>Ga0181528_10000950_pt1 | contig 18737 bp, 16 predicted proteins | sample PEATcosm2014_Bin_47_FD_119742 | JGI IMG/M metagenome (GOLD analysis project Ga0181528, IMG submission 119742) | Peatland microbial communities from MTU Mesocosm Facility, Houghton, MI, USA - PEATcosm2014_Bin10_10_metaG | ecosystem: Environmental > Terrestrial > Soil > Wetlands > Peat | place...
ATTCTTGCTCATCGGCTTGCCCATGATTCCTAAGCCTATAAATCCAATTTTGCTCATCTTGCCGCTTCCTTCTGCCGTTCTGGCTGATAAATACCGAATCTCGTGCTTCCGTGGGGTGGATACATACTCAAGGGCTTCCGTCGATTTCGCATCCGTTGAAAAATACGAGGAGACGCTTCTTGAATACTGCATTGTATGCAGGATGTCCACAATTATAATTCACCTGAATAAAGGAACGTTCAAAACGGGAGAGAAAATTCTTTGAGTGGGGAACTATTCAGCAAGGAAAGCAATGCATGGCCGCACAAATTGTCCCGATTGGGAGCCCTGCCGAGTCAGGTTTCTAAGGCATGGCATGGTCAGTAACTCGCGCCAACTCAACAATGAACCCTGAAAAAAGGACGCACAGCGGTCGTCGAGCTCGTGGCAATGCCTTATTGCGTCACCAGCAGGTCGCGCACCTCGAAAATCACAGGGACGCTGGCGCGGAGCGAAGCCTCGCGTTTGCCGAAATCGAAATCTTCCAACCGCTCGCGCTGACTGGTCCGGACATGCTCGGCTATGAGTTGCATGGCCCGATCACGGTCGTTGTTCACCATTGCGTCCAACAGGTTCTGGTGCTCGCTATAAATCTGTTCGAGTAGGTTGACCGCATGTCCGCGCCGGTAACAGGCAAAAATCCGAATCAGGAGGCGCGTATCATTCACCACTTTCTGGATCCGGGAGTTCTGCGCCATGCCCATTAGCATTGCGTGGAAACTCAAATCGTGCGTGATGAAACGATTCATCTGGGCCGCATCGAGAGCCTGTGCGCCCGAGGCAATCAGCTCATTCTTGAGCGCGAGAAAATCATCCACCAGCTTCTGTAGTCGATCCGCATCTTCAGGGCGCAAGCCCATGCGAACGATCTTGCCCACCTCGTACACTTCAAGTGCTTCACGCAATTCGTAGAGTTCGACGATATCTTCGCGCTTGAGTTGAACCACGAGGGTTCCGCCGGTTGGACTCTGTTCGAGGAGTCCCTCTGCAATCAACTGCCCGATCGCCTCGCGGATGGGCGTGCGGCTGCTGCCCAGCTCCTTCGCAAGCGAAACCTCGGAAATTGCAGTCCCGGCCTTCAGCTGCCCTGACGCAACCTCGCGCTGGATGTGCAGATACGCCTTCTGGCGAGCCGAAAGGCATTGACCATTGCTATCGGATTTTGGCTTTCGACCCATATAACGTCATTGAAGATACTACACGTCTAAAGGCGTGTGGACAATCTGTGTACAAATGGATTAGATTCTCAATGTCCGCGCCCTGTCAAGGTTCCCGACCGAGTGGATTCCTGCGCACTGTTCCTGCAAACGCCGTAGAATTCTGTCATCTCCAAAACCGTTGAAACTCGTGGAGGTTTGGCAGTGGGACGTACAATTCTGGTCACGGGCGGGGCCGGGTTCATCGGTTCGAATTTTGTGTTGCAGCGAATCGCAGCCGGTGATCGCGTGGTCAATCTCGACAAGCTCACCTACGCGGGCAACCTTGGCAATCTCGTCTCGATTAAAGATCATCCTGAGCACATATTCGTCCACGGAGGCATCGAAGACGCCGGCCTCGTTCACGAGTTACTCCTGGCTCACTGCCCGGATGCCATTGTGAATTTCGCTGCCGAGAGCCACGTTGATCGTTCCATTGTCACCCCCGAGGAGTTTATCTTCACCAACGTTGTCGGAACGTTTCGCCTGCTCCACGAATCGCTCGCCTACTACCGCGCTCTTCCCTCAGCGGACCAGGCCCGCTTCCGGTTTCTCCATGTTTCAACCGATGAGGTTTACGGATCGCTCAGCAAAGACGACCCGGCCTTCACCGAAGCCAGCGCTTACGAGCCGAACAGTCCTTACTCCGCCTCCAAGGCAAGCAGCGATCACCTCGTACGCGCCTACCGGCACACTTACGGACTGCCAACCCTGACCACGAATTGCTCCAATAACTATGGCCCTTATCAGTTTCCCGAGAAACTAATCCCCTTGGTCATCCTGAACGCGCTCAACGGCAAGCCTCTCCCTATCTACGGGGACGGGCTCAACGTCCGCGACTGGCTCTACGTTGGAGATCATTGCGAAGCTATCGCACTGGTGCTTGAAAAAGGCGCGGTGGGAGAAACCTACAACATTGGCGGCGACAGCGAAAAAACCAACATCGACGTAGTCACCACGATTTGCGCCATCATGGATGAGGTTCGTCCCACAAACGCTCCGCACAACCGCCTCATCACGTTCGTTAAGGATCGTCCTGGCCACGACCGCCGTTACGCAGTGGACGCCTCAAAGATCAAGCAGCAGCTTGGCTGGAGTCAGCGAGAGAGTTTCACGAGTGGAATCCGCCTCACTGTCGAGTGGTATCTTTCCAACCCTGCGTGGATTAAGGAAGTAACAACCGGAGACTACCGCAAGTGGATCACCGCCAACTACGAGTCAAGGGGCGCAAAATGAAAGGCATCATTCTAGCTGGAGGATCCGGCACTCGTCTATACCCGGCGACCTTGGCCATCAGTAAACAGCTCATCCCCATTTATGACAAGCCGATGATCTACTACCCGCTCAGCACTCTCATGCTGGCCGGTATTCGCGAGATTCTGCTTATTTCAACTCCGCAAGATTTGCCTCGCTTCCGCGACCTGCTAGGCTCCGGCGAGCAGTGGGGCCTGAAGATCGAGTACGCCGAGCAACCTAGCCCCGACGGCCTCGCCCAGGCGTTCCTCATCGGAGAATCCTTCATCGCCGCCCAGCCCTGCGCGCTGGTCCTCGGCGACAACATCTTCTACGGCCAGGACATGTCAAAACACCTTCAGCGCAGCGCCGCCCTCGAGACTGGCGCCGTAATTTTCGCCTACGCCGTGCAGGATCCAACTTCTTACGGTGTCATCGAGTTTGACTCCGCGGGCCGGGCCGTCAGCATCGAAGAAAAGCCCGCCCATCCACGTTCGCGCTTCGCCGTCACCGGACTTTACTTCTACGATTCGCAGGTAGTCGGCCTCGCAAAATCCTTAAAGCCATCGGCCCGCGGAGAGCTCGAAATCACCGACCTTAACCGCCTCTACCTCGATTGCGGCCAACTCAAAGTAGTGACCTTTAGCCGGGGTACTGCCTGGCTTGACACTGGAACCCACGACTCCATGCTTGACGCATCAAGTTTCATAGCCACCCTTGAAAAACGGCAGGGCCTCAAAATCGCCTGCCCCGAGGAGATTGCCTTCCGCATGGGATTCATCACGCCTGCGCAGTTGGAAGCTCTCGCCCAACCGTTGCTCAAGAGCGGCTATGGCAAGTACCTTCTGCAGTTCATCAAGGAGTGATCGGGAATCAACGAATGAAACTGGTTTCGTCGAAGATGTCAACGGGCGCTTGTCACAAATGGATGTAGCACTCCTACCACCCTCTTTGGGTGTCGGCATCGAAATAAAGGTGTTGGAGTGCAAGTCTGCGGACTAACTGTGGTGACAAATCCGGTAGGCACTGAAGGGATTTCGGCGAAAGAAGAAACCAACTGTCTGCTCGACCGCACGAACAAAGAAATCGCGCAACTTGTGGCTGGGCTACTGGAGGATCCGCAGAGCTGCGCCACCATAGGGACATCTGCTCGACGTTTTACGACTAGCAGGTTTAATGTCGATGGGGTTCCCGAGCTCTTTAGCGCTCAACTGATTTTGCAAATTCCTTTGTTCGTTCCTGCGCACTGGCTCCTTTCATTCGCCCCAGCCTGTAACCCAGATACTTACACACGGTTCTGAGCAACGCACGCGGAATTAAGTACGGGGCACACTTCAGCAGCGATTGAACTTCGGTCCGAACGAATCGCATCCCTTCTCCCGAAACCCCGCCGAAATCGCGCAGAAGCCATGCGTGTTCGGCATGCAACTTACCAACAGATTTGTAACGCTGAAACTCATGGCGCCAGTTATAGTCGTGTGAATGGAAAACCGGGGCCTCGGCGACATAAGCAATCTTCTGCCCCGCTAAGATGAGGCGCGCCGCCACTACCGTGTCCTCACCGAAATCCACGTTCAGCGGGAATCCGCCGACTGCCCGCAATGCACTACGGCGGTATGCCCCAAAGGAGTTCGAAAAAAAGATAGTTCGAAAACCCAACATCTCTATGCTGTTGGCCGAACGTAAGTCTGAAATGGGTGGGTAGTTAAAGATTCTGGCGTGAGTTTCGATTGGTTTTGCACCCTTTCGAGGCAACTGTCGTCCGTAAGCGGCCCCGACCTCTGGGTCTTCGAAGGCTCGTAACAGAACAGAAAGCGAGTCGCGGCTCGCAAGAATCGCGTCCTGTGTGAGATACACGAGCACTTCGCTATCGGCGGCTATCTCATCTGCAAACTGGCGTGTCGCCCCGTGTCGAAAGTCCCGACGAGCAATCCTGATCACTCGGAACCCATCCCGCTCAGCAATCTCAGCAGTCCCGTCCTCTGATTCGGAATCGATAACGATCACTTCGTCCGGCATTGCACTCTGATCCCTGAGCGCAGCCGAAAACTCAGCCCAAGTGTCTCGAGCGTTCAGCGTCGGAATGCAGATAGTGAATTTCATGACCCTCGCAACTTTCTATGAGTTAGTATCAAGCAACGAACCCTTGGGCACAACACACTCACAATACAAGGATGCCAGCTTATTACCCACCTCATCCCAGGTCTCTAACTCACTTTCACGTTCCGTTTGATTCGTACAATCGACCTTGTCGACGGCAACCTTCCCAAGCATTCGCAAGATCCCTTCCTGTATACTGCACTCCGAACCAGGGTCCACGTACTCTGCTTCGGCACCGAGCATTTCCCGCGTTCCCCCACATTGTGAAGACACTATGCCGCACCCAGATGAATATGCTTCCAAGTCAACGAGCGATGAAACTTCAAACCAACTTGCCGAGACATGCACGCGAGCTTGCCGCATTAGTCTCAGCGTTTCCGCGTGTGAAATTGCTCCCAGATACCTACTCGAGGAATCCAAAAGCATTTCACGGAACTTTCGATAGTAAGACCTGTTGTTGCGGTTCTCGCCGCCCGCAAACACTCCCGCAACTCCAAGGCGATTCAACACTTGAAGTACAGCAATCTGATTCTTTCTCGGCTCAATCCTTCCCACCATGCACACTTCAATGTCCCGAACGCCAACTCTTTCCGGCATACAGCCGTTTCTCTGAAAACCATTTCGAAGGCAAACAAATTTTTCGATTGGAAACTCGCCAAAGTTCCGCAGCACGTCGGTCTTTTCCTTTTCCGTCAGAACAAGAATCCTGTCAACTCCAGCCAAAATGGAACGTTGAACCTCCTGCATGCCGCTAAACATCGTGCGAAGCGTCGGCGCAGCAAGCTCTGCATAGCGTATGGATCTCAAAATGCTCCGTGAGTATTCCAATCTCTGGAAGCCGAGCCGCCCTGATATCAGGCCAATTGGTCCATTCCGTCCCACACGTTCGAATCGCTCAATCTCCTCATACGAATGGTGAATTGGAGATAACAAGGCTGGTTTGCCCGCAGACTTTGCGGAAAGAAATGACCGGTATGTATCTATAGGACGGTCGATATTCGTCAGATGAATTAGATCAAATCCAGAAAGGTCCGCGCGGAGATCAGTGAGGAGAGTGCCCTCAAAGCGAGGACGCCCGTCCTTCCCACCTTTCTTACCTTCCTCTATATACCGCAAAATTTGAAATACGTCTCCCCCAGGTTTGTCTATGGCGTCCACCCGCATTGGATAAGCTATTCTCATCTCGTCCTTGCCTCGCCGCCGCATCTCAGCGAGGGAAATCAAATTTTCGCGAGTGCCCGACAAAAGTCTATTCCGAGCCGAATCGTCTATCTACATCCGGGCCGTCTAAGAATGATTGTCGAATAACTTGTAAGACAAGCGACAGGCGCTTTCAAAAGTACGCGGGTCTTCTGCTTTTCGAGAAGATGGAGAAACGGCAGCTTCATATGATAGTAGTTGTGTCCAAAATATCCGCGGTATTCTAAAACTTCATAGCCAATATCCTGATAAAACAGGACTTGGTGCTTCATTGGCCCTCTGCAATGAAAGTAGTATGCCTTGAATTTCTCGTGCCTATCACGGTCTATCCGGGGGGAAACACGATCTAGGGTAAGATCGGAAATCGAATCTGGGAGCATCCTATTCAACAAGAATGGCAATGCGTACAGCGTAGCAAAGGAGTGCACGCATAGTCCCCCAGGAACTAGGGCCCGAAACATGTTCATATAGGCATGCGTAGGATTGCGAAAATGTTCGGCGGCCATTCGACTAAAAATAAGGTCATACGGAGCACCCGGTAACTCGCAATCCGCAGCGCAAATGTCAATAACCGACATTCGCGCCAACCCTGACTTAGAAACTTCTCCTTCGTTCTCGTCCAGAGCCTCATAGTTCAAGCCGTGTTCTTGCACAAACTCCGGACTTATCGCGGGATTGGCGCCAGCTCCGACCTCGCAAATGTGTCTCAGCGAGTGACCTTTAATCAGTTCTTGAATAAATGATGGGAACCTGTCCCATCCTTCAAATTGATTAACCTCACCAAAGGTAATGACCATCGTTCTCCTGTCGCATTCTCCCAACTTTGCGCCTCAGATCCCCCTCAATTATCAATTGAAACTGACGGTCTTGAATCAACCTGATCTCCATCCGTACCGGCATACTCATTCATGCCGTGCCATAACCACAACAGGATCATCGTCTTGTAACTAGTGAAAATATCGATGAAACACGATGTTACGATCAATATAATGACAAACTCCCAAAATGCTCCCGAAGCCTCGCCCTGCTGCTTTGCCATCGCCCTTAAGAAAACGAAGAACGACATCAGCCCAATAATTCCAGTTTCGATAAATACCCTGACATAATACCCATCTACGGCAGCCGAACCAAAGGACGGCCCTAACCCGATCAGGATCGAATCAAATTGTGCCAACGCGGACTTGAGCAATGTGGCCCAACGAAAGGCCCTTATCATTCCGCTCACATCTTGTCCACTGCTGATACCAAACTGAATCGCGACAACGAACGCGGTCTGGAAGTAGTCTTGAGCCGTCCGAAAAGTCGGAACCGCAGCATAGAGGTCATGCGCCTCATTAAACGACACCAAGGTTGATGCGCTCTGCAGCCGGTTAGCAAGCGATTCTGGATTTTCTCCCACGTTCGGGATCGATGAATTCCAAGCCACCCCTCCCGACAACACCAGCACGACCAGCGCTACAACTGTTGCCGCTCTTAGCTTCGATTTGCTCCGCGAAACAGACCGCATTACGAATCCTATGATCGTGCCTGCAAGAGTAATGCGTGATGCTGTGAGCAGAAGAAGGATAAAGGCTAATCCCGCACTCACCTTCTTGCGCTCCCTGTAACCGAAATAACATAAGAAGAAAGCGGAAACTGCCGCAAGTTCGTAAGGTCCGTTCGTATTCCCGCTGGCGCGCAAGGAATTGAACCGACTCGCAATCGGAATCACGTCAATCGCTTGCAGCGGAACCACGATGCAAAGAGCATAAAAGTAGAACTTCAGGCCACGCCAAACGCGAATCCCACTTTCGCGCAGAGCATAGCCGAGGTAGTAGAACACCATGTACTGCAGCAGCCGAACAGCAAACAGCGTCGAGTACAGATAGTCCACCCGTCCCATCCACGCGTTCCAGGCAGCAGAGCAAAAGTTGATACACACAAATATCAGATAGGCGCGGAAAGCGCGCGAACGCGGGATTCTGACGATGTCGCCACGCAACAGGAAAAGCACGAAAGCCACTAACATCAGCAGATCGTCGACCCTGAGGCCGGCTTCGCCAATTCCCCACAGCAAGACCTTGAAGGAGCAGACACACCACAGGACCACGAAATACAAGAAGCGGTCGCTCGCTTGAGGAGGTTTCGTCATCGCGTCTTGAGCACCCGGCCCGGAACTCCCACCACGACAGATCTTGGCGGCACTGACTTAGTAACAACTGTTCCAGCGCCGATCACAGCGCCATCTCCAATAGTTACACCGTCCAGCACGGTCACGTTATTGCCCATCCAAACGTCTTCTCCAATCTCAATTCCTTTGCGGCTTACACCTTGCTCAAAAATCTGCCCTTCGCCAGCAAATTTATGATTTTCTGCCACCAATGAAACATTCGCTCCAATCTGGCACCGGTCGCCAATGATGAGCGGAGCTGCCGCACCCAGAACTGCCCTAGGACCAATGTAAACGCTGTTGCCGATCGTAACGCTAGTTCCTGGATTGTCGTACCGGCTGGTCAGTTGCAGCCAGCAGCCTTCCCGGATCGTTACGTTGTCCCCCATCGTTACGCCGCCAACCGATAAGCAGTCGAGGTAGCCGTATGCGCCGATGTACACATTCCTTCCAGTTCTGAGCTTGCCCATGCTCAGAATCTTACAGCCGCGCCCTAGAAAGAAATGACCCCGGGAGCCGCCTAGGAATGGTTTCATTATCATTCCGCGCAGGTACGCTCCTACTCCCTTCTTCAAGAGGTGAGCCAACACCGATGCTGAAGACAGTTTGGGAGAGATAGCCACTTCCTTGCCGCGAAAGCATCGCAAGGCCATTCTCACGATTTGATCGAAGAGCATTGAGTACCCTCCCGCCCTAATCTAGGTCCGCCATCCACCCGAAATCCATCTGCAAGTATGACTTGAACTTCGCTACGAATGCTTCGTCCGCAAATTTTGTCAGTGCCTTTTCATAAAGGGCAGAAACCTGTTCACGGCTCATTGCCGAAACCTCGCCAACCTTTTCCACAAACGCATCGATCGAAAAATCCCTGGCGATCAGTTCGTTGGGGCTTCCCTCGTAAAATGCTGGGATCGGGCTGGTAACCATCCGCACTCCTTGTCGCATCGCTTCAGTCGCAACCATCGGCATGGCCTCAAACGCGGAGGGGATGAGCACAATGCCACCATCCGGAACCAATTCCCATGGGCTCTTTTGCCACCCTTTGAACTCCACGAATTCAGACAAACCCATGTCGCGCGTCGACTTCCGAAAGTCCGGCATGTCAGGGCCATCGCCCACAACAGTCAAATAGGCACTCTTCTTTTGGTCTAGAAGCTGCTTAAGAATATGGAGGCAGGCTAAGTTGTTCTTCTGCACGTATTCCACTCGGCTGATCATCCAAAGACTGATTCTGGTTTCCGCGGAATCGGATTCATTGCGACGACCGTCTCTCGATTTAGATTCAAGGCCCACGATAGGGTAGAGGAACCCGGTGGGCGGAGAATTGGTGCGACGGAAACGTTCCTTCAGGCGCTCTTCCGTAGCATGGCTCGGAGTTACAATCCGCTTATATAATCCGAAGGCAAATCGATTCGCCACCGCATCGCGCAAGCGGCCAACCAACCTTCTGGTTGCCGATTGCCTGGCAGTATAAAATTGAAATGTTTCGCTGTTGTGCAACCACGCGATTGGACGCACGCCGAACCATCGCAGGATACAAAGGGGCGCCAGACAGAATTCGATGCCCGAAAGATTGAACCACCACGCATACACCCCCTGCCGCAGAAGCGGTGCCAGCAACCTAGAAAAGGACCATAGCCGCAATGGAAAGGTGAGGATGTTGATAGGAAGAGCCGGCTTGCACTCGATGAAGCTAAATTTCTGATCGTTTCCCGTCAACGGCTGAATCGCGTCTCGTGTCGCCGCCGTGCATATGCATATCACTGGTCGTGAGCAATGATGCAGCACTGCGCGAATTGCCCACGCCAACGCGATCTGTGCTCCGCCATACGTATGCGCGTCATCGACGAACACAATTGGCTGCACCTTGCCCACGCCGCCAGTTCTGTTCATTTCCGCACCTTTACTACTCTTGCTGGAATCCCAGCGACAATAACTTCGGGCGGAACATTGGCGGTCACCACGCTCCCTGCTGCTACAACTGAGCCACTCCCAATCGTCACCCCCGGCAGGATCGTCGCGTTGGTGCCGATCCAAACGTCATCTCCTATGACAACACCCACCTTATCCGTCCGCGAAGGTTGAGCAACAATCGGTACTCCGCGAACATATGAGTGGTTTGATCCAATGATCGAAACTCCTTGGGAGATCAGGCAATTAGCCCCAATACGAGTCACCCCCGCGACACGGATATTATTCAACTCGCCAAAGTATGTATAATCCCCAACCTCCAGGATCGCACCATTCTCCGGCCCTATGACTCCTTCTGGTTCGATGGAGATCACTGTGTACGCGCCAACCGTTACATGCTTGCCAAAATTCAGCTGACAATGTTTACGGATGTGTATTACCGCACGCGGATCAATTCTGCAATCCTCGAATCGAGCGGCAATTCGCTCCAGCACGATTCGGTCTCGGATGAGCCGCAGTTGGTTGATCAGCATCCCTTTCATTGTCTTGATCATTCTGTAGTGTCGTGCCTTTCGTTGTTAATCGAGGCGGGCAGCGGGTTCTTCCTCCGTGCGCCGAGTGATAATGCCATTCTTGATTAACACCAGGGAGCTACCCGCGATCAGTACCGCCTCAATCGCAATCATACTTACCATTCCACCGAACGCACCGTGCATTTTTATAAGTACACTTGCCATCAGCACGTTCAGCACTCCTGCACTTACCAGCATCTGGCTCTGTATTCTTTCAAACCCAAAGGGAATCAACACAAGCATACCGAGAATGGCGCTCAGGGTTGCCACTAACGGAAACAGCGCCGCCATGCGAATAAGCGGCACTACGGCGAGCGCGTTCCGGCCAAATGCAATGTAGGCGATTGGGTGTGCGAGACCGAGAATCGCCAATCCACTCGCGAAGGCAATGACCGCTACGCAACCGATCATTTTACGAATGAAGGCAAGTGCGTGGTCGCGTGAATCGGATATCATACGCACCATGCGCGGGTATGTAGCTTGGATCACCGGAAAGACAAGGCCCGTAACTGCACGAATAAAGCGGTCGGCAAGGCTGAAATATCCCGCCTGAACAGTTCCGGAAATTACTCCAACCAAGAAAGTATTTGTATTTGTGTAAAGAGTAATAGACGCGGTGGATACAAATAAGTGCTTACCATCTTTGAACATGGTAATCATTTCAACTAACCGTGGAAAACACAGGTTTGGAACATATCTTCTAATGCCTATACCCATTCCCATAAATCCAGCAATAAGAAACCCTGAGGATTGCAGCAAGATGGCCCGAAGCGCATCATGGGGACTATGCACCAGGAGAAATATTAACACTGCAGCCACGAGTTTCGAGATACCGGTAATGATGGAAATGTACTTCATCTGTTCCATTCCCTGAAAAAGCCATACCGGAAAGAGGGCGCTTCCTATCACTGCGACGTATGCAGCAAGATAGATTGCACCATCCGCGTGTAGTCGCGGAATCAAAGCAACCGCGCCACCCATTACCGCGGCACCGGTCACGATCAACCCCATTTTAATAGCCATCACGGAGCAGAAGATTCGCGAAACCTCTAATGGCTCATTGCGATGTAGAGCAATCTGTCGGGTCGCGGAAAAATTGAAACCGTAGTCCGTTGCGATGATGAAGTACTGTGCGATGGATTGTGAAAATGCGATCAATCCGTATTGACCTACGCCAAGCACCCTCACCAGATATGGAAGTAGCAATAAAGGGATCAGGTAGTTCATCCCTTGTAGCACATAGAGCCATAGGATGTTCGTTGCCAGTCCGCGACTTTGCCGATTTGTTCCGTCAGATAGCATGCAAAAGTTTCCCGCAGTTCATCGGAAAGTCCTACTCCCCTGGGGGGCGCAACGCTCGCGATTCGTGAGCGGAGTCAGATGGGTTTTGAATTAATAGGCTTGCTCCATGCCGTTGCCAAAGCCTCTAATCTGTGGCGCGATTCCGGACTTTGCCGAAACTTAGTTAAAGACTCCTGGCACAGGACAAATGAGATTGCAAGGACCAACCCAGCTAACGACGCCACAAGGGTAATGGGTACAATTCTTGGAAACGATTTCTTGTCCGGAGGCACGGCCAGATCCGCTACCTGAATGACTGCGCCCTGCCGAGCCTCATCCAGTTTCGCTATTTCAAATTGCTTGGCTATGAGCTCAGTGATTGTCTCGTAATACTTCACATCACGGAGCTTGCGGATGTACTCCATGCCAGCCTCGGGGATCTTTCCTTTAGGAACAATGAAGTCGTGTCCTGAGTCCTGATCAACGCCAGCAAGTTTTGTGAGTTGAGCCTTGAGTGCGGAAAGCTGCTGCTTGACTAAAATCAGTTCCGGATTGTCATCGGTGGCATAGGAGCGCATCGCCTGAATTTGAACTTCCTTGGCCACCACCTGCCCTCTCAGCACTGCGGCGGACTCAATAAGCGACTTGGATTGGCTGTCGATTTGAAGGACTCCCGTTGCCTGTTCGGTACTCTTCATCGCCTCTTCGGCCGCCGTCAGGTTCTGCCTCGCCTCCAGCAACTGCTGCTGGAAGAACAACCGGCGCTGCGATGCCTCGGTGATTGCGAGATTGGAAGAGAGTTTACGGTACTCCTCGACATATCCATTGGCGATTTCGGCGGCCTCTCTCGGGTTGCGATCCGTAATCGTAATACGTAAGAGTCCGTCTTTAGCCCCGAGGGTCACGGTAGAGTGGTCTTCAAATGCCTTGCGCGCATCGGACATCCTCTTCTTGCGATACTTGGCCATAAGGCCAAAGCGCTGGACCACGGAATCCTCAATAGTCCGGCTACGAAATAATGAGACGTACATTTCTCCAACGTTCCTCATCCCTAAACCCGAGGTAGCATAGGACGCAAGGGCCCCTGAATTACCTAGTTGACCCATCAATACGGAACTCATTGACGAATTTTGACCGGGTGGTAACACCACTGTCGTGGCCGTATATTGGCTTGGAATCAGGAACGCCACAATCGTCGCGAGGATGGCCACTACAGCCGTGAACCCAAAGATGAACTTCCGACGCTTCGAGAGGATGATCAACCAGTCCAACAAGTGCAGGTCTGGTGCTGGCGAGCCCTGGTCCTCCTTCTCATGGACTTGCCCGCTGATCTCTTCCGCCTTCATGTTGGCTCCTCTCCAATACCTATTTCAGATGCTTCCTAGTGAATCACTGCCAACGCGGCGCCGGTCAACGCCAATTGCGATGCGATCTGGCTCCAATCACGGAGACCGCGCACGAAGGCCCCGGTTGGAATTTTGGTGGGTACCACAATTTCGTCGCCTGGATGCAGACGCATTGAGTCAAACCTGTCGCCGCTAAACATGCCGTTGACGGAAGTGCTGGCGACTACCGTGCCGTCGGCGCGAAGCACGAAGGCGTGGCGCATATCGGCGTTCGGCTTTCCCCTGCCAGCCAGTTTCAAGTATTCGCCAGTCTTGGTATGTGGGTTGAAGACAAACGACCCAGGGTTATAGACCATGCCCACAACCGATACCGTGGCAGGTAGATGCGGAATGACAACGCGATCATTGTCCTCCATGGCGATCGGAGGGTAAGCGTCTATCGAGTTCGCGGTTGGCTTCAGGGTCAGCACCACGCGGCCGGTGGCCCTGGCATTTTTCAGTTGCGCGATGACCGCCTCCTGCGAGGCTTGGCGAGCCGTGATCGCTTGTGCGTCTTCCGAATTGCCGCGCGCGGCTGCGGAAACAACGGACAGTCTGGCTTCCACCTCGAGATTTCTCGCAAGCTCGTCGATACTCTGCTGTTGCGCAAGTCGCGCCGACTCGCGCGTCATCTGAGTACCGTAAATATAAGCGTCGGGAGTAACGCCGCCTGCGCGTTTGATCACGTCTCGAAGCAGCTCACCCTCCTCCACTTTGTAAACTCCGGCACGGACCACTTCGCCCTCTAGCCGAACGTAGCGCGCGCGCATACTCTGCGGCACCGAAACATCCGTCTGCGAGAAGACCGTAATAATGTCGTCGGATTGGAGTTCAAGATTGTTTGCCGGGTCCCCCTCAAGCACGGCCTTCCCCAAGTCAAATGAAAGTAGTTTGACGGAGAGATCCACGGGATTCACTCGCTGAATGATCGCGTAGCTCCAATTGATCTCCGGAGAAGCCCGATGCAAATCCGCAGTCAGAGTTTCGGCGTTAACCCTGGCCTTCTGGCGGTCGCGTTCATCCTTTATTTCCCCGCGCCCGCTCTGTACGTTGGGTTGCTCTGGCTTTACTTCCCAGCGTTCGCTGTAGGCGATCTGCTCGTCATCGTCGGGCGCAAATATTCCAGTAGGACTGGGGAACCTTGATTTGGGCGTTAGCCTGGGACGGATCGGATACTCCGTACTACGTCCGTTCGTCATTTCGGCGCGGCTCAGCCAATAGGAACGAGTCAATAATGTCTGCGCATCCGGAATGAGATCGCGCACCTTCATCCCAGGCTTCCACGGATAGCGTCCAGGATTGACGACGTTGCCGCGCAGCGTCACGGAGTCAGTGAAACGCGGAACAATGGAAAACACGCGCACGATATCGCCGCTTCTTAGCGGCAGGGCGCGCGACTGCGCATCAAGTGGGAACTCCAGCACGGATCGCAACTGATGATCGCCCAAGCGCTCGACCGTTACTTTGCTCGAGTCAGCCACGGTGCTAAGGCCGCCCGCTATCTCTATAAGATCTGATAACGAGGAGTCCGGCTTCACTTCGTAGATCGCGGGCGTGTTCACCGAGCCGGCAATTGCGGCCAGTGGACCGACCGGCGGGAAATACAGTAAGTCACCGGATTGCAGATGTATATCCTTTGATTTATCGCCTTTCACTAGCAGATCATAAAAATCCATATGAGTGATCGTCTTGCCATCGCGCTGTACCTGCACGTCGCGCAACGAGCCCTGCGGAGTTGGGCCGCCGGAGGCGAAAACGGCATTGACGAGGGAACTTAGCGAACTGATGTTGTATGTGCCGGGATAGCGCGCCTGACCGGCTACATAAACCTGAATGGAGCGAATCCTCCCAATATTTACGGTGAGATTGAAATTGCGGAAAGTCTTGAGAATTTCGTTCTTCAGGCGCTGATCGAGATCGCTATAGTGAACCCCCGCAACTGAGATCTGGCCTACGCGTGGGATATAAATCTGCCCGGAACGATCCACCACCACGCGCAAATCTGCGTTGAGTTGACCCCAGATCCGGATTTGCAATTCGTCGTCAGGGCCTATGACGTAATCTGCCGGGACTTGGGTACGATCAGTGGGGGCGAATGTGCTGGGCGGCTGGGCAAAAAGCGACTGGCCAAAAAGAGGAATGGTGCGCCCAACCGTGTCTGCCACAATCTGTTCGAACTCAGTCTGTGGCCGCAACGGCACTTCGACTTTTTTGCGCTGCGAGGGATTCACTGGGGCAATAGTTCCCCGCTCTGGCGCTTCGGGACGTTCAGACGATAGCTGAGGCGACTGGATTGGCACATTCTCAATTTGTTGTTGACGTGTCGACGTTCCAGGCGTGATGTCGTTCTGCGAGCACCCTTCGGGAAGAGCGCGACCGCTGCTGGCAGCCGCAGCACAGGCCGCCTGCGAAGGTTGCCCTGCGGAAGTAGAGTCTTGTGTGCGCAACGTCTGGTCCTGCGCCAGCGAGAGGCTCGCCAAAATCGTCGCCGCCAGTAACAGATGACCAATTCGTCTGATGAATATGCGAAGGTGCGTCATTGAACGACCAAGTCCATGTTCTCTAGGAGTTTCTCTCATTGTCTCACTAAGCATGTCTGCTTACTTTCTCTTTAAGATGCACTCATCTTTACTTTTGGAAAGCTCAATTCAACATTGGTCATAGTCCTTCATTGGGCCTTATGATTCGCGCCAATAGAGCTCGCGGATAACCTCCGCCAGACCTGCCTGCCAACTCTCCAACCTGAAGCCGAACGTGCGCTCGAACTTGTCGTTGCTCATCACCGAATTTGGCGGACGGCGTGCCGGGGTCGGAAATTCGGTGGATGGGATCGCCAGAATCCGCCGCAATTTCAACGTCTCATGACTGCTAAGCGCCTCGACGATAGCTCTCGCAAACCCGTACCAGGAAGTGCTTCCCGCTGCCGTCGTCTGGTAAATGCCTGACGGAAAAGCTGAGCCTTCAACGGAGGCGCACTGCGACACCAGCCTGGCCGTTGCCCGTGCGATCTGCAGAGAGCTGGTGGGTGAGCCTAGCTGGTCATCTACAATTTTCAGCTCTTCCCTTTCGCGTGCCAGGCGACGAATCGTAAGCAGGAAGTTATTTCCATTCGCTCCATAGACCCAGCTTGTGCGCAGAACAAGGAAACGTCCACCTGCCGCCGCCACTGCACGTTCCCCTGCCAGCTTGCTGGCGCCGTAGACGTTCATCGGAGCGACTGCATCATCCTCTTCATAAGCCTCATGCTTGCTGCCATCGAACACGTAATCCGTGGAGTAATGCACGAATATTGCATTCAACTTTCGCGCCTCTTCCGCCAATGTTCCAGCAGCCGTTGCGTTGATGGCATAGGCTAGGTCGGGTTGCGTTTCAGCTTCATTCACCGCCGTGTAGGCAGCCGGATTTACAATCACTGACGGCTGTATCTGCGCCACCAGTTCTCTGATTGCACTTACGGAGGAAAGGTCGCATTCCGCGCGACCCACGCCTATTACTTCTCCCTGCCGCTGCAGTAGCGGAAGCAAATCGGCTCCCAACTGCCCATGCGCGCCTGTCAGTAATATTCGCACGTTGAGATGTCCTATTCGAATAGTTCAGCTTGGCTGAACGAAATCCCTGCGTGGTCCTTTTGAGAGAGTAAAGGTTCGTCATTCAGCGGCCAAGGTATCGCCAGCTGCGGATCGTTCCAGAGCAACGAACGCTCACCGGAAGGAGCATAAAAATCGGTGGCCTTGTACAACACATCGGCCGAATCCGAGGTCACGATAAAGCCATGAGCAAAACCCTCTGGTATCCAGAGTATATGTTTGTTTTCGGCTGTGAGTTCCTCGCCAACCCACTGTCCAAAGGTCGGGGAGCTGCGGCGAATATCGACTGCAACGTCCCAGATCGCGCCCACGACAACACGCACAAGCTTGCCTTGCGGTTGCCCAAGCTGGTAGTGCAAGCCTCGAACCACATTGCGCACGGAACGCGAGTGATTGTCCTGAACAAAACTTCGCTTCAGTCCGGACGCTTCGAAACTCTTTTGGTTGTAGCTCTCCAGAAAGAAGCCTCGATCGTCGCCAAAGACTTTCGGCTCAAACAGGAGAACTTCCGGAATCTTCGTCTTTCTTATATTCATTTGCTCATACTTTCGGTTCCATGACCGGTTGACGCTTAGTAAGACCCAACTCGCGTATTGGGGAAGATACGCATCTCAAACGATGTGCTTACGTCTGACTTTCCCCCCGGCGCTAGAAGTGGAAACTTCCAGCTTTCGTATTGGCTCTTCGCCGATAGCTCGATGCCGGGGCGCAAGAGCCAGGTAATGCTCCCGGAAAAATCCTGCAGAGTGCCGCCTTGCAGAAATGACTTATCGACGATCATCCTGCGGTAGCTCACGGACGCCTTGTTGCGCCCCGAGAACCAGTAGGTACTGGACGCCGTTTCGCCGCTTCCCTGCCGCCCCACCCAACTCCCAAATATCTGCCCGTAATTTGTGTATCCCTGCGCATAGTGGGTGTTCGCGTAATAGTATGCCTGATCCTTAAGTCCCGGCAGGTTAGTATTCACGCCCTCGACACGCAGGTCCATTCTTCGCAGACCTGGGAGCTGCGGCAGGTAGATACCCGGGGCAAATGCATATCGTTCGAAGGAAATTCTGTCGAGAGGACTGTCATAGGCAAACGCCTCGCTGTACAACACAAGCCATTTTCGCAGTCCTGGAATGCGGTATGAGAAATTAAACTCCGTCGCTCTTTTTCCCGGATCTACCGCCTGACCATTGCCTGACAGCGAAAACGTATGAAGGAATGTCTTGAGGTTCAGCGGACGGCCGTAGCCTGCAAAGATCGTGGTGTGAGCAACCCCAAGCTCCAGGTTCTCCGTCGGCTTAATTGAAAACGTCGCGCCCCACACGTAAGGAGGCGGGTCAAGCGGTTGGTTGGCGTCTCCGTGAAGAATAAACGTGGGTCCGAGACGCACATAATGAATCCCGCCCTCGCGAGCGATGAAAAAGTCGGTGTGGATTGGCCCCATTACTGATAAAAAGCTGGGCAGCGTCAATGGCTTCACGCGAGCCAGGCGAAGCATCGGCATGGCTTCCGCGTTGTTCGATAGAACCATGGACGAGCTCCGGTCCGGCCCCCACCACAGGCTCTGCTGGCCGAAGCTAAACTGCCAATCTGAAATATTCAGCGAAGCATAGGCTTCCACGGGGCGCATTCGACTGGTTGTTCCGGCCCTTTCCGCCCATCCGAAAGGCAATCCATCCGAGTCCGCAATGGCCTGCTGCGCCGATGCGCTATAGGCCGGAATTGCCGACGCATACTGGTACTCGCCGCGTAGGTAGATTGATAGCGGCCCGGCCTCGGTGCGCCCGGAAACACCGGCAATCGCATTTGCACCTTGTCCGTAGGGGCGCCCGTCGTCATCCACCAGCGTCTGCGCAAGATGGAACGAGTCGCGAAGCGGGGTGCCGGAAATTCCAGTGAACCGGGCGTAGTAACTTTCCACCTGCGCGCCCTCGTTCGGCGTCCCGTCTCTTAGTTTTGTTTCATGCCGCAGTTCGGCATCGAGTGCGGCCAGTAACGGTGTAGCCGCCTGGTCGTCCTCGTCAGCGTTTTCGCTTGCTTCCGCCAACAGGCGCGCGCACTCAAGTCTCGTCCATGGACGCATAATCGCGGAGCCG
>Ga0181528_10000952_pt1 | contig 18712 bp, 15 predicted proteins | sample PEATcosm2014_Bin_47_FD_119742 | JGI IMG/M metagenome (GOLD analysis project Ga0181528, IMG submission 119742) | Peatland microbial communities from MTU Mesocosm Facility, Houghton, MI, USA - PEATcosm2014_Bin10_10_metaG | ecosystem: Environmental > Terrestrial > Soil > Wetlands > Peat | place...
TAAGCAGATTGCGCCGCACCAAGACGCCGATTAAACCCAGCGCAAACAGGGCAACCGCCAGTAGTAAACCTAATTCCATCGGGATAGTGTTCATGTGTCTTCCTCAAGCTGCGCCGTTTTCTTGATCGGTTTGCCAAAATGATAAGCGCCGACCATTCCGGCCAGCAATAATATGGAAGCTAATTCCACAGCCAAAATATAAGGGCCGAACAAAGCCGTGCCGACTTGCTTGGCGTTGATGACGCCGCCGGTTTCAACACTTTCCGCTTGGCCGATAACCACCGCGATTTCGGCGAACAAGATCAATGCCAGCAGCGAGGGGCCTAGCCAAATGCCGGGTTCCAGCCACAGCCGTTCCTGTGCCAAGGTGGTTTGGCCTTGATTGAGCAACATGATGACGAAAATAAACAGCACCATAATCGCGCCGGCATAAATGATCACTTCCAGTACCGCGGCAAAATGCGCGCCCAGTAGAAAGAAGATCAGACCGACCGCTAACAGGGACATAATCAGGTACAGCAAACTATGCACAGTGTTTAGCCGGGTGATCATCATCACGGTAGCGAATAGGGCGACTGCCGCGGCGATACAAAATAAAATCAAGACCATGCCGGTTGCTCCATTAGGGTAATAAGGTTTTGACATCGACCGGCGGCGCTTCATGTTCTGCTTGGCCTTTGGCTTTGCCGGCCATGCTCATGCCGGCGACCCGGTAAAAGTTGTAAGCGTGATATTTACCTGTGCCATTGATTAACAGATGGTGTTTTTCGTACACCATATTTTGCCGGTCGTATTCGCACATCTCGAAATCCGGCGTCAGTTGAATGGCGTGGGTTGGGCAGGCTTCTTCACAAAAACCGCACATAATGCAGCGCGAAAAATTGATGCGAAAAAATTCCGGATACCAACGGCCGCTGTCGTCCTCGGTTTTCTGCAAGGCGATACAGTCCACGGGACAGGCGACGGCGCAGAGATTGCAGGCCACGCAGCGTTCCGCGCCGTCCGGGTCGCGGGTCAGCACGATGCGTCCCCGATAACGGGGGGCCAGCGCCGGTTGTTGTTCCGGGTAGGAGACCGTATCGGCTTTAGAAAAGCTGTGTTTAAAGACTTCCCACAGGGAACGTAATTGACTGAGCATGGCGATCTCCTATCCTGGCGCGTGCATGATCAGTAAAACCGCGCCGGTCAGCAACAGATTGACCAGTCCGGCCGGCAACAGCGCTTGCCAGCCGAACGCCATCAATTGATCGTAACGCGGTCTGGGCAGCGCACCGCGCAGCAAGATAAAAAACACCACGCCTAGCGCTGTTTTCAAACAAAACCACAGCAGCGGCGGCAGCCAAGGGCCCAGCCAACCGCCGAAAAACAGCGTCACGATTAGCGCCGAACTAAGCGTCACGCCGATATATTCGCCCACGAAGAACATGCCGAATTTCATGCCGGAATATTCGGTATGAAAGCCGCCGACCAATTCTTGTTCGGCTTCCGGTAAATCCAGCGGCGCCCGCCGACTCTCGGCGACGACGGCAATCAGAAAGATTAGAAAGCCCAAAAATTGCGGCAGGATAAACCAGCCGTCCCGTTGCGCTTCTACGATCTCCCGCAGATTGAAACTCCCGGCTAACATTACCACGCCCATGATGGAGATTCCCATGAAGACTTCATAGCTGACGGTTTGCGCCGCCGCCCGCAGACCGCCCAGCAGCGCGTATTTATTGTTGGAAGCATAACCGGCCAGCACTATGCTGTAGACGGACAGCGAAGACAAGGCCAGAAAGTACAGCAGACCGAAATTGAAATCTATGACGCCTAATCCCGGCGCAAACGGGATGACGGCGAAGCCGGCCAACATGGTGGTGAAGACGATGGCGGGCGCTAACACAAACACGGCTTTATCCGCAAACGGTGGGATCCAGTCCTCCTTGTAGAACATTTTCAGCATGTCCGCCGCCACCTGCAGGATGCCCAAAGGACCGAGGCGGTTGGGTCCCAGTCTATCCTGCCAGAGCGCCAACAGCCGGCGTTCCACCCATACCAACACCGCCGCAACCGCGATTAGCGCCAGTAACAGGCCGAAGATAGCGGCGATTCCGCTTAGATCGGGAGTCATGAATAGTCCTCCGTTGCTTGTTGCGCGGATGCGATTTTTTTGATAGTCACTTTATCTCCGTTTTTCAATGCCTGAAACTCCGGATGCCCAGCCGTTAAGCCCAATAGACCAGACGCTAAGCTCGACTCGATATGCACCGGCACGTTAAGGTTACAGAGGGCTAACAGATCACTTATGCACGCAGGGTCGCCATTGGATAGGGCCAAGGCTTGCGCATCCTGTGGATTTAACAGGGCGCAACGCTTTGGCAGCCGTGCGGCTATGGGCGCGGCATGCAGGCTTAACTCATCGCTGCCGAATATATGCGGCAGATGCAGGATGCGCCAGATACCCGGTTCAGTTTGAGAGGCTTCCGGCAGTTCGGTACACCAGCTCAAGCCGCCGGTAGCCGCGGCGAGCAAGCGCGCGCCCAACTCGCCGCCGCGCAGTTGGCCGGCGATTTCCGTCTGAAATTTATTCACGGCCTGCGTGGAGTTCCAACCCGGCGCCCAAATCACCGGTTGCCAAGCCGCTGGGACTGCCAAGCGGCTGCCTTCCATGGAAAATGCAAATGGTGTTTCTCTATCCTGCTGCGGGGCGGTTTCATGCGCGCTCTGGTAGGCATGCATGGCGGTGCGGCCGCTGTAACGCTGAGCTTGTCGGGGAATTTTCTGCGAAATGTCTGCAAATTCAGGATTGTTCAGCAATTGCAGCAGGCCGGCGAGGGCTGGATTCGCGGCCGCGCAAGCTTTGGTCAGGTCTACCCAATGCGACCAAGGCGCATGCTCCATGGCCAGTGTTAACCATTGCCAGCCGGGCAGCACCGCGGTCGGGGCTGGATAAACCGGGAAATAGGCTTGCGCCCGGCCTTCTTGATTAACTAAAGTACCGGCGGCTTCGGCGAATACCGCGGCCGGCAGGATTAATTCGGCTTTTTCAGCAGTTTGGTGTTCCAGGCTGTCGATGAGAGCCACATGCGCGGCGGTATCCCACAGTAATTCCAGATCCTGCGGTGCTGCGCGTCTGTACAAATCGTTTTCCAATATCACCACGCTATCCGCCACGCCTTCACTGAGCATGGCAAATGCTTGCGGCAAAGGCCGACCGCCTAAGAGCGCCAGCCCTAGGCTGTTACATTCCGGCACTATGAAACTTAATTGTTTCTCCGCTTGCGGCAAAGCCTTGGCCGCCTGATAGGCCGCCTGAATCAGCGCCAGACTCGCACAACTGCCGCCGGATACCACCAGCGGCCGTTTCGCGCTTTTCAGGTCGGCGGCAATGGCGATGGCCAATGCTTGTTCAGTTTGACTGATGGCGTTTGGCACAGGGGCGCTAGCATCCAAACAATGCGCAATCAGAAAGCCGAGGCGGGCGATGGCTTCCGGCGTGCCTTGATAGCTCGTTTTAGCAGCATCATCCAGGCCGGTGGCGCACGCGGCGGCGATATGCAGCGGGCTTGGCAGTTGCGCCCGTAACTGCTGGATGGCCCCATCCTGCCAGCGGGGTATATGCATGTTATCCGCCTGCGCCAATGCGGCGTTGCGCACCGCCTGCCGTAGCGCCAGCGCCATTCTGGGCGCGCTGTGCGTGACATCTTCGCCCAAAATCAACACAGCGTCGGCCAGTTCGATTTCATGCAGGGCAGGGGAGTGGATGCCGCCGCGCAGCAATATTTCGACAATGGCATTGAGTAAATTATGTTCAGTCTCGTCTAGCCCCAGAAAGAAATTATCCGCCCCCACCAGCGTCCGCAATGCAAAATTGGCTTCCAGACTGGCGCGCGGCGAGCCTATGCCGATAAGGCCTTGGGCGTTGCGCGCTAGGTCGAGGAAAGACTCTACAGCCGCCGCGACAGTGATCGGTCCGCGGCCCTGAAGGCGCGGGGCGAGGATTCGCCGGTCGCTATTGACGAATCCGTAACCGAAACGCCCCCGGTCGCAGAGAAAATAGCCGTTCACAGCATGGTTATAGCGGTTGACGATGCGCCGCAGCGTTCCATAGCGTTCGCCGGGCGAGATATTGCAACCCAGGCTGCAATGCACGCAAATCGAAGGGGCCGTCTGCAAGTCCCACTTTCGCGCATAATGGTTGCTGAAGGTTTTATCGGTGAACACGCCGGTAGGGCAGACTTCCACCAGATTGCCGCTGAAGGGGTTTTCCAGCGCGCCCTCGGTAAAGCGGCCGAAATACAGATTGTTATGCATGCCGAACACTTGCAGATCCCGGCCGCCGGCATAGTCTTGATAGTAACGGATGCAACGGTAACAGGCAATGCAGCGGTTCATTTCGTGATTAATGAACGGCCCCAGATCCTGATTTTCATGGGTGCGTTTTTTACCGCGATAGCGCCGTTGGGTGTGGCCGGTCAGCAGCGTCATATCTTGCAGATGGCATTCGCCGCCTTCCTCGCACACCGGGCAATCGTGCGGATGGTTGGTCATCAGCAGTTCGATATTGTCGCGGCGAAATTGCCGGGCCGGCTCGGCGCTGACCGAAACCCGCAAGCCATCCGTGACCGGGGTCATGCAGGCCATCGTCAAGCGGCCGCGAGTGTCTCCGGCATCCTGGTATTGGATCACGGCGCACTGCCGGCAAGCGCCCGCCGAACCCAGCGCCGGGTGCCAGCAAAAATACGGCAGATCCAGACCCAACGTCAAACAGGCCGCCAACAGATTGCCGCCGTCTTGGACCTCATAAGTGCTGTCGTCGATTTCTATGCAGACCATTAGATTGGCTCCAAGGACATCGCCTTAAAATTCTTCATGACGGAAAGCATGCATTGCAGCGGGCTCCATTTATGGCTGGAGAAATACCTTGTGCAATAGTGATGAATTGTTTCAGGCAGTTTCTAAACCTTTGAGGCTATTATTCACTGTCTGGATTAGAATGCCATTCGTTTGACTACGTAGCTCAATTGATGTGGCCCCAATTTGTGTGTCTAGTTCGATAAAGGGTTACCCTTGTCGAGCCAACTTGATAAATACCATTGATACATACCAATATTTAGTATATACTTTGATATCTATTTAATGGGAGATTAAGATGCATGCTACTGCCAAGTTATTTATCACTGGCCGAAGTCAAGCGCTACGGCTTCCGAAAGAATTCCGTTTTCCGGGATCGGAAGTATTTATTCGTCGTGATCCCCTGACTGGCGAAGTCATACTGTCGCCCAAACCGGCTTCCTGGGCGGAGTTTTTCGAGCTTGCCGACCGCACAAAGATTCCTGCCGATTTCATGGCGGATCGCGAAGACCTGCCGCACCAAGAGCGGGATTTGTTTTGATGCGTTATATGCTGGATACCAATATGGCCAGTTATATTATCAAAAGCCATCCCCCGGAGATTCGTAATCGGTTGGCGTCACTGCCGATGGACAGTATTATCATATCCGCAGTCACGCAAGGCGAACTTTTATATGGCTTAGCCCGAAAGGGACACCCTGCCACCCTTGCAAAACTTATCCGGGAATTTCTATTTCGTGTTGAAACCTTGTCCTGGGACGAGCAAGCCGCCACCGTTTACGGCGAATTACGCGCTTCATGCAGGTCGGTTGGCATTACGCTTGGGGCGCTCGATATGATGATCGCCGCGCATGCAATAGCCGCCAATACCATACTTGTCACCCATGATAAGGCTTTCAGCCAAGTTCCCGATGGCGTTTTGACTAGCGAAGATTGGATGAATGGACTCTAGGTTATTAGGTAGCGTTCAAAATCCGCGCGGAAAAATTTAAGCGCGCTTTGCAAGGGCTCCATGGCCCCCGGCGCTAAAGCGCAAAAGGTATTGCCCGGCCCCAGCATTCGGGTTAAACCGGCTAAGGTATCCAAATCTTCCCGCCGGCCGCGCCCGGCGATGATGTCTTGCAATAAAGTCACCGTCCAGGGTAAACCATCGCGGCAAGGCGTGCACCAGCCGCAGGATTCCTGGGCGAAAAATTGTTGCAGATTCAGCAGCATTCGCACCGGACAGGTTTTGTCATCCAGCACGATGATAGAGCCGGTGCCCATGCGGCTGCCGGCTTTGGCGACCGCTTCGTAATCCATCAGTACATCCAGATGCGCCGGCAACAAGAAGTCGGTCGAAGCGCCGCCCGGTAAAAAACCGCGTAATTGATAGCCGTCTTGCATGCCGCCGGCCTGTTCCTCGATGATTTCCCGGATCTGCGTACCCATGGGCAGTTCCCACAGACCGGGCCGGCGGACGCGGCCGCTGACGCCGAATAATTTGCTGCCCTTATCGACGCCGCGTCCCAAGCTTTGATACCAGGCGACGCCGTAATGTAAAATATGCGGCACATTACACAGGGTTTCGACGTTATTGATGACGGTCGGCTGACCCCACAAGCCGCTGACCAAAGGGAAGGGCGGTTTGGCGCGCGGATTGGCGCGTTTGCCCTCCAGCGCATTGATCAGGGCGGTTTCCTCGCCGCAGATATAGCGGCCGGCGCTAGCGTGCAGATGGATTTCCAAATGGAAATCCGAATTTAAGATATGTTCGCCCAAATAGGCTTTAGCCCGGGCTTCCTGTAAAGCCAAATCTAGGCGTTGCGCGGCCAGCCGGTATTCGCCGCGTAGAAAAATATAGGCGCTATGGGCTTGAATGGCGTAGGCGGCAATGATCATGCCTTCTATTAATTGATGCGGGTCCCGCTCCAATAGCCATCTATCCTTGAAGGTTCCCGGTTCCATCTCATCGGCGTTGGCGATCAGAAAGCGCGCCTGTCCGTTTTCTATCGGGACTAAACTCCATTTTAGCCCGGTGTTAAAGCCGGCCCCGCCCCGGCCTCGTAAGCCGGCGTCTTTGACCCATTGTTGCACCTGTTTTGGGTTTAGCTCCCCGATGGTCTTGCGCAAGCCTTGATAACCGCCGCTGCTTTCATAATCGGCCAGCGTCGCAAAAGCCCGGTCCGGGCGGATATTTTTCGTCAGCGGTTTGTCGATAGTTTCCATGGCGGCTTACCTGCCAAGTACCCAGTCGACACTGTTTTCATTAACATTAAGCAACAATTCATCGCCCAGCATCGCCACCGGCGCATGGTCGCATGCGCCCAAGCAGACTATAGGCAATACCGTGTACTTGCCGTCAGCGGACATTTCGCCCAACTCGACCCGCAAGGTTTGGCAGAGGCGCTCGCGGAACCGGTCGCCGCCCATTAACCAACAGCTGACGCTATTGCAGATATGAATCACGGTGTTTCCGACCGGTTGCCGGTAAATAAGATTGTAAAAAGTCGCCACCGCCTCCAGTTGCGCGGGCGGTATTTCCAATAAGTCGGCGACGGCGGTCAAACTGGCGTCGGAAACCCAGCCCCGGTGTTTTTGCACGATTTTCAGCGCCTCGACGGAGACCGCCGCTTTCTTCGGGTAATGGCGGAACTCGGCCTGGATTTCCTGGATTTCCGCCGGGCTGAGACCGGTGAGGCTTAATGTTGCGGCAAGGGTTTGCATCTCAGCGGTCCACGTCGGCCATCACAAAATCGATGCTCGCCAAGATGGCGATCAAATCCGGGATCATCATGCCCCGGCATAGCTGCGGCAACATTTGCAAATGCGGGAATGAGGGCGTGCGGATTCGGGTCCGGTAAGACATAACACCGCTATCGCTGGTCAAATAATAAGCATTCAGGCCTTTAGTGGCTTCTACCGTGACACAGGCTTCGCCGGCCGGTATCACCGGCCCCCAACTGACATTCAGAAAATGCTGGATCAGGGTTTCTATATCATGCAGGGTTTGCGTCTTGGGCGGCGGGGCGGTCAAGGGATGTTGCGCCACATAAGGCCCGGAAGGCATATGCGCCAAGCATTGCTCAATGATGCGCAGGCTTTGGCGCATTTCCTCCACGCGCACCACGCAACGCTCATAGCAGTCGCCGCGACTGCCGGTCGGGATCTCGAAGTCAAAATTTTGATAGCCGGAATAAGGCCGCGCCTTGCGATAATCCCAGCTTAAGCCGGTGGCGCGCAAGCCGGCGCCGGTGACGCCCCAGGCTATGGCCTCGGCGGTGTCATATGCGCCTATGCCCTAAGTGCGGCGCTTGATGGTGCTGTTGTCAAGCACCAGTTTTTGATAGTGATCCAGGCGGCCGGGCAAATAAGCGATGAATTCGCGGATGCGTTTATCCCAACCGTTCGGTAAATCCATAGCGACGCCGCCGATGCGGAAAAAACTGGCGTGCATGCGCGCGCCGGTCAAGGTTTCCAAAATATCAAAGACTCGTTCGCGATCCTTAAACATATAAAAAATCGGCGACATTTGGCCTATGTCTTGGGCGAAAGTACCGTAAAACAACAGATGGCTGGCCAGTCGGTAGAGTTCGCAAATCAACACCCGGATGGTTTGCGCTCGCGCCGGCGCCTGAATGCCGGCCAATTGTTCCACGGCCAGCACATAAGGCAGATTGTTCATCGCGCCGCCCAAATAATCAATGCGGTCGGTATAAGGTATATAGGTATGCCATGACTGGCGTTCCGCCATTTTTTCCGCGCCGCGATGGTGATAGCCAATGTCGGGCAGGGCGTCGACGATCTCTTCGCCATCCAATTGCAAGGCGATGCGAAACGCGCCATGTACGCTGGGATGGTTGGGGCCCAGATTCAAAAACATGAAATCGTTGGTTTCGCTACTCCGTTGCATGCCCCAATCTTCAGGCACGAAACGTAAAGCTGCTTGTTCGATGTCCTGGTCGGCGTCGGATAAGGTATAGGGGAGCATTTCGGTGGCGCGGGCGTAATGATCCTTGCGGAGCGGATGCCCTATCCAAGTCGGCGGCATGATGATGCGCCGCAGATGCGGATGCCCCTCGAAGACAATGCCGAACATATCCCAAACCTCGCGTTCATACCAGTTGGCCGCCGACCAGATATCGGTGATGCTGGGTAAAGTGAGCGCCGTCTGCTGTAAAGCGATTTTTATGCGGATATCTGTATTGCGCGTTAATGAAAGCAAATGATAAACCACGGTAAAATCGCTAGCCGGTAAACCGAGTCTACAGTTTCTTTGCCGTTCATCCATGGCTGTCAGATCGAACAAAAACTCATAAGGCAAAGCGGTTTGGGTTTTTAAATACCGCAGCACGTTTTGCAGGTCCGGCGCTTGAATCCACAACGTGCAGATACCATCGCGGGTAGGTTGCAGCGTAAAATTATTCAGGCCTAAGTTGATTGCCAGTTCGCCGACAATTTGCGATGACGCATACGGACTCCGCGGATTATTAACGCGACCGGGTGTCGCGCCAGCTGTGCCGGATGCCAAGTTGACTAGCAGTGGTTCAGAGTTCATCGGGATTCCTCAATTCTGTGGCAAGCAGCCGTTCCCCGGTCAGCAGATCACGGTAATTGGGTTGAGAGGGCTTAAGCACGGCTTGCTCGCCAACCCGGCGGCTTAGAGGCCGTCTTTCCTGAGCGATGGCGTTCTGCAATAACATCAGGCCTTGCAGCAATGCTTCCGGCCGGGGAGGGCAGCCGGGTACATATACATCCACCGGCAAAAAAGCGTCCACGCCTTGCACCACGCTGTAAATATCGTACATGCCGCCGGAGTTAGCGCAGGAACCCATGGAAATCACCCAGCGCGGTTCCAGCAGTTGATCGTAGAGACGTTTGACTACCGGCGCCATTTTACGGAATACCGTGCCGGAAATGACGATCAGATCCGCTTGGCGCGGCGACGCCCGGATGACTTCCGAACCGAAACGGGCTATATCGTGGCGACTGGTGAAAGCGGTGGCCATTTCCACATAACAGCAGGACAGGCCGAAGTTAAACGGCCATACGGAATGGGCTAGACCCCAGGCCAGCATATCCTCCAGCTTGGCGAACAGGAAGTTGCGTTGCTGCATTTCGGTATAACTTGCCTGTCCGAGTTTGGCGGACGGCTCAGTTTGTGCCGGGGTTAGACGCCTGTCCATGCCGCCTCCTGAGTGAGCTGTGACGTTGTCTAGCGGTGCGCCAATCCAGAGCGCCTATCGCCCGGAGATAAATCAAGGCGGCGAGTAAAATGCCGATGAAGATTAAGGCCTCGACAAAGCCGGGCCAGCCGCTTTCCTGTACAGCAACTGACCAAGCGAAAAGAAATATGCTTTCCATGTCGAAAATGACAAAGAACATGGCCAGCAAATAAAAGCGCACTGAAAAACGCAGTTGCACAGGGCCGGCCGGCACTATGCCGGATTCAAAGGGATCGTCGGCTGCTTTAGCCTGGTGTCTTGGTCCTAATAGCTGCGCGCCGCCCAGCATTAGTCCGGTAATCGCCAAGATAGCGGCGAAATAGATAATCAGCGGCCACAGATTCGCGGCGGACATGACATCAAGATTTTTCATGACGGAAGAAAGCAAGCATGCATAGCAGTGGGCTCCATATAGTGATGGAGAAATACCTGAACATAATGGCGAATTGCTTCAGGCAGCCTCTAAACTTGGTTAGAAGCTATTATTCACTGTCCGGTTTAGAATGCCATTCGTTTGACTACGTAGCTCTGTAACTTCGTAATGTTGTAGGGGTGATTTCAGCAAATCCAAGAAACGAATATTTAATAGGAGAAGTTCGCGCCACGAAATAAAATACGACTACTGTCAACCTTGAAGCTTTACCTTTTAAAATTAACGAATTCGTAATTTTAATTAATCTTTAATTAATCTTTAATTAGATCATCATAAAGTTGTTTTAGAATAAATCCGGGTAGTGTGAAACGTGCAGAAAGTCTAAAAAACCGGGGCTTGTTGTAAATTTACCCACCAATAATCAGGTAAGTCGATAGTGAAGGTGAAGATAATTTTCTTTGAAAATTATCTAAAATAGGCTATGTGTTAAGTCAATGCTTTTTTGTAGTGTGGCAGACATTGGACGTATTGTGGGGTAAATTATGAACAAGCAGGCCGAAATAACTCAAAAATCAAATAAAATCCTGCCAGATGCTGAACTACGATTCGTCAGCACGAAAGAAAATCAATTGCACAAATTGCCTTTGCACTCGTTTGGGAGGGCCATCCCTTACGATCAGTCGGATTGGCGCGAGACTGAGCGGGTAAACTCTCGATCACGCGTTATTGATTTATACCTTCTCGCGCCGTTAGCCGCCGCTTTTTTCGAAGCCACTCGAAATGCCGTGATGGTTATGGATGATAAGAACCGGGTTCTTGTTGTCAACAACGCCTTCTCAGAATTGACAGGATATTCCGCGACGGAAATGCTCGGGCAAACAGAACAAATATTCCAGTCAGACCAACAGGATGCTGCATTTTACGCCGACATGCGGCTCCAAATCAATCAAAAGGGCTATTGGCAGGGTGAAATCAAAAATAGGCGAAAAAGCGGTGAAGTTTATCTGCAAATGTTAAACATAACCGCCATTGGAAATCAGCCAGGCAAAGTCACTCATTATATTTGGATATTTTCCGATATTGCCCAGCTTAATGACATTGTCACCCGGCTCGACTTTTTGGCGCATCATGACCCGCTGACTGGCTTGCCGAATCGATTATTGTTGTTTGCTCGCCTGGAGCACTGCATTGCTTTGGCGAAACGCGAGCGCAAATCCGCGGCGCTACTGATGCTTGATTTGGATCGATTCAAGCATGTTAACGATAGTTTTGGGCATTTTGCCGGCGATGAGTTATTAAAACAAGTAGCTCAGAGATTGACAAGTCGTCTCCGCGGCATTGACACCGTTAGCCGGCTTGGAGGCGATGAGTTCGCCATTTTATTGGAAGACTTATCTCATACTCAAGATTCGGCCAGGTTGGCGACCGAAATCATCGTGGCCATCGGCGAACCCTTTTATTTAAGCAATGGCTCGGAAGTTAGAATTGGCGCGAGCGTGGGTATAAGCTTGTTCCCTGAACAGGGGATAACATCGGAAGAAATCCTGCAACAGGCGGATGCCGCCTTATATCGGGCTAAAGCCGATGGTCGTGGAAATTTCAAATATTATTCAGAAGATTTAACGCATGCCGCTCTGCGACGGAATAATTTGGAATCTTTGCTACGTCGAGCAGTGAGCGGAAATGAACTATTGCTGAGTTATCAACCTCGGCTAGACATTAGCTCGGGCAATATTATAGGGGCCGAAGTGCTGTTGAGTTGGCATAATAGCAAAGAGGGGGTCATCCAACCCAGCCAATTTATGCCAATAGCCGAAAAAACCGGGCTGATTTTGGAGCTCGGCGAATGGATGCTCAGAGAAGCTTGTCGTCAGGGGCAAGCTTGGCTAGCGGCCGGCCTGCCGTCGCTAAAGTTGGCCGTCAACCTTTCTCCATACCAATTTTGTCATGCTACTATTGTAGAAATGATCTCTGACATACTGAGAGAAACGAGCTTCCCAGCTGAGTATCTTGAATTAGAGTTAACTGAAAGCGCGCTGATGGAAAGGGAAAAGGAGTCCGTTTTAATTTTTGAAAAGCTGCGTGACTTAGGCGTTTGTCTGACTATAGACAACTTTGGTACAGGTTATTCTTCGTTGGCCTATCTGAAGCGATTCCCGCTGAACATGTTGAAAATCGATAAGACTTTCATTGATGATTTGCCTCAACAAGAGAACGATAAGGAAATTACCACCGCTATCATTGGCTTAGGTCATACTCTTGGCTTAAAGGTGTTGGCCGATGGCGTGGAAACTCAGGAACAGCTAGATTTTCTAAGAGAAAAAGGTTGCGATTATTACCAGGGGTTTTATAAAAGTCCCTTGCTGACAGCAGAAGACTTCGGGAAACTGTTCAAAGGGTATATTCCTCAGTCTAAAGGCGACTATAAATAACAGCATGTAATGAATTACGAAATATTAGCTCATCAGGCTTGGATGCTCTTGATAAAACTAAACAGGGTAATTGAATCAATTAGCATGGCTCCCGAAGGATCTATATCTTCAATGAGAAAAGAAAAGATATATCACACCCATGCTAACGCTCATAAGCGTTACGCTCGTAGACGGTTTAAAACAGTGGATGCGATAGCAAGATACTGAAAAGCGCTGCTGAATATTTTTCCTAATAATCAAAATTGGTTTGATTAAAAAACTCAGCAACCGATACGTTACTATCGCAGTTCCGTCAAATTTCTTGATCGCATTAAGTACTGCTTGTCTCCTGTGAGCAAATAATCAGCCAATCCGCTCTTAGGGCGTGCAAGCAAATTGGCAAATTATGTTACTGGAGTTTTACGCGAAATACCTTATACGGCGGAATGCGCTTGTCTACGCCGCCATTTGCAGCGGGCATTAAGTGAAACTGCGAGGCTGAAAACAATAAATCGCCGTCGGGACTGATAGCCATACTGTCGGGCCAGACAAAATCCGGCGAAGTGGCGAGGACCTCGATAGCGCCGTCAGGACGCAATACTTTGATGGCGTTGGCTTCCAGAGCGGTAAAGTACAAATTTCCCGCCGCGTCAAACTCCAGGCCATCGGTAGGCTCGGTGTCCGCCACATTCTCGACGCGAAACCCCAGATCCTCGGCTGACAATGTTTCGTCGAGTAATGCGTCTATTGAAACCCGGTACAGGGTGCGTCCGGTTAAGGCCTTATAGTAGACATGTTTGAGTTGCGGGTCGATGGCGATGCCATCGGTATGGACCTGAGGCGTTTGGTTGCCGGCAAACTTCCAGGGGCGGCCGCCTATCACCGGCTCCACATCCGGCTCGGCCTTGGTCGAAGGGTGGTCTTCCAGCAGACGGCGCACCGCGCCGGTCGCGAGATTTACGACAACGATAGCGCCAAGACCCGAATCGCTGATGAAGGCGTAGCCATGCGCGAAGCGCACGTCGTTTAAATAAGACTTGCCGGGCGCGCCCGCTGCGTCGAAGGGATAGACGCGCTCCACCTGATTGCTCGCCAGGCTGACTTTCAGCAATTTCGGGCCGCCCTCGATCACGGCTTGAAAGCCGGGCGCCGCCGGATCCAAAATCCATAAGTAGTCATCCTGATCGACGACAACGCTTTGCACGCAAACAAAATGCGTTTGCGCCGATTCGCCCGGTACTTTGTCCCATTGGTTAAGGGCTACGTTCGGATATGGAACCAGGGAACCGTCCGCGGCGACTTCCGCCACCGAAGGCGTAGGTTCGTCGACCCATCTGGGAAAGTTAATGAACAAACGGCCGGTTTGCGATACCGCGATGCCCGCCAATTGCTTTGGCGTCTGTGCCGCAACGCTGATGGTCGGCGCGTAGTCCTGGTTGGTTAGCCATTGCAGCAAGCCGGGTGGATCGTTCATCACCGCTTTCGGGTCGAACATCGGCCAGATATAAGCCAAGCCTTCGCCGTCCAGCCGAAAGAAATTGTGCAAGGTGTATTGCACGCCGCGCGTGGTGGTCATCTGCCACACGCCGCTGGCGGTTGGAAAGTCGACGGCGATGGAAAGTATATTTACCGATAATACCCGGGTCGAAACGCCGGTGACGAACTTGGTCACGGCTTCCGGTCCCTTCATGGTGTTGCCGCTGATGGGACTGAGAAATTGAATCTGGGAGGAAAATTGCACCTGGGAAAAATCGCTGGTGCCGAAAGCGCGAAAATAGCTCTTGATGATGCTGCGATAGGTTTCTTTGTCCAGTTCTTGAGCGCTCATATTGCATGTCCCTCGTGTTTGATTAAAGAGTTGAATGGCTAACGAAACTGCAATGGTGTTGTTAAAAGTTGCTTATCGCCTCAGTGGGGGCGTAGTTTTCAGGATACTAACCTAACTGGCTTAGCTTGGCAAGTTGTTTACGGCTTCAGCAGGGCAAACGCATTTTCTTATCGGCGAAGCTATTGAATATCGCCAGGGTTAAGCCAGCGATTTTGGAATTCGTCGGCCGGCAAGGCAGGGGATATATAATAGCCTTGAAACAAATGGCAACCGTAGGATTTTAAGAGCGCCAGTTGAGATTCCGTTTCCACGCCTTCCGCGACAACCGTCATATTCAGCGCTTGACCCAGGGAGACGATAGTCTTGATGAATGCCGCTTCGTTCGAGGTCTGGTCATTGATATAAGCCTGAATGAATGAGCGGTCGATTTTAAGTGTCTGAATGGGTAATTTTCTTAAATAGGATAAGGACGAATAGCCGGTGCCAAAATCGTCCATGGCGACGTGAATACCGCGTGCTCGGATTTGGTGCAAGCGTTCCGTGGCTTTTTGGATGTCTTGCATAATCAGATTTTCGGTCACTTCTAATTCAATCCAGCCGGGATTTGTTCCGGTTTCGGTCAAAATGTGGTCCAGCACCTCAATAAAGTCCTCAGTCAGAAGTTGTCGGGGGGAGAGATTGATAGCAATTTTGAATCCTGCCGCTTTTTCCGCCCAGGCATTGGCTTGCAAACAGGCTGTCTTCAATATCCATTTTCCAAGCGGAATAATCAAAGCCGTTTCCTCCGCCAAGGCAATAAAGCTATCGGGAGGCATCATTCCATAACCGGGGCGCCACCAGCGGATTAGCGCTTCGGCGCCGGTTATGCGGCTGTCGGCGCAATTGGCTTTGGGCTGGTAATAAAGCTGGAACTCTTCTTGCTCAATGGCTAACCGTAAAGCATTTTCCAGTAAAAGTCTTTGGTTTGCCGCTTCATTCATGCCCGCTTCATAATAGTGAAACGTACCTCTCCCTTTCGATTTGGAAGCGTACATTGCGGTATCCGCATGTTTGGTCAGGGTGTGAAAATCAGCCCCATCATCAGGAAATATTGCAATACCGATGCTGACGCCGATATAGACCGTGTGGTCCTTGATTTGTACGGCAGTAGTGGTGACATCGACCAGTTTTTGGGCAAGTTCGGTGGCAATGGAGATACCTGTTATGCCTGGTAGGATTATGGTAAACTCGTCTCCGCCCAGCCTGGCGACGGTGTCCGATTTGCGTAGGCAGCCTTGAATGCGATTGGCGATGATCTGCAATAAACAGTCGCCGGCCCAATGTCCGAGCGTATCGTTGATGTCCTTGAAATGATCCAGGTCCAAAAAGAACACCGCCAGACGACTATTATTACGTTGCGCCAATAGTATTTCCTGCTCGAACCGGTCCTTGAATGAGGCGCGATTGGGCAGGCTGGTCAGTACATCGAAGTAGGCAAGTTGTTTGAGATCCTGTTCCGTTTGTTTCTGGCGGCTGATGTCCGAGGAGATCGCTACATAATGAGTTAGCTGACCATGCTGGTCGGTGACGGCGTTGATGCTAAGCAGCATCGGGCAGAATTCGCCGTTTTTGCGGCGGTCCCAGATTTCTCCTTTCCAGAAACCCAGCTTCAATAGCGAGCGCCATAGCTCTTCGTAAAAGGCCGGCTCGTGTAGATTCGATTTCAACAACCGAGTATTGGCGCCCAGCGCTTCGCTGCGCGCATAGCCGGTGATCGTGCAAAATGCGGTATTGACCTCCAAGATAGTACCCTGGGGGTCGGAGATGAAAATGGCTTCGCTACTGTTCTCGAAGACTTTGGCGCTCAAGCGCAACAGGCCTTCCCGTTCTTTCAACTCGGTGATATTTAACGCGGTTACGACCGCGCCTTCCAGTTTGCCTTGCTCCGAGTGCAGTAAATTACTTTGTAGCCAATAGATAGCTTTTTGCTGGTCGCGGTGTTTGCTTAGCAACTGGTGTTCGCCATTGTAGTAGCCATTGAGCCTGACGGTTTCCAAAAGTACGGATTGAATCGGCCAGGGCAATACCGGTAAACCGCAGGCCAGGCTTTGCTGTTCGGCTGCTGGCAGCAAGTCATCGATGCCCGTGCCTAGCAACTCAGTGTCGCTAAAGCCAAGTTCGCGCTCCACGGACCTGTTCATGCGCCTGATTCGGCCTTTCTGATCGATGAAGAACAGTAGATTATCCAGAGTGTCCATAATGCGGTCGACAAAGCGGCTTAAGGCTTGCTGCTGAATCGCCTTTTCCTTGAATTTTAGCTTTTGCTGCTCCGATTCGCTTAGGAGCGCGTCCATGGTTTGACTGATGACGAGGATTTGTTTTTCCAATATCTGATTGGCTGCGCGAAGTTTCTCGATCTCCTCCTGCTGTTCTGTCATCAGTTTGGAATACTTGCCGCCGGCCTCGGCTACGGTTTGACTTTCTGCCGTAGCCCAGCGCTTGATTTCATTTGGGCATGCCGGGAATAGACCTTCTTGGTTAATAACCCTGATCCCGTCTGTTATTATCTCGATGCGTTGGCCATGCGCCGGACACACCAGAAGTTTGCCGTTGAGCAATGGCGCATGCGTCATATCGTAGCCCTGATGCGGGCAATGGGCCGGCACTGCCAGAAATTCGTCCTGAATATTAAAAATCAAAATATCGATAGGGCGTTGCGTGCCGGGAAGGCGCAGCCGGCCTGTCCAGCGCGGCGGGTCCGCCGAGTCCAGATAGGTTAGCGATTCGATGCCGAGAAGGGATATCTTGGGATATGGATCGCTCATTCGGTTAAAAGATCTTGTAGCAAGCGGATGGTTTTAGGCGCCGCCTGTGCGGTTTTAGGTGATAGGCCGAGGAAAAAAGGGGTGACGGCGGTTATCTCGACGCCTACTAGCAGAATCTCCGGCAGCGGCGCGCGTATCATTTTAAGCGCTTGCAGCAAATACGGTATGCCCAGGCCATGGCCGGTGAGCTTTTGCTGACTGTCGGCCAAATCTTCCGCATGTATGACGTAAACCTCGCCGACAGCGCCGAAGTTGGTCAGGGCGTCGACCAGAATCGCCTGCCTGCAATCTTCCAGAAAACGCAGCGCATCAAGTCCGGCGATGCCGGCATTGAACACCTGTACATCTTTTGGCCACGCCATCCGGCAAATTTGCGAGTAAATGTGCAGGCCGAAGCCGTCGTCGCCGTGCAATTCGTTGCCAAAACAAATAATATGCCGATTAGCCAATTATATCATGGCCATAGGGTGATGCGTTTACCCGTGTCGAGCAGATGCACCGTGCAAACTAGGCAGGGATCATGGGAACGGATAACATGGCCAATTTCAATCGGGTCGTCCGGGTCGTCGACGGTTAAGCCGATTAAACTGCTTTCCCAATGTCCGTGCCGGCCTTGACTGTCTTTGGGCGATGCGTTCCAGGCCGTGGGCGGTATGACTTGATAGCGGCTGATAGCGCCTTCCCTGATTTGCAGCCAATGCCCCAAGCCGCCGCGCGCCGCGGTTACCAGCCCAAAGCCTTCACCGTCGGGGATATCTTTTTCGGCGGGGGAAAGCATGTGCGGGCCGTTAAGATTCGCGGTCAACTCGCGTAGCGTGACTTGCATTTTCCGCAATAGCCTTGCGGTTCGGCGTAAGCGGGCGAACTGGCGCAACCAAGCATTGCCCCCCTCAGCTCTATATAGCGAACAGATCAGGGGTTCGCCGTTAATGATGGCGTCTGCGAGCGGACCGGTTTGCACGACCTGGTCTTGATAACGGGGCGCTTTGCACCAGGTATAGCGATCGGAATGCGGTTGATAATCAGGAATGGTCTGTCCCGCAAAGGGATGGAGCCCGCCCGGGTATTGCTGAAACCAGGAATAACGCACATGTTCCGTGATTTCGGCTTGATCGAAGGGCAGGATGGCGCCTGTTTCGCCATTCAGGAAACCGGCTTTGCATAAATGTTTGCGCTGCGCGGGTAAGGTGTCGGCATCGTCCGGGTCGTCATAAGCCCCGTAGCTGAGCATGTGTGGCGTGCCGAAACCTAAATTTTGCA
>Ga0181528_10000953_pt1 | contig 18697 bp, 15 predicted proteins | sample PEATcosm2014_Bin_47_FD_119742 | JGI IMG/M metagenome (GOLD analysis project Ga0181528, IMG submission 119742) | Peatland microbial communities from MTU Mesocosm Facility, Houghton, MI, USA - PEATcosm2014_Bin10_10_metaG | ecosystem: Environmental > Terrestrial > Soil > Wetlands > Peat | place...
GCCGTCGGTAAAGCCATCGACGCGTTCTTCGATTGGCTGCGCAAGCTATTCGAAATCGCCGGCCCTCCCAATGCCGGCGCGCTGCCGAAATCCGCCCTGCATTGGAGCCTGTATGTTCTCATCGCGCTGGTGCTGTTCCTGGCTGGCTGGATCGCGCGGCGGCGCCGCTGGTTCCAGCGTGCGCGTCCCAAGCCCGCCCCGCCCGCGCTCGCAGCCGTCCGCCTGGACGCCGAAGAACTCACGGCCGACCGGCTGCCGGAGGAAGGCTGGCTCGAATTGGCGGCGCGATCCATCGAGGAGGGCAATTTCCGCTTCGCTCTGCGCGCCTATTATCTGGCCAATCTCGCGTGGCTGGGCCGCCATGAGTTCCTGACCATCCACGCGGGCAAGACCAATCGCGAATACGAGCTCGAGTTGCGGCGCAGAGCGCGCGGATTCGCCGAAGCGCGCCAGCTGTTCGCCACAAATATCGCGGCTTTCGAACGGGCGTGGTATGGCCAGCACGCCGTTTCCGCCGATGACGCCGCCGAATTTCGCGGCCGGACGGAAAGCATCAAGAGCGCCCTCGCCGCGCCTCAGGGAGCCGTGGCATGAAGGCGCCTTCCAGTAACGCCCGCGCCGGATTCCTGATGGTCCTGCTGTCGGCGGTCTTCACTTACGGGCTGATCCGCGCGTTTTCCATTCGCTTCGCCACCGGCGACGTCTACCCGGACTATTCCAGCATGAAGGCCACTCCCACCGGCGCCAAACTGCTCTACGACAGCCTGGCGCGCACTCCCGGTCTGGCTGTCAGCCGCAATTATGCTCCGCTGGAGTACTCCGACGAGAACCACGCCGCCATTTTTCTTCTGGCCATTGACGCCACTCAGTTCGCGAACGCGCCAGCGCCGTATATCGATCCTCTCGAACGCCTGGCCAACCGCGGCAATCGCGTGGTGGCCGCGCTCCATTGGGAAAGCGACGAGAAGCCCGAGCACGTCCAGGAGCTCGAAAAACGATGGCACGTCAAATTCGGGTTCGACAAAGGGGAAAAGTGGCTATACTTTGCCGAGGCGCCCGGCTGGCGCGTTCTCGATCGCGACGGCGACAGGATTCTCGCCATCGAACGCAATTTTCAAAAGGGCGGTATGGTGCTGTTCGCCGACAGCCGCGATTTCAGCAATCGCTCCGTGGCGAAACTCGATCGCCTGGACCGCATCTCCGCGGCGATCGGTCCCGAGACCCGCATCATTTTCGACGAGCAGCACTTCGGCCTCACCGAATCGGGGACGGTGGTGGGGCTGGCGCGCCGCTTCCGTCTCACTGGAATGGCCATCGGGCTGGCGCTATGCGCCGCTCTCTTCATCTGGAAGAACGCCGCCAGCTTTCCGCCGCCGGCCGAAGTGGTACGCCGGGAAGCTCTCCCCGGCCGCACTTCCATGGCGGGTCTGAATACCCTGCTCCGCCGCCATATCAAGCCGGCCGATCTGGCGGCCACCTGCTGGAACGAATGGCTGGTGACCAACGGGCGCGACGTCCTGCCGGAACGGCGGGCGCGCGCCGAGGCCATCCTGCGCGAGCGTGGCCGGCAGCCGCTCGAAGCCGTGCGCGCCATGGAAACCGTCTTGCATGCGAAAGGACCGCTTTGAACCTCGATCAATTTCAAGCCGTAACGGAGAACATCCTCGCGGGAATCCGCAAAGTGATCATCGGCCAGGACGACGCTATTCGGTATTCCCTGGTGGTGGTGCTCTGCAATCAACATGCGCTCATCGAAGGCGTGCCCGGGCTCGGCAAAACGCTGCTGGCGCGCACGCTGGCGGCCTGCCTGGGCGGCGAGTTCAAACGCATTCAGTTTACGCCCGATTTGATGCCCGCCGACATCACCGGCACCCATATCTTCAACCTCGGGCGCAACGAGTTCATGCTGGTGAAGGGACCGCTTTTCACCACCTTTCTGCTGGCCGATGAAATCAATCGCGCTCCCGCCAAGACGCAGTCGGCGCTGCTCGAGGCCATGCAGGAGCGGACCGTCACCATCGACCGCGACAGCCACAAACTGTCGCCCAATTTCACCGTCTTCGCCACGCAGAATCCCATCGAATCGGAGGGAACCTATCCGCTGCCTGAAGCGCAGAAGGACCGCTTCATGCTAAAGATTCCGATGACCTGGCCGCAGGGGGAGGAAGAGCTTTCGCTCGCCCGCCGGAGCCTCAACGAGACGGCGCCCGAAGCCGTTCTGCAGCGCGGCGAAGTGACGCCCTGCCTCAGCGAGGAGGAACTGCTCGGTCTGCGCGAGGCGATGAGCCTGATCCTGGTGAGCGATCCATTAGTGGACTACGCGGTGCAGGTGGTGCGCCACACGCGTAGCGACGATGCCGTATTGGTGGGCGCCGGTCCGCGGGCCAGCCAGGCGCTGCTGCGCGCCGCGCGGGCGTGGGCCGCGCTTTCCGGGCGCGATTTCGTGAGCCCCGACGATATCCGCGCGGTGGCCGCTCCGGTGCTCGAGCACCGCATCCTGTTGCGGCCGGAATCGGAGTTGGAAGGCATGCGGATTTCCGAAGTGCTGGAGCGCATTCTGCACGAGGTGCCGGTGCCGCGATGAGAACGGCCTTTCATATCGCGACACGCAAACCGCTTGCTGACGCGCGCGGCTCGCAAAAGCGTCTCTTTCTTACCGGACGCGAAATATGATTGTCCCTTCCCAGCGACTGCTCGTGTTGGCCGCCGTAGTAGCGGTGCCGCTGGCGACCGCCGTGGGATTCGTCCCTAGGCTTGCCGTCCCCTGCGGCGCGACGCTCGCATTGTGGGCAATAGTCGTCGCGGCGGACGCCGTTCGCGGCCGCGCGCGTCTCGATAGCCTCAGCGCCAATGCGCCCCCGATCGTTCGATTCACTAAGGACGTTCCTGCGCGCCTGCCCATTACGATCGTGAACCGCTTGCCGGAACCGCTCCCCGTGCGCCTGAGCGTCGCTACCCCGCCCGGTGCGCCCTCGGCCTCATTCGTGGAGGACACCACCATTCCGCCAGGAACTTCGCGCGTCGACTGGGCGTGCACCGGCGTGGAGCGCGGCGATCATCCCGTCACCGTGGTCCACATGGAAGCGCCATCGCCGTTCGGCCTCTGGCTGGCCCGCACCGATCGACCCGTGAGCGGGACCGTCCGCGTTTATCCCAACCTGCGCGATCGTGCCACCGCGGCGCTCTTCCAGCGAACCGCCGTGGTCGGACAGCGCATGCGCCGCCAGGTCGGAAAAGGCCGCGAGTTCGACAATCTCCGCCAGTACGTCCCCGGCGACGGCTTCGAAGATATCGATTGGAAAGCCACCGCCCGCCGCCAGTTCCCGGTGGTGAAGCTGTACCGCGTGGAGAATGCGCAGGAGGTCTACGCCATCGTGGACTCCTCCCGTCTCTCCGCCCGCCCCGAGATTCTGGAAAGCTTCGTCGGCGCGGCGCTGCATCTGGCGCTGGTGGCGCAGACCCAGGCCGATCGCTTCGGCCTGGTCACCTTCAGCGACCGCACCCACAAATTCGTGCGCGCGCGCAACGGCCTGGATCATTTCCGCCTCTGCCGCGAAGCTATCTACAACCTGCACGCCAGCCGCGTGAGCCCCGACTTCCGCGATGTCTTCACCAACTTGCAGCTGAACCTGCGGCGCCGCGCACTGCTGGTGTTCTTCACCTCGCTCGATGACGCGCTGCTCGCCGAAACCTTCGAGCGCGAAGTGCCCATCCTGGCGCGCCGCCACGTGGTGCTCGTCAATACTCCGCAGCCGCCGGGCCTGAAGCCGCTGTTCACCGACGCCTCCTCGGCCGATCTCGAATCGCTCTACAACGGACTTAGCGGCCAGATGATCGCCAACCGTCTGCGGCAGTTATCGCTCGCCCTCAGCAATCGCGGCGTGCGGCTCTCGGTGGTCGATCCGCGCAGGATCAAAACCCGGGTGACTGCGGAGTATCTTGAGGTGAAGCGGAGGCAGGTGCTGTGATCGTCGATATCCCGCGTTTCGTCGCCGCCGAGCGCCCTTATTGGGACGAATTGCGGGCGCTTCTCGACGGGATGGACGCCGAACCGGAAACCCGTCTCGCGTTGCCACGAATTCAGCGCCTGCACTATCTGTACGAACGCTGCTCGGCCGGCCTGGCGCGCCTCGACACCTTTTCCACCGACCCGGCGCTCCGCGGGCAGCTCGAAACGTTGGTTTCGCGCGCCTATTCCGAAATCCACGAGACCCGCGAACCGAGGAAAATTCGCTGGAAGGCCATCCTGCTCGGCTTCCCGCGAGCATTCCGCCGGCACCTGGGAGCCTTTCGGCTGTCGGCGGGCATCACCCTGCTGGGCTGTGCTTTCGGATGGTTTGCCATCCGCATGGACCCCCATTCCAAGGCCGTTCTCATGCCGTTCGAGGGGCTGTTCAACTCGCCCGCCGAGCGCGTCCGCCAGGAAGAGACCGCCAGCAAAGACCGCCTCAGCGGCGAAAAAGCCAGCTTTTCCGCGCAGCTCATGACCCACAATATCCGGGTCACCGTGGTCACGCTTGCCATGGGGATGACATTCGGGGTGGGTACGCTGATTCTGCTTTTCTATAACGGCGTGATTCTCGGCGCGGTGGCGGCCGATTACATCGCCGCCGGATTCGGCACGTTTCTTACGGGATGGCTCCTGCCGCACGGGTCCGTCGAGATTCCCGCGATTCTGCTGGGCGGACAAGGCGGCTTCATTCTCGCCGGCGCGCTCATTGGATGGGGCGGCCGGACCGCACGCTCCGAGCGCTTGCGCGCCATCGCGCCCGACCTGTTCGCGATCGTGGCCGGCGCCGCCGTCATGCTGGTTTGGGCCGGCATGGTGGAGGCATTTATTTCGCAGTACCACAAACCGGTAATTCCCTACGGCCTGAAAATCGCCTTCGGAGTGTGCGAACTGGTGGCGCTTTCGGCGTACCTCGGCTGGGCCGGACGCGAATGAAATCCGCGCGCCCATCCCGCTTGAGCATTGAGACTCCGGAAGGCGTAGTCTTCTCGTTCGAGTTGGCGACGCCCGTAACGCGCGCGCTGGCGTGGAGCGTGGACACCGCCGCCATCGTCGTGGCTAACATCATCTTCGGCCAGATTGCCAAGCTGGTCGCTACCATGAGCGCGGACTTCGCCAACGCGCTATCCGTGGCCGGCTTTTTCGTAATTTCGGTGGTCTACGCCATCGTCCTCGAGTGGCGCTGGCGCGGCCAGACCATTGGCAAACGGCTGCTCGGATTGCGCGTCATGGACATCCATGGATTGCGCCTGCAGTTTCCGCAGATCGCCTTGCGCAATCTGCTGCGCATGATCGATATGCTCCCGTTCTTCTACCTGGTGGGCGGCCTCACCGCCGTCTTCAGCCGTGACGCCCAACGCCTGGGCGACATGGCGGCCAACACCATCGTGACGCGCGAACGCAAAGCGGAAATCCCCGACATCGAGCAAATCGCGCCCGCAAAGTACAACTCGCTGCTGTCGCAACCGCATCTCGCGGCTCGCCTGCGCAGCCTGGTAACGCCGGAGAGCGCCGCGCTGGCCGTCCGCGCCGTAACCTTGCGCGACGGCTACGACCCGCTCGCGCGCGTCGTCCTGTTCCGCGAACTGGCGGCCTACTTCCGCCGCCTGGTGGAGTTCCCCGAGGAAAGCGTGGAGAACCTCACCGACGAGCAATATGTACGCTGCGTTCTGCGGGTAATTTATGGCGTTCGCCAGGGCTAGGGAGGCACGCAGATAGCTCAGACATCGTGTGTGTGTTGGCTTGCCAGGCTTTCGGCACATTTCCCGTAGCAGGGCGCTGGTAAACCTTTTCCGGAATCCGGCGCCCAGCGTGTTGGTGACCCCGAACACTGCGCCCCCCATGGCGCCAGCTGGCCGCTCCGTGGCCTCCGCCACCTCCGTGCTCTCGGATCTTGGCTTTGACGTTGTTTTTTCTCAATGTCTCTGTGCCTCCGTGGTGAATCCCTTTGGTTGCGGCTTTGCTGCTACGCGTTCCTCTCTCTGTTCATCGGGTGTCGGAATTAGATCACCAGGACCCAAACGACCGCATATGAGATGTTATTGGCACACCCCCAGTGTCTACCTGTAAAGCCATTCCTTAAATTCTCTTCGACCGGCGGCCCGAAAACCAAGAACCGGCTACCAGGTCCCCCACTCCTCCCGTCCCTGAGATACACTCTTAGGGGGGCAGCGGCAATGCAACTGACGCGACGAGACCTCTTCAAAGGTGCGGCAGCCGCCGGCGCCTTGGCCAGTCTGGCCGCCGGTGAACCCGATCCGGCGCACGGCTTCAAACTCGGCATCATCAGCGACGAAATCTCCAGCAATCTCGATGAAGCCATCGACTTCATCACCAGCTACCACCTGCATTTCGTCGAATTGCGCGAAATCTGGGGCAGGAATCTGATGATCGCCCCGCAGGAAGACCTCGACCGCGCCAGGAAACTGCTGGCCGCTCACAATGTCACCGTGAGCGATATCGCCAGCCCGATTTTCAAGTGGAACATTCCCGGCGAGACCACCAAAGCGAATGAAAAACACGATTTCGCGCTGGGAAAGTATACCGAGGAAGACGCCGACAAGACGCTCCTCAAGTCTTTTGAGCTGGCGCGCTTCTTCGGCACGAAGAAGGTCCGAATTTTCAGCTACTGGCGCGTGCCCGATCCCGAGAAAGTCTACCCGCAGGTTCGCGACCGCCTCGCCAAAGCCGCGCGCCTCGCCGAGCAGAACGATATCGTGCTGGTGCTGGAAAACGAGTACGAATGCAACGTCGGCACCGGCAAGGAATTGGGCCGCGTACTGCGCGAAGTCAACTCGCCGGCGCTGCGCGGCGTCTGGGATCCGGGCAATGCAGTGATGTTAGGCGAAACACCTTTTCCCGATGGCTACCAGGCCGTCAAAGGCCTGTTTCCGCACATGCATATCAAGGACGCCCGCAAGAATCCCGAGACCGGCAAGATCGTCTGGGCGCCGGTGGGCGGCGGCTTCATCGATTTCACGGGACAGTTTGCAGCACTCCATCAGGACCATTACTCCGGCACCATGTCGCTGGAGACGCATTACCGCCGGCCCGACGGCAATAAGGCCGAGAGCACGCGCGAATCGTTGCAGGGCTTACTCAAAGTTGTGTAGGAGAATTTTATGTCAATCGATATCGACCGTAGAGATTTCCTCAAGACCGGCGCCGCCGCGGTAGCCGCGTTTCAGGCCAAAACCGTACTCGGCGCGAACGATCGCGTCCGCGTTGCCGTCATCGGACTGCGCGGCCGCGGCCTCAACCACATTCAATCCATCCACGCCACCCCCAATGTGGAACTGGCCGCCATCTGCGACATCGACGAGAATGTCATCACCGAACGCCTGGGCAGCGTCGAGAAGCTCGGCATGCCCAAGCCGCAAACTTATGGCGATGTGCGCAAACTGCTCGAGGACAAATCCATCGACGCGGTTACCATCGCCACTCCCAATCATTGGCATTCGCTGATCGCGATTTGGGCCTGCCAGGCAGGCAAGGACGTCTACGTCGAGAAGCCCTGCTCCCACAACTGGTACGAAGGCAAGCAACTGGTCGCCGCCGCCAACAAATACAACCGCATGGTGCAGCACGGCACGCAGAGCCGTTCGAGCGCGGGAGCGAAAGAGGCCATCCAGCATTTGCGCAGCGGCCTGATTGGCGATGTCTACCTCTCGCGGGGCCTGTGCTACAAGTGGCGCGACACCATCGGCCGCACGCCCAAGAGCGCGATACCCGCGGGCGTGAATTACGACCTCTGGCTCGGCCCCGCGCCCGACCGCGGGTTCAGCAAGAATCGTTTCCATTACACCTGGCACTGGTTCTGGGACACCGGCAATGGCGATCTCGGCAACCAGGGTATCCACGAAGTCGACACGGCGCGCTGGGGTCTCGGCGTCGGCTTCCCGACAAAGGTATCGGCCATGGGCGGCCACTTCATGTTCGATGACGACCAGGAAACGCCCAACGTCCTCAGTGCGGCGTACGAGTTCAATATGCCCGGCCAGCCGAAACGCCTGATGGAATTCGAAGTCCGCCACTGGATGACCAACCACGAGGCCGAGATCGGCGCGGGAGGAAAGAGCAGTCTGCCGCCCGCCGGCCTTTCCGCGCCCCAACAGCCTGCCGCCAAGCCCGCTGCCACGGCGGCGCTCGGTCCGGTCGGAGGCAAGCCCGGTACCATCGGAAACATTTACTACGGCCCCAAGGGATATCTGGCCATCCAGGAATACGAGAGCTACAAGTCCTGGCTGGGCGATCATAATGAGCCCGGGCCGGAAGGGAAAGGCAAGGAGAATCACTTCGCCAACTTCATCGATTGTGTGCGCAGCCGTAAGAAGGAAGACCTCGGCGCGCCCATCGAGGAAGGGCATATCTCCTGCACCCTGGTGCACCTGGCGAACGTGTCGTACCGCCTCGGCCGTACCTTGAACTTCGATCCCGCGAAGGAAGAAGTCATCAACGATGCGGAGGCCAATCGCATGCTCCGCGACGCCGACCGCGGCTACCGCAAGGGCTTCGAGATTCCGAAGATCGCGTAAGCTTCTCCCGCGAAAACTGCCCTAAGCTGTCTGAATACCAGACTATCGTGTCTGCAATTCCGGCATTTGCGCCATTCGTACGCCCATAACTCCTTTCTCCTCAGCATGGCCTCCGCCGTGCATTTACCTAGGGAGAAAGGAGTGTCCATGAACGATCCATCCACGTTATGGTTGACCGTCACTAATATCGCGCTCGGAACAGTCACCGTCATCTGCATCGTTGCTGTCGGCATCGGCGTACTGCAGGAATTGGCCGCGAGAGCGAAGAAGAGGGCTGCGCTTTCGAAAATGGACAAAGAAGTGTCCGACCTGGTCGCCTCCTTCAGCGACGGCCATGCGTTCGATACCCCCTCCCTCGGCCTCACCATGGCCGATGGGGGCGAGGAATTGGGAAAGAAAGAAGAGCGGTAGCGTTATGCCCTGCCCCTTCCTCAAAGAAGCACAGGTAAAGTATTGCCGGAGCTCATCCATCCGCAAGCTCATTCCTTTGGCGCAGGCAGGCCGGGCTGAAGAGCGGTGCACCTCGGAGAATTTCCGGGCGTGCACGGTCTTCCGGCAGCAGCCGGATTCCCAGGGGTTGGCAGCCTTTGGAACCTGCCCGCTGCTGCACGAATCGCTCATGCAGTATTGCGGAGCCGCGCCGGTAGCCAGGTTTGTTCCCTACAGCGAATCGCTGCTTTCGCGCTGCGGGAACGATAGCTACCGTTATTGCGAGCTGTATATGCAAATGGCGCATGCGCCCGCGCCGCCGGAAACGGCGGATGGCATTCGCATGCCGGCGGAGCTGGCTTATTCGGCCAACCACCTCTGGCTCGACGTGGGCGGCGACGGCATTTGCCATGTGGGCATCGACGCGTTTCTCAGCCGCGCTTTGGGCGAAGTGGAGCGGATCGGCTTCGTTTGGCAAAAAGGCCATCATCGCCCCGCGGCGGTGGTGACTGCCGGCGGAGTGGATCTGGAGATCACGCTGCCGTTTCCGCTGCAAATAACGGGCTGCAATCTCTACCTGCGGGCGAATCCCGAGCGGCTGACGAGCGAGCCTTACACGCGGGGCTGGCTATTCGCGGGAGTGCCCGACGCCGGCGCGGCCGATGGCCTGCTGCGCGGCGAGCGGGCGCAGCATTGGATGGAGGGGGAAGTGCGCGCCATTCATGAATTCCTCCAGCATTTACCGGGGCCGGCCGGCCCGACCGCGGCCGATGGCGGAATGTTCTCCGCCGGGCTCGCGCGGTCGATCGAACGCGAACCAATGTTTGCGCTCTTTCAGGAATTCTTCTCGCCCTTGCGCGCGCAGGAAGTGAGACCGTGACACTACGCCGATCGATTTCGTTTCTGGCTGGAATGGCGATGGCCCTGGGCGCGGGGTGGCTCGCCTTTCCGCGCGTCCTCTACCGCAGCCGGCCGCAGCCGGTGAATTTCAGTCATAAGATCCACGCCGACAAGGCCGGCGCCAAGTGCGAAGATTGCCATTCTTTTCGCGATGACGGCAGCTTCGCCGGAATGCCCACTCTCGATAAATGCTCCAGCTGCCACGCGGCACCAATGGGCACGACGGCCACCGAGAAAAGCTTTATCGACGACTACGTGACGCCCAATCGCGAGCCGCAGTGGGCCGCCTACGCCCGCCAGCCGGAGAATGTTTCCTTCTCCCACGCCGCGCATGTCAAACGCGCCAGAATGGCCTGCAAAACCTGCCACGGAAACACCGGCGCGAGCGACAGCTTGCGGCCCTATCAGATCGACCGCATCAGCGGCTACTCGCGCGATATCTGGAAGATTCCCGGCAGGCCGCATGGCATGAAGATGGCGGATTGCGTAAGTTGCCACCGGCAAAAAGGCTTGGAGCACAGTTGCCTGGACTGCCACAAATGAGGCGCTCATGAAGACCAATCGCAGGGAAATCCTGATGTTCGCGGGCGGCTCGGCCGTGGGCGTCCTGTTTACGCCGGCTCCGTGGCGGCTGATCACGGACACCGCTTTATGGTCGGAAAACTGGCCGGGAATTCCGGCCCCCGCGCGCGGTGAAATTCGCGCGCGATTCACCAATTGCTCTCTCTGCCCGGCGGGATGCGCGGTGCGCGCCCGTTGCGTCGGCGATCAGCCGGTGCAACTCTCGGGAGTGACGGGCCATCCCTTGTCGCACGGTGCGTTGTGCCCGTTCGGCATCGTGGGCCATCACCTGCCCCACCTGCCGGCGCGGGTCAAAGAAGGTCCGCTGAAAGAAGCGGCGGCGGCGCTTGCCGATGGCATCGCGAAATGCGGCCCAGCGGAGTCCGTGGCGGTACTCGATCTCCGGCCTTCCCGCACTGCCTCGTGGACTTATCGGCGAGCCATGGCCGCGCTGAAGAACGGCCGCTACGTGACGCCGTCCGGCGATACTTCGGTCGCCGTGGACCTTTCTAAGGCGCGCACCGTGCTGAGCTTCGGCGTACCGGTGCTCGATGGATGGGGCACGCCCGGGAATGTCAACGCCGCGCGCACCGGATTTCATCTGATTCAGGTGGACCCCGTCGAATCGCGGACCGCATCGATGGCGGACCGGTGGTTGCGAGTCCGGCCCGGTTCGGAAGATGCCCTCGCGCAGGCGCTGGCGGGCCGGATCACACATGCCGCGGCTGCCGATACCACCGGCCTCACGGTTCCGGAAATTGCAGCGCTGGCGAAGGAGTTGGAACAGAACGGACCGGTGCTGGTGTTGGGCTCTTCGCGGCTCGCCAGCGGCAGCGGGATCGTGATCGCGCGGCGCGAAACGCCCGTGCCCGAGGAATGGAAGAAGGCCGCGCCGGCCGAAAATTTGGCGTCGCTGCCGGACCGCTCGGTTCGCGTCCTGATGATTGACGAATCGGCAAGCGCTGAGTATCTTTCATGGAACGCCATCGAGAAGAAGTTGGTGGGGGATAACCCGGTGGTGGTGGTGTTCGCCTGCTCGCGTGAAGGATATGCCCGGCATGCCAACTATGTGCTGCCGGTTGGCGTATACCCCGAGGTGGCCGACGATATTCCGCCGGCCATCGATTCCGTGGCCGCCATGTTCCGCATCTCCGCGCCGCTGGTGTCGCCGCCCGCGGGCATGGTGAAGCCGGAGGAGTTCGTCGCCGCCGCTGCTGCCTTGGGGATCGGCGATACCCTCCGCGAACGCGCCGACACGATCCACAAGACAGGACGTGGCAAGTTGTTCACGTATGCGGATGCCAAGTCGCAAGCACTGAAGGACGTCAGCGCCGACAATTTCTGGAAAGCGCTCAACGCCGGCGGCTGCTGGATCGACGAGCTGGACAGCAAGCCTTCCCCCGCTCGGCTGACTACCGTCGCGCCAGAGGTGCGGCCTGCAGAGGAATCGGAGTTGCCGCTGGCGGTTGTCCTCACCCATGAGCTCACGCCGGGGTCGCCTCTGCTCTCCAAGCTGTACCGGGAATCCAACCTGCGGCTGGCTCCCGGCCGCGTAGCGCTGAATCCTTCCTGCGGACTGGACGATGGCGCGCCAGCAGTTTTGGAAACGCTGCTGGGCAAGTGCCGAGTCGGGGTGACGCTCGATGCGGCCATTCCGCCCGGCGTGGTGCAAGCATCGGCGTCACCGGCGCTGCTGGATCTTTGCGCCGCCGGCGTGCGCGCCAAGGTGGTGCGAGTATGACTTCCGCCAACAAATCGATTCGAGCGGCGCGCTACGGCATGACCATCGACGTCGACCGCTGCAACGGCTGCGGGGCCTGCATGATGGCCTGCGCCGTGGAGAACAATGTCCCCCCAGCCCACGAAGGCGCCACCGACCGCAAGGGACTCACATGGATCCGCGTGTTCAAGGTCGACAACGGCGAAGAATATCCCGATCGCCGGACGGCCTTCGTGCCGGTAATGTGCCAGCACTGCGGCAACGAGACTCCCTGCGTGCATGTGTGCCCGCAGCAGGCGGTGGACGTCGATCCGGCCACGGGCGTGGTCGGCGAGATGCCGCAGCGCTGCCTCGGTTGCCGCTACTGCATGGCCGCTTGCCCTTATCATGCGCGCTATTTCAACTGGTGGGATCCGGCCTGGCCCGCAGGCATGGAGAAGACCCTGAATCCCGGCGTGACTCCGCGCATGCGGGGCGTTGTGGAGAAGTGCAATCTCTGCCACGGACGGTGGCATGCCGCCAAGGAAGCCGCGGCCGCCGCGGGAAAGCCGGATACCGAGCCGGTAGATTACACACCGGCATGCGCCGAAGTGTGCCCGACCGCCGCGATTCATTTCGGTGACCTGAACGACGCCACCAGCGTGGTTGCCATGGAGGCGGGGAAGGCGGAGAGCTTCCGCCTGCTGGAGAGGCTGAACACCCAGCCGAAGATTTACTACCGGTCGAAGAGGGACTGGGTGCGGGAGATCGCTGCCGCGCCCCAGCCGGGCGCCCGAAAGGAGAAGGCCCGTGGTTAGACAAGGGACGGCTAGGCAATTCGATAAGCAATTTATTGCTCGCGGCTCATCACGCTGCTCCGCGCCGAAATTTCTCTTATGGATCGCACCATGGGCCGCGCTCCTGCTCTTCGGCCTGTACTCGGCCGCGCTGTGTCTCATCAAAGGCCTGAACCAGACCAACATGGACAACCGCTTCGCCTTCGGCCTGTGGATCTTTCTCGATCTGACGGTGATCGCGTTGGGCGCGGGCGCTTTCTTCACCGGTTTCCTGCTCTACATCCTCAAGGTGGACGAACTGCGGTCGGTAATCAACAGCGCGGTCGTCATCGGCCTGGTCTGCTATAGCGGCGCGGTTTGCGTGCTGGCGGTCGATGTCGGACAACCGCTGCGCGCCTGGTTCACCTTCTGGTATCCCAACGTTCATTCCATGTTGACGGAAGTCACGTTCTGCATCAGTTGCTATCTCACCGTGCTGGCCATCGAGTATTTGCCGATTGTGCTGCGCAATCGCAAGCTGCGGCAGGTACCCGCGTTCCTGGTATTTGAATTCGAGCTGCACAAGCTGATTTACGTGCTGGCAGGTGTGGGCACGTTTCTCTCGTTCTTCCACCAGGGATCGCTCGGCGGGTTGTATGGCGTACTCCGCGGCCGCCCCTTCGCGTTTCGTGAGGGGCTGGCGGTCTGGCCGTCGACGTTCTTCCTCTTCATCATCTCCGCGGCGGCGGTGGGACCGAGCTTCATGCTGCTGACCACCTGGCTGGTGGAAAAGATCTCGCGCAAGCGGCTGGTGCGGCCGGCGGTCCTGCAGCTTCTGGGGCGCATTTCGGGATCGCTGCTCGCCGTCTATGTGTTGGCCAAGAGCATCGACACGCTCGTCTGGATCAATCGCACCTCGCCTGAAACGGGCTTCCAAGCCTGGCAATACTACAGTTGGAAGCCGTTCGGGTCGTGGATTCTGGTGGCGGAAATCGGCCTGTGCGGGCTGCTCCCGGCGTTGATGCTGCTCGCTCCCAAGTTGCGCCGCAAGACCGGATGGCTGGTAACGGGCGCGTTTCTGGCGTGCCTCGGCGTAGCGCTGAATCGCTTCGTGCTCACCGTGCAAACGCTGGCGCTGCCGACGCTCTCGTTCGACCGATTCATGAGCTATACGCCGAGCTGGCAGGAAACCGGCACGTTCCTCGCGGTGGTGGCGTACGGCGTTCTCGTGTATTCCTTCTCCTTCCGGTATTTCCAGCTCTTCCCGCAGGAGCGGGAGCTCAAAGGGGAAATGCCCAAAGTGGAAGAACCTGAACTGGTGGGGAGGTATTAACCATGTTGCCTTGGAATTACGGATTTCACTGGAATCTCGGACATATTATTTTCCTGGGCGCGTTTTATCTCGTGCTATCGACGTTAGCGGTCACCCTGTTCGCGGCGGCGCGCCGCTCGCGCAGGGCGATCCTCGACCATCGCGTCGAACAGATCGGCTGGCACGCCGATTTTCACGAGCTGCCCCCGCGTGACCGCGTCTGCCGGCACGTCCTGACGGGCGAATTCAAGAGCCGCGAGTGCCCGCACGCCTTCGATTGCCGGGAATGCGAGACACACTCCAGGCTGATCGAGCGCCATCCTCTCAAAGCTGTGGAGGAGCCGGAAGAAGATCTCGTCGGCATGACTTTCCCGCTCGATCGCTACTATCATCGCGGACATACCTGGGCGCGTCCCGAAACCGATGGCACGGTGACCATCGGACTCGATGATCTGGGTTCGCGATTGCTTGGAAAACCAGACGCGATCGAACTTCCGCAAGCCGGCGCTCACCTGGAAGCGAACGGCACGGCCTTCCGCGTCCGCAAGGGCGATGCCGATGTGCGCGTGCTCTCCCCGGTGGATGGCGAAGTAGTCGCGGCCGGCGGTCCGGATAGCGGCTGGTATCTGAAAGTCCGCCCGGCAGCGGCCGGCGAGGCGGCGTTCCGCCATCTGCTGCGCGGGGCCGAGATCAAGCCGTGGCTGTTGCGCGAAATGGATCGTCTGCAAAAGGCGCTTTCGCCTTCGACAGGCGCTTACACGATGGCCGATGGCGGTGTCCTCGTCGCGGATCTCACGGCGAGCTGTCCCAAAGCTGACTGGGACGCGGTCTGCGGCGAGATGTTCCTCGAGCCCTGAGGCTCAGCCGCCCTGGTCGAGGGTCTTGACGATCCGCTCCAGGGAGTTAGCGGCCACTTTCCTGCTGTACCTGGCCTCATAGAGCGCACGTCCCTCCACGGCCAGTCGCTCTAATTTTGCCGATGCGCTGCCCAGTAGTTGATTCAGTTGGGCCAGAAACTGGTCGGCTGTCTCGGCCAGAAGCATATTCTCGCCATCGCGCAGACCTTCAATCCCGTTGGCCGCAACTTTGCTGCTGAGCACCGGCAGGCCATATGCAAGCGACTCGATAATCCGGCTTCGTATTCCTGTGGCCTCGGTGGATGCCACAATTTGCACATCATTCCAGCCGTAGATCGGTCTCAAATCCGGCACCCTCCCCAAAAATTTCACTTGCGGAAATCGGGCGCCCATTTCCTGGAGGCGAGAAGATCTCACATCGTCGCCAATCGGTCCGACGATGTTCAGGCGAATCCGGCGCATGATATCGGCGCTGAGACGCGGAAGCACTTGCTCGAAGAGAAAGGTCAATGAGCGAAAGGTAGGCAGATGATGAATCTGTCCTAAATGCAGCACTTCAAACTTGCCATCCGCCAGCCGTGGACGCACCCTGGCGGCGATGGTCTCGTCCGGCATGCTCAGCGGGAGGTACTCGGCCGTCGTGCAACTCCAGAGACCGCGAATTGCCGCGGCATCCGTTTTCGTCACGCACAACACGATAGAAGAGTGTTTGGCGACGGTGCGCTCGATCTTTCTGAGGAAAGCGATTTTTCGCGCTTCCCACGGGTGGATTGCCCGTTTCTCCACCTCCGCGTCGATGCGTATGCCGCGCTCCACAAGATCCGAAGCAATCTCCAGACAACTAAAGACGGTATTCGCCCCCGGCAGCCACGGCACCACGTGAGCGGCAGGCAGGGTCTCGAAATGATGTATGGCGGACGGCCACTGCAGTTGCCGCTCGCGAGCTGCCGATAACAGCGCGTCGCGGCTCTTATAGTAAAAGGCGCATGCCGAATCCAGAGGAAAGCGAGCCAGGTATGCGGCGTGCTGAAACCCGGACCGCCGATGTCCGCCGGCATCCATAATGATCGTCTTCAGGCCGTCCATCCGCGCTTCCGGCTCCCTATACCCGGGTCCGGTGCGGATATGAACCAGTTCGGTTTGGTAACCCAAGTCCAGATAAGCGCGCACATTCGAGAATGCCCGCATGTCTCTCCCGTTCCCGTCTTTCTGGGGGAAGAAATCGACGGTATAGACAAACGCGCGCTTCGGCGGTCTCATCGGTAAGCCTTCTATAGTACCCTGCCGTTCAGCGCACAGTCCGTTTATGCCGCGCGGAATGCGAGCCCAATGCGCCACCTGCTAAACTCTAGAGAGTCCCCTCATCATGGATTTCCTCAAAGGACTGAACCCGCAGCAGCGGGAGGCGGTTACCACCACGGAAGGGCCGCTTCTGATTCTGGCGGGTGCCGGCAGCGGCAAGACCCGGGTTATCACGCATCGCATCGCCTATATCATTACGGCGCGGCATGTGCCCCCGTCCGCGATTTTGGCAGTAACCTTTACGAATAAGGCCGCCGGGGAAATGCGTGATCGCGTAGTCAGTCTGCTTGCCGACGTCCAACTCGATTCCTCGCCGAATATTTTTACGTTTCACTCCTTCTGCGTCAGACTCTTGCGTCGCGATGGCGATCCATTAGCGCGGATTCGGCCGGGGTTCACGCGGCGCTTCACCATTTACGACGATGAAGACCAGTTAGGTGTAATCAAGTCGGCTTATCGCACGCTCGGCCTGGATGAGAAGGATTTCCTGCAGTACCGCGCTGTCCTTTCGAAGATCAGCCACGCCAAGAATACCAAGCAGGGCCCGCCCGATCTCTATAAAGCGGCGGTCAACAAAGAAAGCGAAGCGGTAGCAGCGGTCTTCGAAGAATACGAAAAGGCGCTGCGCACCGCCAACGCTTTGGATTTCGACGACCTGCTGCTGGAAGCCGTTCGCCTGCTGCGGCATGACGATGGCACCCGCGAGGCCTGGAACCGGCGGCTGACTTACCTCATGGTGGACGAATATCAGGATACCAATCGAAGCCAATACGAACTGATGCGCCTCCTAAGCGAACAGCACAACAACGTGTGTGTGGTGGGCGACGAGGACCAATCGATCTATAGCTGGCGCGGGGCGGACATTCGCAACATTCTCGACTTCGAGCGCGATTTCGGCAGCGCCAAGATCATCCGGCTGGAGCAGAATTACCGCTCGACGAAAAACATCTTAGGCGCGGCCGGCGCGGTGGTGGAGAATAATAAAGAGCGCAAAGGTAAAAAGCTTTGGACCGATGCCGGGGCCGGCGACAAGCTCGGACTGTATGCCGGTTTCGACGCCGAAAACGAGGCGCTTTTCATCGCCGACACCATCGAGAAACATTTGGCAGCGAATCCCGCCGATCACGTGGCGGTGCTCTATCGCACCAATTTCCAATCGCGCCAGATCGAAGAAGCGCTGCGGCGCTACGGGCGGAGCTACAGCGTGGTGGGCGGCTTCAGCTTTTATCAGCGCTCCGAAATCAAAGATACCGTCGCATACCTGAAGCTGGCGGCGTCGAATTACGATTCGGTGAGCCTGCTGCGTATCATTAACACGCCGGCGCGCGGCATCGGCCGCACCACCGTGGATCAGATTGAACGTTACGCGCGCGAACACAACGTGAGCCTGTGGAACGCCATCGAGAGAATCATCGACGACGAAAAGCTCTCCACGCGTTCGCAATCCTCCCTGGTGATGTTCCGCAACTTGATTCAGGAGCTGTCGCTGGTGGCCAGTTCGCGCCCGCTTCCGGAGCTGCTGCGCTTCATTCTGGACCGCACCGGTTACCGCAAAATGCTGGAAGCGGAAAAGACACCGGAAGCGGAAGCGCGTCTGGAGAACCTGGACGAACTGATCAATGCCGCCACGGAAGCGGCGGAGCGCGGCGAATCGATTGGCGATTTTCTGGATCACGCGGCGCTGGTGGCGGATGCCGACGCCGTGGACGAGCGTGCGCCCGTCACCCTGATGACGATGCACAACGCCAAAGGGTTGGAATTTCCGATGGTGATTATTGCCGGGATGGAACTCGGCCTGTTTCCGCACAGCCGCTCGATGAATTCCGAGGCGGCGCTCGAAGAGGAGCGGCGCTTGTGCTACGTCGGCATGACGCGGGCGCGCAAGAAGTTGATTCTCACTTGGGCCCGCTACCGCAGGCGATTTGGCGGCGGCGAGCAGGAGCGCTCGACGGCTTCCTGGTTCCTGAGCGAGGTGCCGGCGGAATTTATCGTTGACCTCGGGCAGCGCGACGAGCCAGGCGAAGTGAATCTGACGGGCGAGCGCTACGACGTTCGCCAGGCGGCCAAACGCAGCACTTTCACGGGGAAGACGTACAACTCGGTAGAGAACATTTCGCAGTTTTTCGGCGATCGCGGCATTCCTTTCAATGCCGCCAACAAACCGGTGATCGCGCCACAGCAGCCTCCCGCTCCCATGGCGCCGCAGTTGCCTCGTCCGCCGGTGGCGGCCAAGCCTATGCCACCGGCCGCTCCTCCGGTCCGCCGCGGGGCGCGCGCGGGAATGACAGTGGAGCACCCGAAGTACGGAACGGGCACC
>Ga0181528_10000959_pt1 | contig 18627 bp, 15 predicted proteins | sample PEATcosm2014_Bin_47_FD_119742 | JGI IMG/M metagenome (GOLD analysis project Ga0181528, IMG submission 119742) | Peatland microbial communities from MTU Mesocosm Facility, Houghton, MI, USA - PEATcosm2014_Bin10_10_metaG | ecosystem: Environmental > Terrestrial > Soil > Wetlands > Peat | place...
AAGGCCGCTGTGTGGTTCCGACGTGGACGTCTGCTCATCTGCTCTCCTCATCCCAGCCATTTTAGGCTGCGGGCGAACAGACCCTCCACTTAACCCCCTGTCCGAATTTGCGCGACCAGCTCTGCGTGGCGGGCTTAATACTTGAGTAATATCAGTGAGAATTAGATCGTTAGTTATCGGCATTGCGCCTTCAATATTATCAATCATATGTTGAAGAATATCATCCAAATGAAATACCTTTATGCCGACGTTTTTTACGGTCTTGATCTGCTTTGGATTGACCCGGTGATTGGTCGCAAATATTAGTTCTGCCTTCCCTTCATCAAACTGCTCGAAGAATTTACGGAATTGATCTCTCAGATTAGTCCGAACGGTCGCGAGATAATCGTTGCGGGATTTGGTATCTTCAAACGCTTTCTTGAATCGAACGACCTCATCGTAAAACTTCGGGGGCGCTATCCGATCAAAGGTTTCGGTGAATTTGCTGTTTACTAAGACATATGTGACTTTGTGATCGTCCACCTTCCGAAAGAATGCATCCACTTTACCATCCCCAGCCCCGTCGCTAATCTCTATCTGAGCATCGGATCCAAGATCGTAGTATAGGGTTAAGAACCACTTTGAGAATGCGTGTGCACTATCAACAAAACTTCTGCTCGCCACATCCTTCACGCGGTCAAGCATGAACTCGAAATGCTCTTTCCTATCAAAACTTCCCATGGCTCCTCCTAAAGAGTATTGTTCGTGGTGTTGCCGCGGTCCTTACAGACACCCCCCAATATACTCCTACCGGCCGATGTAGCCTACTACCGAAATCTCACACCAATGCCCTTGTCTGAGAGCACTGGGGGATTGGTGTTCCCGCAGGATTTTCTGAAAACCCGACACGAAGTGCGATAGATCTGAAATCTGCTAACCTTTTATGTGATGACGAGCGCCGCAAAATCCGTAGCCGCTCCCGTTGCCCACCTTCGCGCAGAAGGGCTTGCCTTTCTGCGCAATCTCGCCCGCCACAACGACCGCGAGTGGTTCACGCCGCGCAAGGCCGTCTTTGACGCCGAGCTGAAGGAGCCGATGCTGGCCATCATCCGCAAGGTCAACACGGCGATGGAGAGCTTCGCGCCCGGCTTTGTGCGGCCCGCGGAGAAGTGCCTCTTCCGGATTTATCGCGACACCCGCTTCAGCGCCGACAAAAAGCCGTACAAGACGCACGTCGCCGCCTGGTGGGCGCATCAAGGAATGGAGAAGACCTCTGGCGCAGGCTACTACTTCCACATCGATGCCAAAGAGGTCATCATCGCCGCCGGAGCCTACATGCCGGAGAAGGAGCAACTGGCCGCGATTCGCCATTGGCTCCTCGATCACCACGTGGAATTCCGGAAGCTCTTGCAGAAGGCTGCCATTCGCAAGACCTTCAGCGAGTTTGAAGGCAATGCGCTGACCCGCCCGCCGAAGGGCTTTCCCAAGGATCATCCCGCGCTCGATCTGATTCAATGCCGCCAGTGGGGATTGGCAACGACTCTGCCCGCCACGGTAGCGCTCGAAGCCAACTTTGCCGCCACGCTCGTTCGCAGCTTCCGGCTGGCAGCGCCGGTGGTGGATGCGTTGAACACGCCCATCGTCGCTACTGCCGCGCCCCGCAAGAAGGTGCTCTTCGGGCTGGAGTAAGCCCAGACGCATTCTGAAATCCCCGCTTTGAACTGCCCGCACCGCGAGGCCGGCGGAGTCGCATTCCCCGCATTTTGACTGTGCGAAACCCTATCCAAATCGGCAAAACCCTGCAAATATCGGCAAAAAACGACAAAAATAGCATAAAAACCAAAGAAATTTGTGGAAATCACGGTTTTTGCCTTGACTTTACCCGCCCAAAAGTCGCATTGTAACGAACGACGGGGTTTCCGACCCGCATGAATACAGGGGTTTCGAGCACTGATTGCCCGCTTCCTCCATGCGGCTCGCGCCTCGCGATGGAAACCCACAGATCACCGGCGCGCCCACGGGGCTCGCTCAAAGGAGAACAAAAGAATGGCAACTGGATTGACCAAGACTGCCCTGATTCGGCTACTGGCCGAGAAACTGGAATTGACCAACAAGCAAGTCGCGGGCTTCCTGGACCTGCTGGCCGAGACCGCCATCAAGGAAACCAAGAAGAACGGCGTCTTCGTGATTCCCGGCATCGGACGCCTGGTGAAGGCGGAGCGCAAGGCCCGCATCGGACGCAACCCCCAAACCGGCGCGGCCATCAAGATCAAGGCCAAGACCGTGGTCAAGTTCCGCGTGGCCAAGGCCGCCAAGGACGTGATCGCCCCTGTGAAGAAGTAGTTTCCACAGCGCCATTCCAGGCTGCTGGATCAAAGCGGTTCCCTGGACTGCGGACAACAAGAGAGGGAGGAGCCCCAGACTCCTCCCTCTCTTGTCTTTTGCGGCTGCACGCGCGCTACCAGCCCAGCACGTACGCGAAGAGCAGCGGAGCGACGATCGATGCGTCGGACTCGATGATGAACTTGGGCGTCGCTTCGCCCAGCTTGCCCCATGTGATCTTCTCGTTGGGCACGGCGCCGGAGTAGGAGCCGTAGCTGGTGGTCGAGTCGCTGATCTGGCAGAAGTAGGCCCATAGCGGCACGTGCTCACGCTGCAAATCCTGATGCAGCATCGGCACCACGCATATGGGAAAATCGCCAGCGATGCCGCCCGCAATCTGAAAGAAGCCCAGCGGCGTTTCCGCCGTGGTCTTGGTGTACCACTCGGCCAGCTCCATCATGTACTCGATGCCGGTGCGCACCGTGTGAACCTTCTTCACGTCGCCGGAGATGCAGTGGCCGGCATACATATTGCCCAACGTCGAATCCTCCCAGCCGGGGACGAAGATGGGCAGATTCTTTTGCGCCGCGGCCAGCAGCCAGCTATTCTTGGGATCGATCTGATACGACTTCTTCAGATCGCCGGAGAGCAGAATCTTGTACATGAATTGATGAGGGAAGAAGCGTTCGCCTGCCTGATCGGCGCGAACCCACTCCTTGAGCACCTCGTTCTCGATGCGCCGCATCGCCTCCATCTCTGGAATGCAGGTGTCGGTCACGCGATTCATGTGGCGCGAGAGCAGCTTGGCTTCGTCGGCGGGAGTCAGATCGCGGTAGTGCGGCACGCGTTCATAAAAATCATGCGCCACCAGATTGAAGACATCTTCTTCAAGATTCGCGCCGGTGCAGCAGATGCCGTGAATCTTCTCCTGGCGAATCATCTCGGCCAGCGAAAGCCCCAGCTCGGCGGTGCTCATTGCGCCGCCGATGGTGACGAACATCTTCCCGCCCGTGGCCAACAGCTTGTTATATGCTTCGGCTGCATCCACCAGCGCAGCGGCGTTGAAATGACGATAGTGATGCTTGATAAATTCAGAAATTGTCGGCATATTCTTCTAACTTTCTCCCATTTTTAAGCTACCACAGGTGGATTGACGACCAATGAATTAGCGGGGATTCCCACCCCGGCCACACAATCAAAAAGTGGCGAGGGTGGGGCATATGGGACCAAACGGCAGCGATCGAATCGGCAAAGGCGGATCAGGCCTTATTGGCCTCCAGCTTTTCATTCACCTTCGCCATCACGGCAAAGGCGTCGGCAATGTAAACCACGTCGGCCTTGCCACGCGTCCAGCCGCAGTTGGGATCAAGCGAGATGGCGCGCCGGTCGGCGATGAAGCGCCAGCCCACGACGTGCGGCTCTTCGCCGTGGCAGCAGGTGGACAATCCTTTCGCATGGCGCGGCGTTGAGCCGGTCTGTCCGATCTGATTCAGATGCGTCAGAAACGGAAGAACGGAGTTTCCCTCCCCGCCCTGATCGACGAGAGATTTGCTGCTGCCCAGCGATGAACTCGTGTTGCGCAGGAAGCCGAGAATCAGTTCGCCTGCCTCGGCGGCGTGGGTCTGGCCGTCGGGCTGCTTCTTCGTCCAGCCTGCGCCGGCGACAAAGAGCATCTTCGCGTCAGGACGAATCGTCTGCGCGTCCTGCGCGGGAGCGCGGAAGCCGCTGACCGTGGTGCGAATCGAGGGAAGTTGAACGGCGATCTCCTCGATCTGCGCAGAGCCGGTTGCGCCCGCAAAGGCCGCGTGCGTGCCGGCGTCGAGCAGCAGGAACCAGGGACGCACAGCGCGGCTGATCACGGCCTCAATGCGCTGGCGATAGAACCAGCGCGAGGCTTCCACGGATTCCGCGCCGCTCAATGCGGTGATGTGCGTATCGACGAAGCCTCCCACGCGATGCGCTACTCCGGCCGCGATGCGCGTGAAGCGCGAGCTGCCAGGGGCAAGAACGATGGAGGCATTGGCGGCGCGGCAAATTGCTTCCACGGCGGCAGCATCCGTGGCGTAGCGCGCCTGTGCGAAGGCTTCGCCGGAGACGGCCAGCAAGCGCGCACCGGTTGAAGCAACGGCGCCGGCTGCGGCTGCGGCGTCAACGGCTACGAGGCCGATGGTGAGCGGAGCTTTCAACCGGGCGGCCACTTCCAGGCCCGCCGTGACGGCTTCGAGCGAAGCCTTGGTGAGCGCGGAGCCAGAGTCGTCGGCATGAGTCAGTACAAGAATGTTTTCCATTATTCGGCTCCAATCCACGCAACCACTTCGGCGGCGATCTCGTCGGGTGTCATGTCTTTGACGACGCGGGTCTCGCGCTGCTGCTTGGGCAGGGCGACGGAGAGGTAGCTCAGCCCGTTAGCCTCCAGCTTCGCAACTTTGGCTTTGGCAAGAGCGGGCATGATCGTTCGCATATTGGCCATGCCTACCTGAGGATTATTGCGCGGCTCGGCGAGATTACCCGTCGCCCAGCCCAGCACGGCGGGCATTCCCGCGCAGACCGAGGCTTGATGCTTGCCGCCCTCGACGCGCTCCAGCACTTCAAAGCTGCCGTCCTCGTGCAGGTCGATCTGGTCAACGCCCTGAAACTGGTCGGTAATGCCGAGGCGCTCGCCAACGAGTTGCAATGTGACTCCTGCGCCGCGTGTCGCCGACTCCCAGCCGCCGAACAACAGGAGCTTCGTGCGGTCGAGTCCGGGCAGCGCGGCAATGGTCTCAGCCAGCGCGGCCGCGGTTGCGTGGGCGTCGGGAAAGCCGCCGATGGGGCCGTCGATGGGAACCAGCTCGAAGGCGACCTTCTGCGCGACGGTCATCATCACCTGTTGCAGCTTGGCCTTGGGGCCGAGCGAGAGGAGCCAGAGCTTGCTGCCGGGGTTCTTCGCAGCCAGCGCGGCGGCTTCGTAGAGCGCGCTCGCGGCCCAGGGGTCCAGAACCGCGGGCAGGACCATCTCATTTTTCAATCCCGGTCCGGCCGGGCCGGTCACAGGCTCCAACGTTTGCAGCGGATCGGGCACAATCCCCGCGCAAACTACGATGTGCAGTACATTTGCCATTGATCTTTCCTTCAAGGTGGTCTTATTTCACAATTTTGGCTGTAGCGGCTTGCGGCGTCTTTTCATCGACTGGCGCAACATATAGTGTAGTATTTCCGGCGAGGCGGGCATCATAAAACTGCTTTTGCAGCAGATATCCCGCCCGGCGGCGTGTGGTTACAATATCCACTAGGGAGCCGTCCAATCACCATGTCCAGCATTCCCGCTTTTTTCTCTCGAATTTCGGCCCGCCATCTGCGCAGCAATCTTTGCTTGAGCCTTGCCGCTGCCGCGCTTTTCAGCTTCACGGCCGCCGCAGGCCGTGCCCAGTTCGGCCCTTCCTCCGCCCCTTCAACTCAGGTGCACGACGCCACGATCCTCAGGCCGCCCGAAGGCGTCCGCGTCGCGATCATCGAGTTTGCCGACATGGAGTGCCCGGTCTGCGCCACCTCCAATCCCCTGCTCAAAGACGCAACGGAAAAGTACCACCTTCCCTGGTTGCGCCATGATTTTCCGCTTCCCTATCACGCCTGGAGTTTTAACGCAGCCGTCAATGCGCGCTGGTTTGACAGCCAGAGCAAGACCCTGGGCAACGAGTACCGCGACCAGGTCTTCGCCAACCAGTCCTCGATTTATAGTCCTGAAGTTCTCAGCCAATTCACGCAGAGGTTTGCCGCCAGCCATCACATCGCCCTGCCCTTCGCCATCGATCCGCAAGGCAAGCTGGCCGCGGCGGTCAAGGCCGACTATGCTCTCGGACAGCGCGTCGGCATCGAACACACGCCCACCATCTGGGTGGTCACCTCAGGCTCCAGAGGCGCGCCATATATTGAGGTCGTGGACCGCAGCAGGCTTTACCAGATCATCGACCAGGCCATCGCCGATACCACACCAACCGCCAAATCCGCGCCCGCAAAGAAACCAGCCAAAGCAAAATGACCGCGCAGGGGTCTTGTGATTGTGTTTAGATTTTGCGGCTGGAAAACCTGATTCGCTCACGCTTGAGCAGCGCCCCATCCGGGGCAGAGGAAGATTTCCCCTGTCCCGGAAGCCAAGAAGATTTTATTTAGAATGCAACCTTCAAAAGGTAAGCTCGCCGTGCAACTTCTTGTACGCTCTTCGATGAAAATCCACTAGAATCCGGCTTGCATCGCACTCATCTCAGCTTGCGCGACTTGCATCGCAGCCACATTCTCCGCTTCGCCATAGTGAGTGGCCACCAGCGCGACTGCACTCTGCCGATCGAGATACGGCTGCACTTCGGCCAGCTTGATCGTCGATTGCTGCGCCATCCGCGCCAGGGCGACTTTGCTCGAAATCGAGCTGACCAGCGTTAGAATCGCCGTCACAATCGTCGCCACGCCGTTGATCGCATTCAGAACATGGGACTGGCTGTTGGGATTGGTGATCTTCGCCGCCGACAGCAGCGATGCATTCACCTGCTGCTGAAAGGTGACGACTGCTGTTTGCAGTTGCGCCAGCACGCTCGCCGTCGGATTAGCCAGGTAAGCCTTGGCCTGCGCCACCAGCAGGTTGGATGCGGCATCGAAGCCCACCGTGGCGGCCGTGAAGACCGGCGCGTCGGCGGGAGCCAGCAGAGCGGCAGTTGAATCCACCGTAGCCACAGCGCCTTGCAGCGCCGGCGTCCAGTTGACGATATTCTGCGCTACACTCGTCCCACTGCAAGCCGTCATCGGCGCCGAGACCAGCAATGCAATCAGCGCCCAGACGCCCAGCTTGGCGGTTGAGGTGGGAGTGGCCGCGGAGGTTGCCGGGTCACGTGCAAGGAGGCCGAGCACAGCGCTGGCAATGCCGCTGGCCAGTGCGACCACGGTGCCGCTGCCAACTCTACCCAGCGTGATGCCCTGCTGGGAAAGCACGCTGGCAATGGTGACGACCCCAATCAGCAATCCGGCAGCCGAGGTCTTGGGGGATTTCCAGATATTCGCAATAGGATTCATACGGAAAAGCTCCTCACTAACAAAAATGAGGCGGCCGCAGCCGCCTCAGAGTTCATCGAAGTTCAAAGATGCGGAGGCGGATTCACCTGCCGCCGCGCAAAAAAATCGAGAGCTGCGGGGAGCCCCTGTGGGCCAGCCGCTGCTCTCGATTTGCCGATCTCCCCCGAATTCGAGCGCCCCCGTGGTTGCGGTTCAGGCTCGCGGCGGAGAGCCGCTTAGAAGCAGACCAGAGACGGCCCCGAACCCCGGAACCATCCGCAAAGGGGAAGGCGTACACATTCGCCGGGTCCGGCACTTCCGTCTCTCGTCTCGCTATCTACAAGCCTAGGCACTCTTTGCCATATCTTCGGCAAAGGCCGGAAAAACTTGAATGTTTTCAGGATCAAAGGTTTACAGGGGGAAAACGAGGGTGGGCCGCTTGACAGTGCGAAATCCTTCAAAATATCTCATGGCCGGCAAGAATCTGTCGCACTACGACGCAATCAGCAGAGATCCCGCTGCTTCTTCACAAACCGCCGATCGCGGATCTCGTACTCGCCGCTGGCCACGCGGGCAATCGCCTCGGAATACGCGATATGCTCTTCGGCCAGGATGCGCACGGCAAGCGTGTGTGCGTCGTCCGTCTCCAGAACGGGTATCGCCCGCTGCACGACAATCACGCCATGGTCCAGATGCTCATCGACAAAGTGGACCGTGCAGCCGGCGAGCTTGACGCCGTAATCGAAGGCCTGCGTCTGCGCATCGAGGCCGGGAAAGGCCGGCAGCAGCGAGGGATGGATATTCAGGATGCGATTGGGAAATGCGGCGACAAACTCCGGCGAGAGCAAGCGCATATAGCCGGCCAGGCAGATCAGGTCTACTTTGTGCTGGCGCAGGCACTCGATTACGTCGGCATCATGCTCGGCTCTCTTGCGGCCCTTGGAAACAAAGAGCGCCGTCGGCAGCCCTAATTCTTTGGCCGCTTGCAATCCGCCCGCATCGGCCACATTCGAGACCACAACCGCAATCTCGACGCCCTTGAGCCTTCCGGTACGAATCGACTCTGCAATGGCGAGAAAGTTGGAGCCGCGACCGGAGAGCAGGATGCCGAGGCGAAGAGGCCGATCTGTTGGAACTTGTTGCAAATCTTCACTCATTCACTGCTTCACTCTTTCACTGCCTACGTGTACTGCACCCGGCGCTCGCCCTTGACGACGCGGCCTACGACGTAGAACTTCTCTTCGGAGCGGTCGAGCAGGTTCTTGGCGCGCACGAACTTGGCCGCCGGAATCGCCGCAATCAGACCGATGCCCATGTTGAAGGTGCGCATCATCTCCTCTTGTGGAACGTTGCCCAGCGCACGCAGATGCTCAAAGATCGGCAGCACCGGCCAGGAGCCGATCTCGATCTGCGCGGTCACGTTCTTGGGCAGAATGCGGGGCAGATTCTCCGTGATGCCGCCGCCGGTGATGTGCGCCATGCCTGTGGTAAGGCCCGCCGTCACCAGCTTTTGAATCACGTGCAGGTAGCTGCGATGGGTCTTCATCAGCGCCGCGCCGGCCTTTTCCTTGATGGCGGTCACATACTGCGAGGGCTTGTATCCGGCCACTTCAAAGAAGAGCTTGCGAGCCAGTGAATAACCGTTGGTATGCAGCCCCGTCGAGGGCAGGCCGATCAGCACATCGGTGGCCTTGATGCCCGCGCCGGTCAGCATCTTGTCGCGGTCCACCGCGCCCACGATGAAGCCGGCCAGATCGTACTCGCCATCGGTGTAAAAGCCGGGCATCTGCGCTGTTTCGCCGCCAATCAGCGCGCAGCCGTTGGCCTTGCAGGCCTCGGCGAGGCCGGAGACGACGCTTTCGGTCACCTCCGCATCCAGCTTGCCGCTGGCAAAGTAATCCAGGAAAAACAGCGGCGTAGCGCCCTGCACGGCAATGTCGTTGACGCAATGGTTCACCAGATCCGCGCCCACCGTGTGGTGCAAGCCCATCTGGAATGCGATCTTCAACTTGGTGCCCACGCCGTCGGCCGAGCTGACCAAGATGGGATTTTTCCAGCGCTGCGAATCCAGCCGGTAGAGCGCGCCAAAGCCGCCGATGCCGCCTAAGACATTGCGATTAAAGGTCTTCTGCGCCAGATACTTGATGCGTTCCTTGGCGCGGTCGCCGCTGTTGATGTCTACACCAGCATCGGCGTAGGTCACTGATTTGCTTGTGGGTTCGTCTGGCATGATGCAGCTTTCTGCGGATGGAGTTGTGGAACGGCGCTCGTGGCCGGGAAGATCAATTTTAGCAGGATTTCGTGATTCTTTGACTAGCTACTACTGAAATCTGTATCTCACTCGATTACAAGAGTCTGGCAGCTTCTATACTGAAGCCACAATGAGTTCACCGCACCAAATACTCGTTCGCACCCACTCGCAAGCCCTTCAACAGCGCGCTGAGCGCTTCTTTCCCGGCGGAGTCAACTCGCCGGTGCGGGCCTTTGGCGCGGTGGGCGGAGCGCCGCCATTTGTCGAGAGCGCACTGGGCGCGTATCTCACCGACGCCGACGGCAACCGCTACATCGATTACTTCGGCTCCTGGGGTCCGATGATTCTGGGCCACGCCTTTCCGCCAGTGGTCGAGGCCATTCAGAGAGCTGCCCGCAACTCGGCCAGCTTTGGCGCTTCCACGGCAGCCGAGGCCGATCTTGCCGAGCGCGTGATCGCTTGTTTTCCGGCTATCGAGAAGCTGCGCTTTGTCAGCTCCGGCACTGAGGCCACGATGAGCGCGATACGCCTTGCGCGAGCCGCTACCGGTCGCAAGATCATCGTCAAATTCGAGGGCTGCTACCACGGCCATGCCGATGGGCTGCTGGTGAAGGCCGGTTCTGGCGTAGCGACATTTGGGATCCCCGGTTCGGCGGGTGTGCCGGAAGAGATTGCTCGCCTCACGCTGGCGCTTCCGTACAACGATTTGAACGCCGTCGAAGCCGCATTCGCTGCCCATTCCGGCAAGATCGCCGCAGTGATTCTGGAGCCGGTGGTCGGCAACGCCGGCTGCATTCCCCCCGCTGACGGCTATCTCGCGGGCCTGCGCGCAATCACCGGACGCGAAGGCGCGCTGCTGATTGCAGACGAAGTGATGACGGGTTTTCGTGTCGCGCTGGGCGGAGCGCTGGAGTTGTACGGCGTGGATGCGGACCTGGTCACGCTGGGCAAGATCGTCGGCGGCGGATTGCCCGTCGGTGTCTTCGGCGGCAAGCGCCGCTTCATGGATTTGCTGGCTCCGCTCGGCACCGTCTACCAGGCTGGAACGCTCAGCGGCAATCCGCTGGCGATGGCTGCGGGAATCGCCACCATTTCATATCTTCAGGCTCATGCCGGCGAGGTTTATCCGCAACTGGAAGCCGCGGCGAAGGCCGTTGCCGAAGGCGTTGCCGCCGAAGCCGAAGCCGCTGGAGTCGCGCTCACGCTGAACCGCGCCGGCTCGATGTGGACCTGGTTCTTTACCGGCGGAGCGGTCGCCAACTACGCACAAGCCGCCGCGAGCGATACGGATGCCTTTGGGCGCTTTCATCGCGCGATGCTGGAGCTGGGCGTCTGGCTGCCTCCCTCGCAATTCGAAGCGGCATTTCTCTCCACGGCTCATGGAGAAGAACAAATCGCCGCCACCCTGGCCGCAGCCCGCCTCGCATTCCGGGCGGTGCGGCAGTGAGATTGATAGGGGGCGCAATGAAAATGCCGTACACTCAGGCAGGAGCTTACACTTTTTGAAATCTGGATTCGTTGCCATCCTCGGCCGGCCCAACGCCGGCAAAAGCACTCTGCTGAACGCCCTCACCGGCGAAAAAGTCGCCATCGTCTCCGCCAAGCCGCAGACCACGCGCAATCGCATTGCGGGTGTCGTCGAGCTTGCGGCGCGCAAGGGCGTCCATCCGGCGGCGCAGATCGTCTTTGTCGATACGCCCGGAGTTCACAAACCCGGCTCGCATCTCGACCGCCGGATGTTGCAGGAGGTCTACGAGGCTCTGGAGACCCGCGACCTGGTGCTGGTTTTGATGGACGCTACACGGCGCGTGCAGTTGGAGGCGGCAGCCGAATCTCAGCTTTCTGAGTCGGAAGCAAAGGCCTCCGATTCTACGGCATCCAGCGAGGCCAACCCTCCCAAGCATGAGCGCGCCAACTGGGCCAGCGAGGATGAGTTTCTCTTCGGCCTGATCCGCAAGCTCGACTGCCCCGTCTTCCTGGTGCTCACCAAGATCGATCTGGTTGCCAAAGACCAACTGCTGCCGATGATCGACACGCTGACCCGGCACTTCGGCTTTGCGCAGGTCATTCCGGTCAGCGCCCGCAAGCGCGACGGGCTGGAGCTTCTCCTCGGCAAGATCGTTGAGGCGCTGCCCGTGGGCGAGCGCTACTACCCCAAAGACCAGTACACCGATCAGCCGCAGCGTTTTATGGTTGCCGAATTGATCCGCGAGCGCATTTTGGTTGAGACCGGCGAAGAGGTTCCCTACGCCTCGGCGGTCGTGATCGAGCGCTATGAGGAGGCAGAGCCGCCCGCTCCTCCGCGCAAAAAGGGCCAGGCTCCGGCGAGGCTCCCGCTTACCCGCATCGCGGCTGCCATCTATTGTGAGCGCGAGGGGCAGAAGGCAATCCTGATCGGCAAGGGCGGATCGATGCTGAAGGAGATCGGCACTGGCGCGCGCCGCCAGATCGAGTCGCTGATCGGCACCCGCGTCTATCTGGAGCTGCACGTCATCGTCGAGCCGGGCTGGCGCGAGTCAAAGGCCTTCGTAGAGTCGCTGGACTGGCGCAATCAGTTGGAGAGGCTCGCTGGAGATCAGATTACCAGGAAGCCGGCGGAAGACGGCGAATAGCCAAGCGGCTTGTGTCAGACTTCATCCGAAGCGCTTCGATGAGGCTCAACGCAGAGCGGCGATCTCCGGCACGAGCCGCTCCAGCAATTGAGCCAGCCGGTGCTCGACCTGGCGTCCTGTCTCCTCCACTTCTTCGTGGCTGAGCGGCGATGCGCCGATTCCGGCGGCCAGATTGGTAACGCAACTGATGCCCAGCACCTCAATTCCCATGTGGCGCGCCACAATCGTCTCCGGCACTGTGGACATTCCCACCAGCGTAGCGCCCAGCGCGCGAAAGGCGCGAATCTCGGCTGGCGTCTCAAAGCTCGGTCCAGAGACCGCCAGATAAATGCCATCTTCGAGCGCGAATCCCAGCGTGGCCGCCGCTTCCCTGGCCAGCTCGCGGAGCCGCCTGGAGTAGGCCGCGGTCATATCCGGAAAGCGCAGCCCGGCGCCTGGATGGATGGCAAATCGCGGGTCATTCGCCCCCGCCAGAGGGTTCCAGCCCATCAGGTTGATGTGATCGCTGAGCGCCACCAACTGGCCTCGCTGATAGCCTTCGCCGATGCCGCCGGCCGCGTTGGTCAGGATGACGGATTGAATGCCCAGCAGACCCAGAACGCGCATGGGAAAGGTGACCTGCTGCGGCGTGTACCCCTCATACGAATGCACACGCCCCTGCATGACGGCCAGCGGAGTCTTGCCCAGCATTCCCGCCACGATCCGTCCCGAATGCCCCTCGACCGTGGATCGCGGAAAATGCGGAATTTCAGCATAGGGAACGATCACCTTCTCCGTGAGCGACTCCGCCGCCGCGCCCAACCCGGAGCCGAGGACGATGGCGATCTTCGGAGTGCTGGGGCGCAGCATGGCGCGGAGAAATGCGGCCGCCTCGGATACCTGATCGAAGTAGGTCATGGATTTGCCTGCCGATCTATTGAGCACATTCTACAGGTATGGAGGACGCACTGGCATGGCAAGCGATAGAGCCTCTCCGACTCCCAGGAATCTGCTCACAAGCGAAATCTATCTGGAGCATGGAACCGATCGTCCCTTGTCTGCGTATGGAGTTGCAAGCGCGTTATGCAATCTGGAATTGATGCTATCCCCGGCGCAATCAGCCAATTCCATCCCCAGCGGCTTGGGCCGCGAGTATGCCATTACATGGAAGTGCGGTGTCGGCATACCCTGTTATGCGCCGCGCGCGATCAAAAGGCCAATCGAGGCCGCAAGCGGGAAATCCCAGGAGGTTTTCTGATGACGACAACGATTTTGAACCCGGCAGGTGCGGCAATGGATGCAGATGGTGAACGCCGCGAAAGGACCGAATTGACCGAGTTGATTCGAGGACGCGAAGAGGGATTGCTGGCGTGGCTCGCACCGCTGGTCTGCCGTCAGAGCGTGACGCTGGATTTGAGCGCGGTGCGGCGCATCGACGCAGCCGGCGTCGCAGTTCTGCTCAACCTGTACACGAGCGCGCGCGAGGCCGGCCACCGCTTTGCCGTGTCCAATCCCACGCATCGCGTGGCGGAAATTCTGGGATTGGTTGGATTGGACCGTATTCTTGTATCCCATAATGTGGTCAGAAAACCATATTCTGGCCACGCATTGTCTTATGTTGCGGCGTGAAAGCCCGCTTTTCATCGCTGAACCCGGCGATTGATCCGGCTATTGTCTCGCAATGCAATATAGAGTGCTTTAGCGTGGTATTCGACCGAATGGCACCCGGAATCGTATGTGACCTTCAGCACAGGCAACTGTATACTTGGAACGATATTTGTAAGTGCGACAAGTCAATACCGCGCAGCGCTCTCCGAACTCCGGATGCCCCGTTCGCGCTCAGCCTGAAAACCTCACCTTTTTTGAGCGCTGAGCCTCCGTACTGCCACCCTGTCTTGTGGATTGTCTTCGCGGAATTGCATGGTCCCCAGCGATCAATCTTTCCTCGCTGGGGTGCAAATCCAAAGGATATGGAGGTTTTATCCCATGACGCAGGGCGCTATGGATCAGTCGTCTGCCGGTAAAGCAGGCTCAACCGCAACGCAACACGTATTCTTCTTCGGCGGCGGCAAGGCCGAGGGGAACGGCAAAATGAAGGATGTGCTGGGCGGCAAAGGCGCCGGTCTGGCCGAGATGACGAACGCAGGATTGCCGGTTCCTCCGGGATTCACTATTCAGACCGAGGCTTGTCGCGAGTTCATGCGCGGCGCGCTTTCGCCTGAGGTCGACAAGGAGATGTACGCCGCTCTGGAGCGGCTGGAGAAGCTGCAAGGGCAGAAGCTGGGCGCGGGTGAAAATCCTCTCCTGGTCAGCGTGCGCTCCGGCGCCAAGTTCTCGATGCCCGGCATGATGGACACCATCCTCAATCTCGGCCTCAACGATCAGGCCGTCGAAGCGCTCGCCAAGCGCAGCAACAATCCCCGCTTTGCCTATGACTCATACCGCCGCTTGATTCAGATGTTCGGCGACGTGGTTCTGGATGTTCCCAAGAAGAGCTTCGAGCATATCTTTGACGGCGTGAAGAAGCGCGCCAAGGTGAAGTTCGACTATGAGCTGAAGCCGGAGGCTCTACAAGAGATCATTGCCGAGTACAAGAAGCTGGTGAAGAAGGAGACGGGCAAGGAGTTTCCGCAAGATCCCAAGGAGCAACTCATCGGAGCACGCAACGCCGTCTTCCGCAGTTGGATGAACGAGCGCGCCAAGACCTATCGCCGCATCAATCGCATTGACGACTGGCTGGGCACAGCGGTCAACGTGCAGGCGATGGTCTTCGGCAACCTGGGCGAAAACTCCGGCACGGGCGTGGGCTTCACGCGCAATCCCGCCACCGGCGAGAAGATGTTCTTCGGCGAGTACCTGATGAACGCTCAGGGCGAAGATGTGGTCTCCGGCGTGCGCACACCGCTGCCCATCACCGAACTGGAACGCGCGATGCCGCTCTGCTACGAGCAGTTGCGCAACATCACCGGCAAGATGGAAAAGCACTACCGCGATATGCAGGACTTCGAGTTCACCATTCAGGATGGCAAACTCTATATGCTGCAAACCCGCAATGGCAAGCGCACCGGTCTGGCCGCGGTTCGCGTAGCCATCGACATGGTGCGTGAGGGTCTGATCACGCAGGAAGAGGCGATTCACCGCGTCGAGCCGAATCAGTTGTATGACTTCCTGGTTCCCCGTCTGGTGGAAAAGGGCGAGAAGATTGAAGTCCTCGCCACTGGATTGCCCGCATCGCCGGGCGCGGCGGTAGGACAGATTGTCTTCACCGCCGAGGATGCCGTCAAGCATCACGCCAACGGCAGCTATCCGATCATCATTCTCGTCCGCGGCGAGACCACGCCTGAGGACATCGCCGGCATGGAAGTCGCTGCGGGCATCTTGACCTCGCGCGGCGGCATGACCTCGCACGCAGCCGTCGTCACTCGCGGCATGGGCAAGTGCTGCGTAGCCGGCGCGGGCGACTGCATCGTGGACGAAGCCAAGAAGGAGCTGCGCGTGAAGGGTCACACCTTCAAGCAGGGCGACTGGATTTCGCTGGACGGCACCACCGGCCGCGTCATCAACGGCAAACTCAAGACGCTGGATGCTCAGCCCGACGATCCCGATCTGGTCAAGTTCATGGCCTGGGTCGATCCGGTTCGCCGCCTGAAGATTCGCGCCAACGCCGACATTCCCCGCGACGCCAAGCTGGCCCGCCAGTTCGGAGCCGAAGGCATCGGCCTCTGCCGCACCGAGCATATGTTCTTTGCCGAAGACCGCATCGAGCATATGCGCACCATGATTCTCTCCGAGTCCGAAAAGGAGCGCCGCGCCGCGCTGAAGAAGCTGCTGCCGATGCAGCGCGCCGACTTTGCCGGCCTCTTCAAGGCGATGGAGTCATTGCCAGTGACGATCCGGCTTTTGGATCCGCCGCTGCATGAGTTCCTGCCCAAGCGCGAGGATTTGCTGGTCGAAATTCAGCACCTCGAAGACACCAAGCCCCGCTCGCAGAAGCTCAAGGAGCTGCGTCCGCTCCTGGCGCGCGTCGAAGAGCTGCACGAGACCAACCCCATGCTCGGCCTGCGCGGCTGCCGCCTCGGCATCGCCTTCCCGGAGATCACCGAGATGCAGGTTCGCGCCATCATCGAGGCTGCCGTCGCAGCCAAGGTCAAGGGCGGCGATCCGCATGTCGAAATCATGATCCCGCTCATCGGCTCCATTGAAGAGATGCGCAACCAGGCCGTCATCGTGCGCCGCGTTGCCGAAGAAGTCTTCCAGGAGAAGGGGAGCAAGGTCGATTACATGGTAGGCACCATGATCGAGTTGCCGCGCGCTGCGCTGACAGCCGATCAGATTGCCGAGGAGGCCGAGTTCTTCAGCTTCGGAACCAACGACCTTACGCAAACCACCTTCGGCATCAGCCGCGACGACATCAACCACTTCCTGCCGGCCTACATGAAGGCGGGCATCTTCAAGCAGGACCCCTTCGCCACGCTCGATCAGGCAGGCGTTGGGCAACTGGTGCAGATGGCCGCAACCAAAGGCCGCAAAACCCGCTCCAACATCAAGCTGGGCATCTGCGGCGAGCATGGCGGCGATCCGGAGTCCGTCAAGTTCTGCCACAAGATCGGCCTGACCTATGTCTCCTGCTCGCCCTTCCGTCTGCTGACGGCAAGGCTGGCCGCCGCGCAAGCAGCGCTCGAGGAGAAGATGACCGGACCGGCGCACACCAACGCCTAGCACAGCAAGAGCGTCAAAAAAACACAGGGGCGCGGCCAACCGGCTGCGCCCTTGCTGCGTGTGCGGCGATTCCAGGCTAAACTGCGCTATCATGTTGGGTGAGGAGAAAGCCGCTGATGTCCACGGAAGACGAAGCCCAAACCGCCGCCAACGAAGGCGCGGAAGAAACCAGTTCAGAAGAGACGAAGGAATCCTGCACGCTGAAGGTGATTGGATGGCTTTCGGTGGGAATCACGGTGGCCGCGCTGGGCATCTTCGTGGGCCGCGAACTGCGCAGCCGTTACAAGTTCAAGCGCCGCACCCCCTATGATTTCTATGCACACGCCGGCGAAAAGCAAAGCGGCGAATTCGGCTTGGGAGTTTAGCGCAGCGCCATTTTATAGAGAATCAACTGGTCGCGATCCTGGTTATCGAAGACCGGATAGCGGGCAACCTCCTCCAACTGGAAGGCTGAGAGCATCTCCGCATTGTCCGAGTCGATGCTATTCCACACCAAATACCAGCCAGGCTGATCTCGCATGATTTTTTGCGCGATATTCTCCGAACCCATGAAATCGTTGATCGATGGAATGCCGGCCATCAGTGAGATTTGCGCGCCGCTGACGCCCAGAATCAGCGGTTTTTGCCGAGGGTCGCTCAGGACGATCTTGCGGATCGAAGCGGCTGCATCGCAATACTGATACTGGCGGTGAGCAAGAAACTGGCAGATCGTTGCGGTATTCAACACCGCAGCGCTCCCCAACGCCAGCAACAGAGCCGCAGCCGCTTTCTTGTGCTGCGTCGCCAATGCATCCCAGGTGAGCACCACTACCAGAACCAGCGGCACGAGCAACACCAGGAAGTAGCGGGGACCGAAGTCGTCCTGACGGCTGAAGAGAAAGCCCGCCTGCGCGAGAAGCGCGATCCATGCGGCTGCAAAGAGCGGATTGCGCCATAACCTCCGCATCCAGACGAGCGAGAGAAGCCCCGCCACCAGGCCGATGGGATACAAGATGCGATCAACCCAAAAGCAATTGCAAAGCAACTGCCAGATCGTTGCCAGAGTTTGATCCCATGCAATCACCGGCATTCGATTCACGCTGAAGAAGTAATGGTAATCCACGCCATATCCCAGCTTGGAGACGAGCAACTCATAGGCAGCAAGCAAAGCGGCGGGAAGCACGGCGACTGCCAAGAGCAGACGCAAGAAGCCAGCAATGTTGCGCCCCCTGGCCTGCCACGCCAGCCAAAATACCGCGGGGAGCAGCACGGCCGAGGTCGTCTTGGTCAGGATCATGGTGGTGACCAGCGCAGTGAGCGCCGGCAGCGGCCAAAAGCGCTTTGCCGATGCGCAGGAGGCAACCAGCAGATGAAGACAAAACTCGAATGCGATCAGGGAATCCAGAATCGCCAGACGGCTGAAGGCAAAGGCGAAGGGACTGGAAGCCAGCAGAAGAGCGCTGAGCAGCGCCGGTGCGCTGCCGGTGGAACGGCGGACCAGAAGAAAGACAACGCCCAGCGTGGAGACCGAAATCCCAACATTCAGCGCGCGCGCCGCAGTCAGGCTGATTCCCGTGAAGTGAAAGACGATGGAGAGCAGAAGCGGCCAAACCGGAAGTGCCGCGCCGGGGTTGTAGTCGCCGGGCACATTCCAGTGGCCGAGCAGATGATGCATCACCGCGCCGCTCGCCCACCAGCCTTCATCGGTAAACTTTGCCTGATCGTCCATCCAGGGGGAAAAGTTGGGAAAGTCGGCCTTCAAATAGG
>Ga0181528_10000961_pt1 | contig 18607 bp, 16 predicted proteins | sample PEATcosm2014_Bin_47_FD_119742 | JGI IMG/M metagenome (GOLD analysis project Ga0181528, IMG submission 119742) | Peatland microbial communities from MTU Mesocosm Facility, Houghton, MI, USA - PEATcosm2014_Bin10_10_metaG | ecosystem: Environmental > Terrestrial > Soil > Wetlands > Peat | place...
AGTGGAGTCAGGTCAGGCCGCCCGCAGTCCGAAGATGGAGACGCTGGCGATGTTGCGGTTGGGAATGCCCCCGAGGTTGTGCGTGAGCCCGATGGAGGGGCCGCGGCCCGAGTGCCCGCGCGTCTGGCGGTCGCCGGCGCGGCCGAGGAGCTGCAGGTAGATCTCATAAGCCATGCGCAATCCCGTGGCGCCGATCGGATGGCCGAAACATTTGAGCCCGCCGTCGATCTGACAGGGGATCGCGCCATCGCGGTCGTAGCGGCCGTCCATCACATCGTGAGGCGCGCGGCCGATGTCGGACAACCCGAGATCCTCCATCAACACGAGCTCGGTGATCGAAAAGCAGTCGTGCACCTCGATCAGGTCGATCTGTCCGCGCGGGTCGGTGAGGCCTGCCTCGGCGTAGGCGCGGCGTGCCGCGAGCGGCGTGGTCAGCGTATGGGTTCCGTCCCAGGAGCGATGACCCATCTCGACCCCGTTGCTGGGCGCAAGCTGCAGCGCCTGAACGGATACCACATCGCGCTTGCCGAGACCGCGCGCAATCGCGGGCGTGGTGACGATGGCGCAGGCGGCGCCGTCGCTCACGCCGCAGCAATCGAGCACGCCGAGCGGATAGGAAATGAGCGGCGCATCCAGCACCTGCTGCTCGGTGACGCGGTTGCGCAGATGCGCCTTTGGATTGCGCGTCGCGTTCTCATGGCTCTTGCAGGAGATATGGGCCATGGCGCGCTTGAGATCGGCCATCGAATAGCCGTGCTTGCCGGCGTATGCGCTCGCCAGCTGGGCGAAGGCGCCGGGGGCGGTGCTCGAGGGCAGATAAAGATCCTCGAAGGTGCCCTTGGTGCGTTCGGGCAGTCCGCCGAATCCGGTGTCCTTCAGTTTTTCGACGCCCATGGCGAGGGCGATGTCGCAGGCGCCGGCCGCCACCGCATAGACGGCGCCGCGCAACGCCTCGGTGCCCGTGGCGCAAAGATTCTCGACCCGGGTGGTGGGCACATTGGGAAGGCGCAGAGCCATGGACAACGGAAGCGACGACTTACCGACGCTCTGTTCGTCGAAGAACACACCAAGCCATGCCGCCTCGATTCGATCGCGCTCCAGGCCGGAATCCGCGAGGGCCTCCTCGAACGCCTCGATCATGAGGTCGTCCGGTCCCGAGGACCAGCGCTCGCCGAAGCGCGAGCAACCCATTCCGGCAATGACGACTTTGTCCTTGATTCCGCTGGCCATCGTGTGAGCCTCTAAGGCGCCTGCGCCTTCGTTGCCTTCCAGAAGTAGCGGCGAAAGCCGCGCATGCGATCTTCGTCCTTGATCCGATAGACGAAGCGCAGCGCATCGTTCACCTGGAGCTCGCCCGGCTCGATGTCCGTGAACTCCATGAAAAGGTTTCCGCCCTCGGCGAACTCGACGTTGCCGTATACACACGGCGGCCGCGCCGAATAGGCCTGCCAGTCCTCCGTGAAGGTCTTGACGCGTCCCCGCGAATCGGCGAACCCATGAGGCACCTGGCGGTCAAGGGCCCGGCAGTCGGGGTTCACGCAAACCCGGGAGCGCGGAAATTGCACGGTGCCGCATTGCTCGCAGCGGCCGCCGGTAAAACCGCTGAGCGCCTCGCGCTTGCGGTAGGCAACGCTGTGCGCGGTGCGCTGATCCCGCTCGGCGCGCATGCCGAAATCCACCTCCAGCAATCCGCGGTGCGACAGGTAGCGCACATAGCTCGACTCCTCGCGGCGCGTCAGGAGGGCGTTCGTCAGCACCGGCGGGGCCTCGCGCACTCCGCGCTCTGCGCGCAGCAGCACGGCGTCGACCCCTTGGCCCATTCCCACCGCGAGGATGAGATCACCCGGGGCGGCACTCTCGAGCGATGCCGCCAGCAGCAACAAGGGGAGCGCCGCGCCTGCATCGCCGCATCCGGCGAGCACCGCCTCGTCGCGCTTCGCCGTGCCGAGGCCGGTGGACTCCGCCAGCCGTTTGGCCAACGCCGCTCCTGCCGGCATGGCGAAGTGCCGCACGGCGCCGCTGTCGCAGCCCGCCGCAGCCAGGACCTCGCGGATCAGCCGCGGGACCAGCGACAGGATCGCCTCATCGCGTATCCAGCGCTCCTCGAGCGCGTAATCGAAGTCGACGCCCGCCATGCGGTAGTGGTCCACGAAATCGCTGCCGATGCTGCGCATGGCGATGATCGAAGCGAGCGCGTCCCCGCTGGGCGGGCCCACCAGGCACGCGGCCGCGGCGTCTCCGTAGGAGAGCTCCTGCGCACTGCCCGGTCGCGTGAGCCGGGCGTCGCTCGCGACCACCAGCGTGGGCGCCGAGGGGCGCCGCGCCGCACTGATCAATCCGCCGGTGCCGGCCCGCAGCGAGGCGCTGAGATTCAAGGTCTCCACGTCGTCGGGGAGGCCGAGCGCCGCGGCGACCATCCGCGCATCGTCGCGGTCGGCGAATGGGGCGGAGGTGGAGCACAGGTAGAGCAACTCCGGGCTCGCGGCCGCGGCGCTGCCCCCGGACCCGCCGATGCAGGAGCGGGCAGCCTCCACCGCCATGGTGATCGCATCCTCGTCCCAATTGGCGACTGCCCGGAATCCGGAGACGCGGGTCCGGCCCGGAGGGTGAGCCCATGCCATGGATTCCGCGATCGATGCGCGGGGAAGACGCAGCCGCGGGATATGCACTCCGCAGCGCAGGATGGCGCCGAGCGAGCTCACGCCGCGCCGCGCTCAGCTCTCATAAAATGGCTCGAGCCTGGGCTGCACGCGCAGCGACGGCGGAACCCGGTCGGCGCCGATCCGCCGATCGAGCTCCTCGTGCCAGTGGTAGATGCGACGTTCCTGATAGCTCAACGGAATCCCGCGGAAGCCGGGCGACATCAGCGACTCCTGAATCTGCGGGCCGAATTGCAAATCCTCGTCGAGGATCCGGTCGAAATTGGCGATCCGGGTCTTCCACAACTCGGGCGGCGGGCCGCCGCCCCAATCCGGGGCGAACCAATGGCATTCGATCCGCATGCTGGTCGCCGAGGTCGGCCAGAACGTCAGGAACGGCGCACCCGAGGGATCCACGGGCACCACGAGATTCGGATAGAAGTTGAACGATGGATTGTTGCGCGAGGACACGACGGTGGCGGATTCTATCCTGCGCATTCCGCGCGTGCCCGGGTCCTGCCAGTCAGGACGCCGGTTCGGCGTGACCATGATGGAATGACCCTTGCGATAGAGCGCGATGGTGGTGCCGCGGTGATCGAGGAAGCGATCGACGGTGTTCTGGTGTATCGACTTCAGGTGATACACCTCGAGAAAGGCATCGAGCAGCACCTTGACGTTGCAATGGACGTCGAAACCCTCCTGGGCCACGAGACGCCAACAGTCCGGCTCGAATTGCTTAAAATATTCGAAGAACGGATTCACGTGCTCCAGTAGCGGCTCCGCCCCGGGGTCCTCATTGATGAAGATCCAGTTGTAGAAGCGCTCGCAGCGCACGCCGATCAGCGGCCGCGAGGAGAGATCGAGACCGGGAAAATCCCGCCGGTCGCGCAGATTGATCAATTTGCCGTCCAGGCTGTAGGTCCAGCCGTGATAGCCGCAGACCAGGCCGTCCACCTTGCCGCAGGCGGACTTCACCAGCGGGCCGCCTCGATGGCGGCAGGTGTTGTAGAACGCGCGAACGACGTCGTCCTTGCCGCGCACGATCAGAATGGGGGAGCCGGTCTTCTTCCACAACAAGTAGCTGCCCTGTTCGGGCAGCTCATCGATGTGGCACGCGTACAGCCAGCTCTTGCGCCACAAATGCGTCATCTCGAGCTCGAGGAATGCGGGATCGGTGTAGCGGCCGGCGGGAATGTCCGGCAACGACGGAAAGCCCTCCGGAGGCGCGGTGCGCTCGGACTCGTACTTCATTCCATCGAGAAAGCGTTGAACGATTGCGGTGTCCATGATCTCAGGCTGCCCCCTTGCCAGTATAGTCCAAAGGTATTCGCTTATTTGCCGGCCACCGCAAATGCGATCAGCGCGTTTCCGGCCATGTGGAAATACACGCCATAACCTGAATTGGTGTACAGCATGCCGTCATGCACCACGGGACCGCCGCCTCCGATCGAGCCGCCGTGTGCGGTGGCTCCGCCGAGCGCGACGAGCTCGCGAGCGGTGTCGTACTGCCAGAGCACGCGTCCGCTCGCAGCGTCGTAGGCGCGCACCCGTCCGTCCATGTGTCCCGCGAACACGGCGCCGGGAATCGCTGCGATGGAAGCCAGGATGCCCGGATCGCAGGAGCTTCGGCCGAGGCAGACATCGTCCGCGGGGCTCTGCCAGAGAAGCTTGCCGTCGTGCGGATCGAGCGCGTACAGCCCCGGGCGCGGCGGCGCCGCGTTGGCGTTGCGTGCTTTTTCCGAGGCGTCCATGGAATTCGCCATGTCCGAGATCGGCACGTAGAGACGGGTGCCGTCGAAGGCCATGCCAAACTGTATCCCGCCTTGGATGGTGCCGCGTCCGACGCGCTGCGACCACACCGCCTGCGTGGGATGGTCCGGATCGAGGGCGAGCGCGGTGCCGCTTTTCAGCCCGATGAACAACCGCTCTTCGCCGCTCGCGAGCTTACCGAGCACGACGCTCGAGCCGATGTCGAAGTCGGGGCCGGAATTCGCCGGGCAGCTTTCGAGGCCGATCATGCAGCCGACATTCCACGCGTCGCCGCTCGCGACCTGCCAGCTCCACACGATGCGCCCCGATTTCAAATCGATCGCAAGCACCGCGTTGCTGCGGCCGTTCGCCGGGCCCGTATAGTTGTTGCCGGTGCCGACGTAGAGCAGCCCGCGCTTCGCATCCACCGTGGGCGTGTTCCAGACGGCGGCCCCCGACGGAGCAAACATCTTGGCGCCTGCGTGCGTGACTCCCGTCTCGCGCGGTGGTTCGTCGATGGTGTAGCGCTGCCACCGACGTTTGCCGGTGACGGCATCGAAGGCGACCACGCTGCCGCGAAAGGTGCAGCACGCATAGGTGGGGTCGACGGTCGCCTCCTCGAGCGAGGACACGCCGGCATACACGGTGCCCTTGTAGTAGACCGGCGACCCGGTGATGGTCGCGCTCGGATGATCGTCCGCCCGATCCCGCCACAGCTCCTTGCCGGTCAGCGCGTCGACCGCGTAGATCCGGCCCAAGATGTCGCCGAAGTAGGCGCGTTTGTTCCTGCCGACCGTCGCGGGCACGACGATGGGAGTGCGCACCTCGGCGCTGGTCGTGAAGGTCCAGCGGATGCAACCGCTCTTGGCGTCGAGCGCATACACGACACCGGTCTGGCTGCCGACGTAGAGCGCGCCGTAAGCAAAGGTGGGACGCGATCGCGCGCGAGCGGAGGCGGGGTACGCAAAAGTCCATTTCACCTGGAGCTTGGGGATATCCGCGGCCGGAAGCCTCGCGGCGTTCGCATCGATGAAGTGCGTGTTCTGAAGATCGAATCCCCAGCCGACGATGTCCGGTTCGCGCGCGAGGTCGAACCGCGCGGCTGCCCCCGTGCAGGCGGGAGCCTTGGGCGGCTGGGGCGCGCCGAAGGGCAACCCCGACAGGTACTCGGCGACGTGCTTCTTGTCGTCCGCGCTCAGCGCTGCCGCCTGGCGCTGCATGATGCCGACGCTGAGCGCGCGATCGATCGCTTCGGGCGTCATCATCTGCAGGAAGGTGCGGGACGGCGCCTTGGGCGCCTGACCTTCGTGGCAGATCTGGCAGTGCTCGCGATACACGGCCGCGCCCGGCAGCGTCTCGCGATCGACCCCGGGCTTCGAGGCGTCCATCTTGTCGCGCAGGGAGTCGAGATCCTGAGGCGGCGCATCGGGTGGAGCGGGGACGGCGGCGAGAACCGCCGCCTGTGCGATGACATTGAGCATCCAGGCCAGGAGCAGTGTGCGCATCGGGCGTCTCGTGTTCAAAGCGATTCCGGGGATTGGAGCAGGGATTTGAGCGAGTCGAGGAAGCGGGCAGCGACTGCACCGTCGATCACGCGGTGGTCCGCCGACAAGGTCAGGGTTGCCATTTTTTCGACCGCGGGCGCTCCGTGCTTCACGACCACCCGCGCCGACACGGCGGCCACCGCCAGGATGCCGACCTGCGGTGGGTTGATGATGGCGTCGAAGCGGTCGATGCCGAACATGCCCAGATTGGAGATCGTGAACGTGCCGCCCGAGATTTCCTCCCGGGTCAGACTTCCGGCGCGCGCGCGTTCGGCGAGCGCCTTGATCTCCGATCCGATCTCTCCGGGCGTCTTGGAATCCGCGCTGCGAACGACCGGCGCCAGCAGCCCGTTTTCGGTCGCGACCGCGATGCAGATGTCGGCCGTCGAAAACGTCAGTATCTCGTCGCCGACGAGGTGCGAGTTCAACGCAGGATGCTGCTTGAGCGCCAGCGCCGTCGCTCGTACGACGAGGTCATTGAACGAGACTTTTGCGTCCGACGTGCCGCTCGATTGGGCCCGCGCGAGCAATGCACCGCACTCAACGTCTACCGCCACCCGATAGTGCGGGATGCCCTGGGACGATTCGAGCAGCCGCTTGCCGATGGCTGCGCGCATGGAGCTCAGCTTGTGGCGGACGGGCGGGGCCGCCGGCGAGGGTGCGGCGGCCTCGCTCCCGTTCGGAGCCCGCGGGTCGGATTGCGCCGCTGCGTAAGCCTCGACATCCTCTTTCGAAATGCGCCCCCCGCGGCCCGTCCCTTTGATCTGCGTTATATCGACGCCGAGGCGTTCCGCGATCCGCCGCGCGATCGGACTCACTCGCGTATCGCCGTCGGCCGCTTCAGCCGGTGAGTGCGCCGCGGGTGCCTCATGCGCGGACTGGGACGAGTGCCCACCAACTGGCTCGAAGCTGGCGTCCGCAGGCGTGAAGCAGCGGACGAAATCCTCAAGCTCCGCGTCGGCCACGGAATCGTCGGCGATCACGCCGATCAGGGCTCCCACATTTTCCGTTGCTCCGGCCTCGGCCAGGATCATCCGCAGCGTGCCGCCCACGGGGGCCTCGACGGAATTGACGATCTTCTCCGTTTCGACGTCCAGGAGATGGTCGCCCTTTTGTGTGGGTGCGCCCACTGCGACGTGCCAACCGGTCACGGTGCCTTGCTGCATCTCGATGCCCCATTTCGGCATGGTGATCGGAAATATTCGCCTGTTCATGGTCGAGGTCTCACGCGGATCCAATGGCGCTGATATAGTATCCATAAAAAACAGTCAAGATTGTTTTTAATAGAAGCAAGATCGCGCGTATCGGGGCGAGTGCCCCGCGCAGCTCGTCCGGCCCTTCCTGTGGGATCGATGCAACCAATTAACAAACCGTCAGGCTTGTTTTTTTCTGCGGCACAGGTAATCTGGGCGCTAAGAGTCTCGAAGATCTCAGCCGTCGCATACGGGCGGCAAAAAAGCGTTCTGGTAATTCAGGGGGGATCCAGCAAATGTCGATCAGAAAATGCATTGGGCGTCGCGTTCACGGCTTGCCCGCGCCGCAAGACCTCGCCGGGGTTGCCCTATTGGCCGTCATCCTGTCGGCGACGGTCCAAGCGCAAAGTACCACGGGAGCGGCCACCAACAGCGCCGCCTCCTCGGCTACGGGCCTGGAAGAAATTGTGGTGACAGCGCAACGCCGGGAATCGAATCTGCAATCGACCCCCATCGCCGTGACTTCGGTCGATGCTCAGGCCATCGAGAATCTGAACGCCCGCAGTCTGCAGGACGTGGCGCTCTTGATACCGAATTTTTCCGCGAATAGACAGAACGGCTTCAATGCGGCCGCGTTTGCCATGCGCGGCGTGGGCAACACCGACATCATCGTCTACGACGAATCGCCGGTGGCCGTGATCGTCGACGATTTCGTGGTGCAGAGCGTCGAAACCCAGATGCTCGATCCCTTCGACGTGCAGGACCTGGAAGTGCTGCGCGGCCCGCAGGGCACTCTGTTCGGCAAGAACACCACCGGTGGCGCCGTGGTCGTCAAGACCAAGCAGCCCGTGCTCGACGAAACGTCGCTCGACACCGAGGGCGGTTTCGGCAGCTTCAACGAGTTCAACGTGAAGGGTGCGCTCAACATCCCGCTGATCAACAACCAGCTCGCCATGCGCATCGTGGCGAGCGAAGAGCGCGAGGACGGGTGGATGCGCAACGGCGCCAGCGACACCATCTTCGGGGTGACTTACCACGGAAACGGCGAGCCCGTGGGCGGCACGGACGTGTTTACCGGCCGGGCCAAGGTGCTCTGGCAGCCGATCGACAATTTGAAGGTGACGTTCACCTACGAGCAGGTCAACGACCGCTCCCAAGTACCGGCGGCCGTCAACGCGACACCCGCCAACGACGCGCCGGGGACCACCACGCCGTATTTCGATTTCGCGTTGCTCGGCCTGCCGGGCTACACGGGCAATAATCCCCTCGGCAATGCCGGAGTCGATAATCGCAACGGCTCTCTGATCGACGAACAGAACGGTCAGCGGGTGGATGCCAATGGCGAGCACTTGAACATCGACTACAGCATCGATCCCGGCACGTTCACCTGGGTGCAGGGCTACCGCTCGCAGGATTCGGAGCTGGCCTCGGATTACACCGGGGTGGTGGGTCCGCTCGCGGTGTTCGACGCGAACCGTTCCGACCGGCGCAAGACATGGCAGGAGGAACTGCGTTTCACCTCGAAGCAGATCGGCGATTTCAACTATGTGGCCGGCCTGTTCTATCAGCACGACAACACCAAGTTCTGTGTGGCGCAGTTGCTCGGTATCTACGATCTGTTCGGTGTGCCGACTCCTCCCGGCCTGACGGGCGGATACAATGACAACCCGCAAGTTCTCTGCAACGAGCAGACGGAAGAGTCGAAGGCGGCCTACGGCGAAGCCAATTACAAGTTCACCGATGCGGATACGCTGACCATCGGCGGCCGGATCACGCAGGACAGCAAGCAATGGATCGGCCGTCAGCAGGTGTTCGTGCAGCAGTTGCCCTCGGCGACCGGCACCATCGATCCGGCATTCACTTACCAGCAATTGGGCGGCTTGATGAATGCCGCTAACTTTTCTCAATATCCGTTCGGGGTCGTGAGCGACAGCCACACGTGGACCCAGCCCACCTACCGCATCACCTTCTCGCATCAATTCGATCAGGATTTGTTCGGTTATCTGAACTATTCCCGCGGCTTTCGCGCCGGCGGGTACAACGATCAGGTGGGTACCAGCGGCACGCCGATCACCAACGCGGAGAAGGAGCCGACGGATCCGGAGATCGCCAATTCCTTCGAAGGGGGCGTGAAGAGCGAATGGCTGGACCATCGCCTGCGGGTCAACGAGGCGCTGTTCTACGTGCGCTACAAGGATCTGATCCGTGAAGTCGTAGAGCCGGTCACGAACAGCAACGGCCAGGCGGGCGAGGAGACCTTGTTCGCGAACGCCGCGTCCATGACGGCCTACGGCATCGAGAACGAATTGACGGCACAGCTCGCCGAGGGCTTGATGCTGCATGTGCCGTTCAGCTTTCAGCACTGTGAATACAACAAGTTCTCGACGCTGAACTCAACAGGTACCGCGAGCATCAGTCTGGCGGGCCTGCCCGTCAACCGCTGCCCCCCGGTCACAGCCACCGTCGATGTGAGCTACACCATGGCGGTGGCGCCAACCGGCGGCCGCATCGTGCTCGATGTGAACGACAACTACGTCTCGAAGAATCTGGACACATATTCCATCGCCCTGCCATACGCATCTTTCACGCAGACCTATCAGGACGCGCGCGCGCTGCTCGGTGCATCCCTGACTTACAGCGGCGCCGACGGCCGCTGGTTCGCTCGGGTGTACGGACGCAATCTCGCGGACAAGATCTACAAGGAATCGGCCCAGAATGTCGATCCTCTCTGGGTCTGGGCGTTCTACGGGGAGCCGCGATTCGTGGGCGGCGAGATCGGCATGAAATTCGGTCAGCATCAGTGAGCGGTGGATGCCCGCCGCGCCGTGCGCGGCGGGCATCAGACGACTTGCTGAGTCCTGAGATCGGCGATCTCCGCCGGGGAATATCCGAGCTCCGCGAGAATCGCGTCCGTGTGCTCCCCGAGGGTCGGCGGGCGTTGCGGTGCCGAGACCTCGGTCTTTCCGAGCCCCACCGGGAGTCCCGATACGGGCACGGGCTGCGTGAGCCCCGGATAATCCTCGACCGCGTGCAGGAATCGCATCGCGGCGACTTGGGCGTCGTCGAGCGTCTGCCGGGGCGTATACACCGGACCGGCCGGAAGCCCGGCGGCATCGAGCTCGGCGATGGCTTGGGCGCTGGTGCGCTGCGCGCACCATGCCGCCATCCGCGCGAGGATGCTTTCGCTGTGATCGCCCCGCGACTGGTCCGTTTGGAAGCGCGGATCGGTGGTCCAGAAAGACTCCTCGCCCATGAGTCTTGCCCAGCGCTTGAACAATCCGTTGCCCACCACGTGCGTCAACACATGTCCGTCGCGCGTCGCGAACACGTTGGACGGGGCGGAGGTTTGCACCCGATTGCCGGTCCCGACGCGGTCGATGCCGGTGGCGCCCTGCTCGGCGAGATGCGAGCCGAACACGGCGAGCGCGGTGCCGAGCAAAGTGCCTTTGACTTCCTGGCCCTCGCCGGTGCGCTCGCGGTGCATTAGGGCCGCGAGGGTTCCGAAGGCGCAGAGAACCGCGGTCCCGAAATCCACATACGGCGCCGCCGCCTTGACCGGAGCGCCGGGAACCCCGGAGATGTACATGGCTCCCGACATGGCCTGCCCCACGCCGTCGAACCCGCCGCGGTGCGCGTGCGGCCCCACGTCCCCGAACGCGCTCTGCGTGGTCAGGATGATGTCCGGCCGGATCGAGATCAAGGCGGGGTAATCGATGCCGAAGGCTCGGAGTTGCTGCGCCGGGAGATTCGCCACGACCACGTCGGCGGTCGAGACCAGGCGCCGGATGACCTCGCGCGCGCCCGCTTTGGCCGGATCGAGCGTGATCGATTTCTTGTTGCAGCTCGTCTGGAAAAAAACCGCTCCCTCACCGCCGGCGGCGACCGGCGCAATGAACCGATCCTCGCCGCCCTCGCGCCGCTCGATGCGGATGACTTCGGCGCCCAGATATCCCAGCAGCGTCGCGCAGTACGGTCCGGCGACGTATCTGCCAAAATCGAGGATGCGGATTCCCGCGAGCAGCGGGCGGGCGGAACGCGAGGAGGGGTCTTCATGCGTGGTCATTGCACAAATCTTATACGAGGTGGCTGGTGGATTTCAGGCTGAGCGATGATCAGTCGGCGCTGCAGGCCGCCGCGCGCAAGTACGCCCGCGAGCGCTTACCCGAGATTGCCCGGCACATCGAGGAGAGCGGCGAGCCGCCCTCGCACGAGCTCATCGCGGAGTTCGCGGATCACGGCTTTCTTGGGGTGAATGTGCCGTCCGACCTCGGGGGCCTGGGTCTCGGAAACCTCGAGGCGCTGATCGTCCTGGAGGAATTCGGCAAGATCTCATCGGCGGTTGCCTTTCCGGTGTTCGAGTCCTGCGTGGGCCCCGTGCGCGCCATCGAACGCTTCGCGGGCGATGAGCTCAAGAAGCGCGTGGTGCCGGGCGTATGCAGCGGCAGGACCGTCGTGGCCATCGCCATGTCGGAGCCCGCCGCCGGATCGGCGCTGACGGACCTCAGCACCCGCGCTGAGACGCGCGGCAGCAGCGTGGTGCTGAATGGGTCCAAGCGCTGGTGCTCCGGCGGCGGCCACGCCGACGGGTACCTGGTGTACTGCCGCATGTCGGAGGCGGCCGGCGCGAAGGGAATCGGCGCCGTTTATGTGGAGAAAGGCGCACAGGGACTGTCGTTCGGCAAGCGCGAGCATCTGATGGGGTTTCGCGGCGTGCCCTCCGCGGATCTGTACTTCGACAACTGCTCGGTCCCGGTCGGCAACGTCGTCGTCCCGGCCGGCGGTTTCAAACGGCTGATGGAGGCGTTCGATCTCGAGCGCTGCGGCAATGCGACCATGGCGCTCGCGCAGGCGAGCGGCGCCCTCGAGGACGTTCTCCCGTATGTCCAGGAACGCAAGCAGTTCGGCAAGCCCATCGTCGACTTCCAGGCCGTGCAGCTCCGGCTCGCCGAAATGCGGATGAAGGTCGACGCCGCACGGCTTCTGATCTGGCGCGCCGCCTGCAACGCGGAGCAGGGGCTGCCGAGCGTACTCGAGTCCTCGGTGGCAAAATGCTTCGCGAACGAGATCGCGCGCGAGGTGACGGGGCATGCCGTGCAGCTCATGGGCGCGTACGGCTACTCGCGGGAATATTCGATGGAACGCCGTCTGCGCGACGCCTGGGGGTGGGGGATCGCAGGTGGCGCGATCGACATCCAGAAGGTCAACATCGCTTCCGCGATGGTCGGCCGGCGTTTCGCCCAACGGGACACCACTTGAGCGTGCGCGGCCGGCGGCCCTCTCGGATCATTCAGAGCGTCAAGCGACCGGGCTCCGCCCGCCTCACCGTGATCTCGACGGTATCGCCGACGATTCGCGCCGGAAACACCGCCAGGGGCCGTGTCGCAGGAGCACGCGCACTGCCGTCCCGGATGTCGAATGAGGCGCCATGCAACGGACAGATCAGACGGGTGCCGCGCAGCCGGCCCTCGTTGAGCCGCGCGAACGCATGCGTACAAATATTGTCCAGTGCGTGTATGCCATCCTTCACGCGACACACCACGATCTCGCGGTCCCCGACCGAGTACGAGCGCATCGTGCCTTCCGGTATTTCCGCGAGCGGGATGGAGAAGGTGGTTTCGGCGGACATTTTGAATCCAAGGGCGATTTCAGCAAATCGTAACATGCCGGCGGCGACGGCTTGGCGGTCACAGCATCAGGAGGACGAGCATCGTGGCAAGAATTACCTTCATCGCACGCATGACGTGCAAGGCGGACAAGCAGCAGGAGTTCGTGGGCCTGTGCCGGCGCCTGGAGACCCACGTACGGGACCATGAGCCCGATACCTTGATCTACGGATTCTTCAAATTGCGCGAGCCGAATCGCTATGTGGTGCTGGAGAGCTTCAAGGACGAGGCGTCCGAGCACAGGCACATGAACTCGGCCGTGCTCGCGGAGCTCGCCCCCAGGATCTCGGCCTGCCTCGACGGCACCTGGGTGCGCGAATACTTCGATCCCATCGATTAACCAGGAGATGCTCATGTCGACGACGTTCATCGCGACGCTGGCCGTCAAGTCGGGGAAAGAGGCGGAATTCGAGAGGCTTCAAAAGGAGCTCTCCGAGCTCACTCATGCGAACGAGCCGGGCACGTTGGTATACGACGTGATCAAGAGCCGCACCAAGCCGAGGACTTACGTGGTGTACGGGCGCTTCAAGGACGAAGCCGCATTCGAGACCCACATGCAGAGCCCGTTCCACCATCGCCTGGTGCCGCCGATCCTCGAGTGCGTCGAGGGCGAGATGGATCTGCACATGCTCGACTGGCGCAGCTGAACCCGCGGCAGAAGCTGATTGCGCGGCACTGATCGCGCGGAAATCGGAGCTGCGGTTCGGCTCCGCGTCGCTCAGCGGTCCTCGCCCACCAGCTCCTTGAGCTTCTCCTCGAGGTATCGGAGGACGCGTTTATCGCGCTCAGTCTCTTTGTGCGTGAGAAAGCTGATCGCCATGCCCTCCATCAAGTAGCGGCTGAGGTCGAAGCCGAGCAGGAACTTCTCGCCTTTGCGCTTCCACTCCGGAAACACCTCCAGACTGGTTTCGTACCACTCGCGCTCGAAGGCCTCTTGCGCCGGAAACAGGATTGCGGCGAGCTCCTTGTCGGTGCGAGCCGCGACCGCAAGCTCGAAGAACGCGACGAACCATGGGTGCTTGACGTGGGCCCAGTAGCCTTCCACGCCGAGACGCACGTGATCGCCATCGATGGGCTCCTTGGCCATGGCCTTGCGGAAGGCCCTCAACCGCTTGGCATGCAGGTACTCGACCGCGGCTCTGACGATGTCCATCTTGGAAGGGAAATGATGCAGCATCGCGCCCCGCGACAAGCCCGCCTTCTCCGCGATGACCGCGGTGGTGGTCCGCGCATAGCCGAGTTCCACCAGGCACTTGATGGCGGCCTCGATGATCTGGGTACGGGTGGAGGCGCTTTTCTGGGCCTGCCAGCCGACCGGTGCCGGTGCCTCCGGGGCGACCGGCACCGGCTTGGCGTTACCGGCCGGTCCTTGAGCGTTTGCTGCCATGCGTTCACCCTTCTCCATTGGAGGAACTACGTTCAAAAATCCTTTATATGCCAAAGTCGTACCCATTGCTTGAAAAAGTCCAATATGATTGAAACCGGATAAAATGATTGGTAATTTCGTGGCGACATCGAGCGGGGGAAGCATGGGAAGAGTGGCTGGAAAGATAGCGCTGGTGACGGGCGCCGCCTCGGGTTTGGGGCGGGCGGACGCCGTTGCCCTGGCCCGGGAAGGCGCGCGGGTGGTGATCACCGATATCAACGAGGAGGCGGGCCGCAAGCTCGAGTCCGAACTGAACGGTACCGTGGCGGGAAGCGCCCATTTCCTGCGGCAAGACGTGTCGAGCGAGGCACGCTGGATCGAGGTTTTCGACGAGATCCGGCGGCGCTTCGGAGCGCTGCACATTATCGTCAACAATGCCGGCATGGTCGTTGTCGGCACTCCGGAATCGGCGACGCTCGAGCAATTCCAGGCGCATCTACGGGTGATGACGGACAGCGTCTTTCTCGCGTGCAAATATGGAATTCCTCTCATGCGCGATTCCGCAGGGGGTTCGATCATCAACATGTGCTCGACGGCCACCCATCTGGGCTATCCGGTTTTCTACGCGTACAGCGCCGCCAAGGGAGCCGTTCGCTCCATGACCAAGGCGATCGCGGTTCACTGCCAGATGAATCACTACAACGTGCGCTGCAATTCCATTCACGCGGGCGCCATCGATACGCCCATGGTCGTTCGGGCCACGCAGGAGCTGGGCATGCAGATGTCGATGTATGATCAGACCGCGGTCGGTCTCGGCAGGCCCGAGGACGTTGCGAACCTCGTGGTGTATCTGGCCTCGGATGAGTCGCGATTCGTGAATGCCGCGGAAATACTCATCGACAACGGCCTCGTCGCGCAGTAGAAAAAAACAGTCAAGACGGTTTGTTTTGTGGTGCGATGGCGCCTACAATCGAACTCATTTGAAGGAGGCGACCGATGGATCTAGGCCTTAAGGGCAAAAGGGCGATCGTAACGGGTGCAACCAAGGGCATCGGCCGCGGTGTGGTCGAATTATTGGTCGCCGAGGGCGCCAACGTGGCCTTTTGCGCTCGATCGGCCGAGGAAGTGGCCGAGGCAGCGGCCGCGATCAAGCGGCCTGGGTCCGAGGTCATAGGCGAGGCGGTCAATGTCCGCGACGGCGAGGCCTACCGGGCGTGGCTCGAGCGGGCGGCAACCGCGCTTGGCGGCTGCGACGTGTTCGTCCCCGGCGTGAGCGGCGGTGGGGGCATGGACAGCGAGAAGAACTGGGTCCGGAATTTCGAGATCGACATGCTCCACACGGTCCGGGGCTGCGAGGCCTTGATGCCGCATCTGGAAAAATCCGGAGCGGGATCGATCGTGATCATCGGGTCGACCAATGCCGTGGAGACATTCGCCGCGCCGATGGCATACAACGCGATCAAGGCGGGTCTCATCACTTACTCGAAGCAATTGTCGCAATACGTCGGACGCAAAAACGTGCGCGTCAATACCGTCTCACCCGGCCCGATTTACTTCGAAGGCGGCGCGTGGGAGATGATCAAGGGCACGCAGGCGAAGCTGTACGACTGGGCGATGAAGCAGCTCCCCTGCGGCCGGATGGGCACGGTGGAGGAGATAGCGCGGGTCATCGTTTTCGTGGCGAGCCCCGCTGCCAGCCTCATCACCGGTGCCAACATCATCGCGGACAACGGATTCACCAAGCGGGTGCAGCTGTGAAACGCAGCGTGCGGTGCCCGGGTCGCTGACGGCGGGCCGCATGGCGTCAGGCCCTGTCAACGGCTATTTGATTTGCGGCGGCCGCTACCACGACATGGACTATGCGCGGCTCGAGCTGTTGAAATTGCTGGCCGAGCACGAGCGCGTGCGGGTCAGGGTGGCCGAGGATTACAGCGACGGCGAAGCGATCGTGAAATCGGATTTTCTCATCACCTACACGTGCGATGTCGTTCCCGATGCCGCGCAGGAGGAGTTCCTGACGAGCTTCCTGTCGGCGGGTGGACGATGGCTGGCGCTGCACGGCACGAATTCGGTGCTGAAGTACGTGAAGGGCAGGGGCTGGGACGCTCCCCGCGGGCATACGGGGTTCATGGAGATGTTGGGCAGCCAATTTCTCGCCCATCCGCCGATCAAGCCCTATCGGGTGGACGTGAGCGATGCGTCCCATCCCCTGGTCGAGGGCATCGAGCCGTTCGATGCCGATGACGAGTTGTACCTGTCCGAGTATCACGGATCGAATCACGCATTGCTGCATACCCGCTTCAGCGGTGAAGCGCCCGGCTTCACGGCGAAACATTGGCCGGGCGGCACGTCGGAATCCGGGCTCGCGAACCGCGGCTCGGATCGCCAACTGGTGCTCTACCTCCATGAGCACCGGGGCGGCGAGGTGCTGTATTGCACGCTCGGTCATTGCCGCGGGAAATGGGACATGCGACCCCTGATTGCGGAATATCCCGCCGTCGAGCGCGGCAGTTGGAAGCTCCCCGTGTACCACGAGATCCTGCGACGTGGGATCCGCTGGGCCGGCCGGCTGTCGAGCGAGGCGAATTGAATGGCAGACGATGAAGAGTTCCTGCGCCGCTCGGCTGCGCCACCGTATGCGCCGGTGGTCCGCGTCAAACCCGGAGCGGACGGCCGTACCGCCTCGACACCCGGGACACCGCATGAAAAGGCGGACGATCCCGAGCTTGGGACGGCGATCATCGACCCGCGCCGGTACACCTCGGCGGCGTTCATGCGCCTCGAATGGGAACGCCTTTGGACCAAGGTGTGGCTGGTCGCGGGCCGCTCCCTGGATATCCCGCATCCGGGCGACTACATCGCAACCGAGATCGGCGCGGAGTCCATCATCGTCGTGCGCCAGTCCGACGGCACCGTGCGCGGCTTCTACAACGTCTGCCAGCATCGGGGCAATCGATTGCGCCCCTGCGGGCGCGGAACCTCGGGATCCTCGCTCTCGTTCAAGTGCCTGTACCACCACTGGGAATACAATCTCGATGGGAGCTACCGGCGTATCCCCGATCTCGACACATTTTCCCAGGGCGCGCCTGCCTACGGCCTCACCGAGGTCCGCTGCGAGGAGTGGGGGAGCTTCGTGTGGTTCTCGCTCGATCCCGATGCGCGGCCGCTCGCCGACTATCTCGATCCGATCCCGCTTCACCTCGATCCCTATCACTTCGAGCGCATGGTTCAAACCCGCGACATCACGGTGGAGTGGGATTGCAACTGGAAGACCTCCGTCGACGCGTTCAACGAGAGCTACCACGTTCAGGGCATTCATCCGCAGCTGCTCTGGCACTTGCACGATCTCGATATCCAGATCGATTGTTACGAGCGCCACAGCCGCTACCTGATTCCCTTCGGAACGGTCTCTCCCAGGGTGCGCAAGCCGCCCGGCATTCCGGAGTCGATCAAGATGATCATGAAAACGGCCGGAATGGACCCGGTGGATTACGACCAGCCGGTCGCCAACATCCGGCGCGACGTGCAGAAACAGAAGCGCGCCGTGGGGCCCCGGCAAGGGCGCGATTATTCCGAGCTCAACGACGATCAGCTCACCGACGACTACCACTACACGATCTTTCCGAATCTTTCCCTCAACCTGCACGCGGACGACTTCTGGATATTCCGCCAGCGTCCGCACCCGAGCGATCCCGACAAGATGTATTACGACATATGGACCTACGAGCTCGTGCCGCAGGGGCAACCCTGGCCGGAGCGCGCCAAGCACCAGCATTTCAAACACGGCGACAAGACGATCGGCCTGGTGCTCGACCAGGACGCGGCCAACCTGCCGAACGTGCAGGCCGGAATGCATTCACGCGGGTTCGGCGGGTTGTGGCTCGGGCGGCAGGAGCTTCGCATCCGTCATTTTCACAAGGTGATCGACGATTATTTGTTTCCGCCCGGCTCGGACCGCGACGCTTGGGCGGGCGGAGAAAGCAAATGACCAACGCATCGGGCCTCAGCGGGGAGCTCCTGCTGTCCGCGTACCGGCAAATGAAGCTGATCCGGGAGTTCGAGGAGCGGCTTCACATCGAGATCGCCACCGGCGAGATACCGGGCTTCACGCATCTGTACGCCGGCCAGGAGGCGGTCGCTGTCGGCGTGTGCAGCTGCCTCGGCGACCAGGACTACATCGTGAGCACCCATCGGGGACACGGTCACTGCATCGCCAAGGGCTGCGATGTGATCGGCATGATGAAGGAGATCTACGGGCGCAAGGAGGGGCTCTGCGGCGGCAAGGGCGGCTCGATGCACATCGCGGATTTCGCGAAGGGCATGCTGGGCGCGAACGCGATCGTCGGCGGAGGGCCGCCGATCGCCGTGGGCGCCGCCGTGGCCTGCAAGCTCAGAGGCAACCGCGCGGTGAGCGTCGCCTTCGGCGGCGACGGCAGCGCGAACCAGGGCACGG
>Ga0181528_10000962_pt1 | contig 18586 bp, 14 predicted proteins | sample PEATcosm2014_Bin_47_FD_119742 | JGI IMG/M metagenome (GOLD analysis project Ga0181528, IMG submission 119742) | Peatland microbial communities from MTU Mesocosm Facility, Houghton, MI, USA - PEATcosm2014_Bin10_10_metaG | ecosystem: Environmental > Terrestrial > Soil > Wetlands > Peat | place...
GATTGCAGCACCGGCCGCGCGGACCGATCCGCCGCGGTACGCTGGCAAAACTGCCCTGGTGATTGGCGCCAGCCGCGGGTTAGGGGCCGCGATGGCTCTCGATCTGGCGGCTCAAGGCTGCACCGTGGTGGGCGGGTATTTCCGCAGCGGCGAGGATGCCGCCGTGGTGGAGCAGGCCGGCGGCGCTCTCGCGGGGCGGCTGACGATGGCGCACGGCGACGCGTCCCAACCGCAGTGGTGCTCGCAAATTAAGAAGCGCCTCCAGTCGGAATTCGGACGGTTGGATCTGCTGGTGTTGAACGCCGCTCCGGCCATCCTGCCGTTACGCGTGGAGATGATGCATTTCGCCCGAATCCAATGGTATCTGCAAAAGGGGTTCGCGCTGGTGGGAGTTCCGCTCAGCAGCCTTCTGGACCTGGTCTCCGCCTCGGAGGGCAGCGTCCTGTTGATCTCGTCAGCGGCGGTCGAGAATCCGCCCGCCGTCTGGCCGCATTATGCGGCGCTGAAAGGCGCGGCGGAAGGGCTGGTGCGTGCCGCGGCTGCGGACCATTCGAAGGTCCGCTTCTCCATTGCGCGCCCCGCCAAGATCGCAACGGACTTGATCAACACGCCGCTGGGGCGGATGGACGCGGAACAACCCTCGACGGTGGCGCGCCGCATTCTGGATCACGTGGCCGAATACGCCCAGCCGGGCACGGTCTACTTATGCGCTTGAGTCAATTCACGGCCAGCTTTGAGAGCATCGCTGTTGCGAAGTAATTCGTCGGCGATCAGGCGGCCGATGACCTGCTGCCCGAGCGCGTTGTAATGGCCGAAATTACGCGGTGTATTGAAGAACCCGTGCAGCGCGGCCCCGTGGCTTTCGGCATAGTCGATCAGCAAAGGAGCCAGCCAGAAGGTGTGAATCCCTTCTTTACGCGAGAATTCCACGATCCGCCTGTCCGGGTAGTGCATATCGGTGATCCCCCAGTCCTTTAATTGCCGCGCTTTGGCCGCACGGTCAGGATCGCTCTGCAGATTGAAATCGAGCACCACTACCCAGAACTCGGCGTGGTGTGCGGCACACTCATCGCGCATCATCCTCAGTGAAGTCTCGGTCACATCCCAGGCGTTTTGCAAATGGGGATTGTTCGGCGGAAAGAACGTTGACGTCTGTCGTGGATCGATGATCAAACCCGGCTGCCAATCGGGAGGGTTTAGCGCCACATGCAGGTCGCGATTTACGAACTGAAGAATCTTGGAATGATTCACCAGATCGCCCCAACGGCCCTCCCACTTCACCACGTGGGGATCGGGCGGAACCTGCTGCCGCCTGGTAATCTCGTCCGGAACCAATCGACCGTTCTGCACGGTGTAGTAGGGGTATGTGCGTCCGCTGACCGAGGTGTAACGGTCGTTATTGACAATGTCGTTGTAGAGGCCGATTACTTCGATGACAATTTGTGGGTCGTACTTCCAGACATCGTCCTGGAGGGTGATCAACTGCTGGGGAAGGCCGTATGCCCCTACGCCGAAATTCAATCCCTCTACGTCGCGAACCGCCAGGTGGCCGTGGGCCTTGAGTTCCCGCGCCGCGACTGCCGGGAATGCCTTTCCGGCGGGAAACTGGGCGGACTGGACATAAGAGCTACCGAGAAAAGCAAGACGCAATGTTCCCGGCTCTCTTTGCAGGCTGCGCTCAACGTCCTGGAAACCGAGGCTGTTGTAACGAACTTCATTCCAACCCTCAGTCTCAAACCAGTAGTGCGCGCCGGGGCGGAATCGAAATGCGCGCTTAAAATCCCGCATGCTGTACGCTCCGGTAACAGGCATATGGGTGACGCGGAGGGTCACCTCAATCAACCCCACCCACACCAGGAGAACCGCCAGCGCTTTCAATGCATCGCCCATCACGCGGCCCACACGCGCCGATCGAGGGCGCTCCCGCTCCTGAAAGCTGGAGGTCACCGCAAACCTCGCTGTAACATGGCGAGGTCGATTGCCCCGGCCATGGCGGCATAGCCGCTGTCGCTGGGGTGGGCGTGGTCGCCGCTGTCCTTGGCACGCGCGAGCCTGGCCGTATCGGCGGAGTCCGCGACAGCAGCGGCGAAATCGATCACGCCGTCGAAGGTTCCCCCAGCTTTAATCCAACGATTCACCGCCTGCCGTTTGGCCTCGACGGACTTGCTCCAGCCCAGGCACCCCTCTAAGGGCAGCATGGTTCCAACGAAGACCCTGAGCCCTTTGGCATGAATCTGCGCGGCTATCTGCCGGTAGCCCGCGATGATGTCGTCAGCGCTCACCTGCACGGACGTCAGGCAAGCGGTAATCCCTTCGGATTTGTGGGCGTCGGCATATTCGGGATGCAGGAAATCGTTAATGCCCTCCAGCAGGATTACCGCGCGAATCCCGGACAGCGAGAGCACGTCGCGGTCAAGGCGCGCCAGTGCGGCGCTGCCAAAACACGTCGAGGCTGTGACTAAGCGATTCCCGTTCAAACCCGCGTTTACTATGGCGAGAGGCGGGCCACCGGGGAGCGAAGCCAGACGGCGGGCTAAGTGATCCGGCCAGCGCTGGTTGCCGTCGAGCGAGGACTTGTCTCCGTCGGTAGTGGAGTCGCCAAAGGCGACGATCGTGCCCTTGACGGAGGGCGCGGCCAGTACATCGACGCTGCCCAGAAAGTGCCACGAATGCATGGTGCCGACGAACGGGGCGCCATCTTCCCTGGCGGCGAAGTTTCCCGTACCGGTGTAGAAGGAGTCCTGGGGAGTGGAGGGATGATAGGTCCCCGGGCCGGCGGTGGAAGCGATGAACAGACTGACGGCGATGTTCTGCCCGGCCGATACGCTGAGGGCGACGGGGTCGCTGAGCGCAAAGGCTCCGGCCGGAACGGCGATCTGGCGGCTGCCGCCGAAGGTGACGGCTCGCGTGGAACCAGCAATCAGGCTGGGGCCACCCTGCTGAATTGCGAGGTCAGCCTCGCCGATACGGAGTGTGTCGGCGCCCAGTGCATTGCTCAGGCGGATGCGTACTTGAGCCCCGCCCACGGAGACGTGAACGATGTCGCGCACGGTGCGATTGTTGAGCGCACCGGGCGCCATCCAGGGCGCTGACAGTGAACCGGCGTCGGCCGGTGCGGTGGCCCAGGCTGCAACCCAGTTGGAGTTGGTTTGCGGCGTGCCCGCAGCCAGGGCGGCGATCGCAAGCAGCGCCACGAAGTAGCCTGCCCGCACAAGTGAAACCATAGGCTAGCTGGCCTTTCGTGTGGGCGTTGGCAACCCTTCGCCGCCGGCTGGCGACGCCAGCGGTAACCCGGGTTCGCACCCGAAATTCACGCGCTCGCGTTCCACTACCATCGGGCGCTTTTGAACTTGCGTGTAAATGGCGCCGATGTATTCGCCGAGGATGCCGACGGAAATGAGCTGAATGGAGCTGAAGAAAAAGATGCCGATCACCAGCGGCGCCACTCCCACTGAGAAGCGATTCCAATAGAGCAGCTTGTAGGCCAGGTATCCCAAGGCCACCAGGGCGCAGAGAATCGCGCAGACAAATCCGGAGAAAGTCACCAGGCGCAGGGGCACCTTCGAAAGGCTGGTGATGCCGAGCATCGCCATGTCGTAGAGCGTGTAGAAGTTGTTCTTGGTGATGCCGGACTTACGTTTGGGCTGTCCGTAGCGAATGATGGTATGGGGCAGCCCGATCTCGGCGATTAAGCCGCGGAAATAAGGATACGGGTCGTTGCAGGACCGGACGATATCCACTACACGGCGATCATAGAGTCCGAACCCGGAGAAGCCATCGAAGGTCTCTATTTCGGAGAGCCGGTGGACGAGTTGGTAGTATTTCCCACGGATCCAGAGCATCAGACGGTTCTCTTCGCGGGCGTTGCGGATGCAGAGAACCATGGAGAATCCCCGCTCCCATTCGCGAATCAGGTCGGGAATCATCTCCGGAGGATCTTGCAAGTCGGCCACCATTCCAATCACTGCGTCGCCGGTGGTTTGATAGAGGGCATGTATGGGAGAACGGATATGGCCGAAATTGCGGGCATTGACGATTAGTTTGACGTTGCTGTCGGCAGACGCAATGCGCTTCAGGATCTCCACGGTGCGATCCCGCGACTGGTTGTCGATGAAGATGTGCTCGTAGCGGTAACGGCCGAGTTGGGCCATCACATTGCGGACGCGCAGGTACACTTCCTCGATGTTCCCCTCTTCGTTGTAACAGGGAGTCATGACGCTGATGGCCTTCATGGGCATACGGTTTTACTGGCCGCCTCCGCGTTGCCCTGGGACGGCGTAACAGACCAGGTCCCAGACTTCGATCAGGTGAGGCCGCAAGTAGAACCGGTAGTCCGGGCGAATCGAATGGATGAGCCGCGGGATGTTCCACAAGTGGTCTTGCTTGTGATAGCTGCAGATGGCCAGCACCGGGGCGTGGTCGTGGATGACGCGGCCGGCGCCGCGAATGGTGTCGATCTCGGCGCCTTCGATGTCCATTTTGATGAAAGTGGGCGTCAAGTCGCGCAAAGCGTCATCCAGTGTTACGCAGTTGACGGAAAGCTGGCCGGATCCGACGCATGCCGCAGACGTTCCGTCGCCGGTGAACCGGACCACACCTTTCGCCGCACCCGTGGCAGCCTCATGCAGTTCGATGGATTCCTTGCAGGGCAGGGTTGAGACGAACTGGCTTAGCCTGCGGAAGCTGGCCGGATCCGGTTCGAAGGCTACGATCTTGCGGAATCTGCCCTTCGCTAGTTTGAGGAAGTCCCGAACGGTATCGCCGTCGTACGCTCCGCAATCGATAAAGACCTCCTCGGGAATTAGCGAGTAGAGATCGGGGGCGAAATAGATGGGGTGCTTGACCGGGTCGGCCAAACCATCGAAGTCGAATGCCAAACGCCAGCGAAGTTGGGAGAGATATTCACGCCGCGACGCGTCATCGGCCCACAGATCGGCCGCCTCGATCACCTCGGCTGCCTGCTCGTGCACCTGGTGCGCGGGGGCTGCGGAGTAATGAGGCAGATAGATATCGGGGTACTTCCAGAAGAGCTGGCCGAAGGTGACGATTTGCGTGCAGCCGAGCCCGCGCAGGAAGCCGATGCGATCGCGCATGCGATCCTGGCCCTCGCCGCACCAGATTGTAACCACAAACGCGGCGGAACCGGCATAGCGTGCCGCCGCCTCTTTCGGCGGGATGACCGGGATGCCGTTGACCTCAGTGCCCCAAAGTGCGCTGTTGTTATCGGTGAAGGCGAGCGGCTCGATGCCGACTTCGCGGAGTCCGCGGAGCGTTTTGCGGCCGATGCCGCCGGCGCCGAACAAAACCAGCGATCGGCCGCGCGGCCCGACGGCCTGATCGAAGGCGGTCTTTTCACGCCGAATGGCGCCTTCCCGCCCTTCGCGAAGGAGTTCCTGGATTTGTTCCTGAATCGGAGCTTCCGTAGTAGTCATGGATGCCTCATTTGACTGCGGTTGTGGTGCGAAAGCGGGGATCGTCGAAGTGCAGCTTTTCCGGATCGATTTCTGCCTTGTGATGCGAATACCAGCGATATAGGCTGCTGATCGATTCATCGTGGCTGCGAAAATGGAGGCCGGGTACTTCTTCCATAAGGCGCCGATTGTCGCCACTATACTCATCCCCGAGCCCCGGCTCGTGCACCACCACAGGCAGATCCTTGCCGGACGCGAAGATAACCTTGCGGGCGAAAGCCGTCAGATCGATCGCTTTGCCGGTACACACGTTGTACGCCCGATGGCGCGGCTGGCCCTCGATAAACCAACGAACTACAACCGCCAGGTCAGCCACGTCGAGATAGTCGAAGCGCACATTCTGTTTGAGGAGTACCGGGAGTTCCCAAACAGCGCGGCAACAGGCGTTCGATAGAAAGCGGATCTCCCAATCCTCGTGGGGACCGAAGACCCCGAACAGCCGCAACTCGAAAAGATTGGCCGATCGCGCGATGTGGTGGGCGCAGACGTACTTGGAAAAACCATAAGGGTCGGTGGGAACGCTTCGGTCGAAGCTGGTTTCAGCCACCCGGACTACCGGTGTGCGCCGGTCATAAACCGCGCCCGAACTCAGAAACAGGAATTTGCCGAACGCGTCCGGATTGCGCACTAAGTTGAAGAACATGCGGCAGTTTTGGTGCATGAGCGACGGCGGAGCTCCGATTCTGCGGTTGGCGCGCACGCTGGCAGCGTGCACCACGGCGTCGAAACGATGCTGCTGAAGATAATGGCGGACGGCGTAATCATCCAACAGGTCGAGTTCCGCCCGCGAGGGCGCGAACACGTCGAAATATCGGCACAAGCTCTCGGCCAAATTCCTGCCAAGGAAGCCTCCGGCGCCTGTGACGAGGACTTTCACCAGCAAGTCCTCCCGCCGTCGATCACCAGGTTCGAGCCGGTCATATAGGATGAAGCGTCTGAACAGAGGAACAGAACCGCGCCTTGATATTCGTCCACTCGGGCCATGCGGCCGAGGGGAATGAGTTGCGACAGCTTGGCGACGAATTCGCCCGGTTGACCGTTGGCGACTCCGCCCGGGGAGATGGCGTTCACGCGCACCCCGCGATCGGCCCAGTACGTTGCCAGATAACGGGTCAAGCCGATGAGCGCGGATTTTACAATGGAATAGGTGACCGGCTTGACGGGCTGCAGGTGCTCCGGCAAACCGGGCTGGCGGTATATGCGCTGGTCCGGCGCGATGAGGGCGAGATCCGAAGCCACATTGAGAATTACGCCGCTGCCGCGGCTGGCCATCTCCGCCCCGAACACCTGGGCGCACAGGAACGCGCCGGTGAGCCCGACCTCGATATCGCGGTTCCACTGTTCCAGCGCGAAGTTCTCGAAGCGCGAGAAATTGAGGTCCGCGCGACTCTCCATTTTGGGATTATTGGCGGCATTATTGATGAGAATGTCGATACGCCCGAATCGCTCCAGCACATCGCGCAAGCACCGGGAAACAGACTCGGGGGAAGTAATATCGCCCTCCAGCGCCAACACCTCGACTCCATAATCGGCGCGCAGCTCTTCGGCTTTCCGGCGCGCGCCGTGAGCGGAGACGTCCACCAGCACGGGAATTCCGCCCGCGCCGGCGATGGCGCGAGCATGCTGTTCGCCCAGCAGCCCGCCGCCGCCCGTGATCACGGCAACGCGGCCTGTCAGGTCGAAGAGGTTGGCGTTTTTCCGTTCACTGAGCAACGACGTTTGCATATACATCCGCGTCTTCCAGTTCGACGGTCCCCCGGCGCTCGATAGACTCCTTCGCCGCCAATGCCGTGCGAAGGCTCCAGACGCCATCGGCCAGATCGACAACCGGCTTGCGGCGCGTCTCCACGCACTCCAGAAAATGCCCGGTCTGATCGAGGAACAATTGGTTGCGGTCGAAGCCGTCCCAACGCTGCGAATCCGCCGGCGTTCCGTCCGGCCCGTAGCGAACCAGCGTAAGGCTGGCCAGATCCATAATGCATTTGCCGGCATCGCCAATCACTTCGCACCCACGGCTGGCGGGGCGCTGGAGATAATCCTGCTGCAGGTGCACCGGCAGGCAGCGTCCGTCGACCTGGCACTCCATCAGGGTGCTGGCAACGTCTTCCACGTCGATTTCCAGACCGCTGTGGTGACCGCCCAGCGAAAACAGGCGCCGCGGCGGTCCGAACAAAGAATAGAGGTAATCGAATTCGTGAATCTGCGAGAGAACGACTCCACCGCCGAGCGCGGACCGGGAGGCGTACATGTGCCGGTAATCTTCATAAGGATGCCAGCCCGGCAGATATTCTCCGACGGTGGCACGCACCGCCAAGAGCCGGCCCAAAACTCCCGATTTCACGATCTCCGACAGCGCGCGAAGGGCAGGATGAAAGCGCAATTGGTACCCGACCATGGCCACCAACCTACGGCGTGACACCTCTTCCATGAGTTCCGCAATACCTTCCAGGCTGTTGGAGAGGGGTTTCTCCAGAAACAAATCGCACCCGGCGCGCGCGCAGGTTAGCGCGGCGGGAATGTGCAGGCTGCTGGGGTTGGTAATGAAAGCGATGGCGGGGGATTCCGCGAGAGCGGCCTCAAGTGAATTGAAAGCGCGAATTCCGTATTCCTGCTCCACGTCCCGGGTTCGATCCGCCTGCAAAGTGGGCGTGACCAGTTGGGAAAGACGCCGCACCCGGTATGCCAGGATTTCGGCCGATTCGCCCAACAGCGCGCGCAGGTTGCGTACGTGGCGCTGCCCAATTCCGCCCAGGCCGACCATCAGGATTTTCATCGCGGACTCCCGGAGAACGCCGATTTAGCCTGCTCCAGTTGCTGCTGCAGATATTGGCGGTTGGCGCGCGCCCAGGCGATTTCTTCGCCGTCCGCCGATCGCGCCACCTGTAGCACATAGTCGCCCTCATAATTGAGATCGGCCAGGCCCGACAGCAGCACGGGGATTTCGGCATCGCCGCTGCCGAGAGGCACTGTCCCGCCGCCGCGAACGCGATCCTTGATGTGGACGCTGCCGATGCGCGAGCCGTATGCCGCCAATTCCTGGCGGACGTCGTAGCCCAGCGACGAGCTATTGCCGGAATCGTAGTTGGCTTTCAGCATGGGGTGAGGAATGGCTTCCAGGAGTTCGGCAAAACGAGCGGGTGCGAGCGAGGTTTCGAGGTGGAGTTCCACACGGCACGCCGACGCATAGGGGAGCACACCGGACAGCAGGCGTAGGACGCGGTCGGCCTGGTCGACGCTGCGGATCTGCGACGCATCGACGAAGGGCAGAACAATCCGGCCGATGCCGGCCATTCGACAACGCTCTATCAGCCAGACCAGCCGCTCGCGAAGCTCCGCGAATTCCAAGGTGTCGGCCGTCAGAAACGGCCGGTCCATGAAGTAATCGGCGCAAAGCGAAACGACCGCAATTCCATGCCGCCCGGAAAGCGAGCGCATGCTGGCGATTCCCTCATCGCTGGCGAGAGGGTTCACCTCTGCGCCATGGACATCGTAAATCCACTCGATTGCGTCCAGGCCGGCGGACGCCGCATGGCCGAATTCCTGCTCCCACTGCGCGCGCGGGAAGCATTGGAAGCGCCCGTCCTCGGGAGGTAACAATCGGCCCTGCATAATGGCGATTCGCGGCAGGGACACTATTCCTCCAGCACCGGAATGAGCATGTTCGCCTGGAACTCCTCGCGGTCGAGATAAGGCCAGAGATCTTCCAGAGGTTTGGAAACCAGTGAGCCGTCCGGCCGCTGAAACGCACTGAGACGAGGCTGGCGCGCTTCCTCGGGAAGCAGATGAACGTCGCAGACCACCGGCCCGGAATGGCTCAACACGCGGCGGACGGCCGCGCGCAGGTCATCCTGGTTCGCTATGATTTCCGTCGCAAGGCCAAACGCCTCGGCAACACGGCGGACGTCCGGCAGAGTCTGGCCGGTGCGGGCATCGCAGCCGAGCCGGGGAGCGCCGAAGAAATTGGTCTGCGAGGTGCGAATGGACGAGTAACCGTCATTATTGAGAACGAAGAAGGTGATGGGAAGTCGCAGCCTGGCGACTGTCTCCAGCTCCTGAATATTGAATTGAAAGCCGCCATCACCGTCGACGCAGATAGTTCGCTTGCGCCCGCCGGCGAGGCAGACCCCGATGGAGGCCGGGAGGCCGAACCCCATGGCGCCCAACGCAGTGGTATGGAACACCCGCTGCCCCTTCTTTACACGGTAAGCGAGGAGAAATAGCTCAATCGCGCTGCCGGAACTGCCGGAGACCAGAAAGTCGCCCACCGCCAGCTCTTCCGACATCACGTCCGCCAGGTTGTAGATGCTGACCGGTCCGGGCGCGCGGTGTTCTTTGAGCACTAAGGGATAACGCTCCTTCCACTCGCTACAGCGTTTCTTCCAAACATTGCGGCACGGAATCTGAATGGAATCCTTTTGCCGCAGCATTTCGCGGATGAACGCACCGGCATCGACACATATCTTTTTCTGAATGGAGTCGCCCATCTTTGCCAGCTCGGCCGGGTCTATGTCGACCATGACCTTCTCCGCGGCGCGAGCGAAGCGCTCGGGAGCAAAGCCGGTGACCACGCGGTCGAGGCGGGCGCCGATAGACAACAGGAAGTCGCTGTTTTGGACCGCGAAATTGGCGCCGCGGGCCGCCAGCGTGCCGGGACGGCCGGCGTATAGCGGATGGGTCTCTTCAATGAAGTCGATGGCCAGCCATGTAAGCTCGAACGGGATATCCAGGACGTGCAGGAGCTCGCGGAATTCCGGCTCGCAGCGCGCCAGGCGAATTCCGTTTCCGGCAATCAGAATCGGCCGTTCCGCCCGGTTCAACGCGGCAATGGTCTCGCGGACTTGCGCCTGCAAGTTGTCCCCATCGGCCGGCCGGGCAGGCAAAGAAAAGCCTTCCAGAGACGCCTCGTCAATCGGCGTGGCCTGCACATCGAGAGGGATATCGATCCACACCGGCCCCGGACGGCCGGTGCGCGCCAGGTACAGAGCTTTTTCCAGGTGGAAGCGGATGGACCGCGGATCCACGACCGTAACGGCATACTTCGTGATGGAAGAGACGATCGTCACGATGTCGACTTCCTGAACGCCCATCTGGCGGACGCCGAGGTGATTGCCATTGGCGTCGTAAATACGGTCGGCACGCTTGACCTGGCCGGAAATCACCAGCATCGGCGTGGAATCGAGCCAGGCGCCGGCCACGCCCGTTATGGCGTTCGTGCCCCCCGGACCGGTGGTGACCATCGCCACGCCCAGGCGGTTGGTGGCCTTGGAGTAATTCTCGGCGGCGATGGCGCTGGCCTGCTCATGGAGATTGCACACAGGCTCCAGAACCGTCGAGCGGGAGAGCGATTCGTTCAGATGCATGGCGCCTCCGCCGGGCACCAGGAACACGTGCTTCACGTCCAGCTGTTCCACGAACTGAATTACGTAATCGGAGAGTTTCATGTAAGTTTCTATGCCGTCTGCCGGCGGCGAATTGGGATTTCTCCGGCGAGAATCAGATCCACCAGTTCGCGCACCGCCCCAGTGCCTCCGGGAGCCGTGGTAACCAGATCGGCCTTCCGCAACGCGGCGGGACGGGCATCGGCAGGCGCGGCGGCCAAGCCGGAGAACTCCATGGCAGCGAGATCGTTGACGTCGTCCCCCATGAAACAGATTTCCTCGGGCGAGAGGTCATGCCGCCGGGCGAATGCCGCCAGCGCGGCTGCTTTATCCTTACTGCCTTTCGTCACGTCGGCGAGATTCATCTTCTCCGCGAAGCGGTCCACCAGAGGGCTATCCTCACCGGAAATGACGGTCACCAGCAGGCCCGCCTTCCGGGCCAGCGACACACCCATCACGTCGGCGAACGAAAGGCGCTTCCACTCGGCGCCGTCGGGACCCCACCAGAACCCTCCGTCGGTGAGGACGCCGTCGAAATCCAGCGCGATCGCTTTGATGGAGGACATTGTCAGGCGGCCGCACGCACGCGGCGCAGCTTCTTGATGACTTCCTGCTCGCGTTCGACCACTCGCTTCACCCCGTCGCCCAGCGAATTCTCCACAATGCGGACGTAGCTTACCACTTTGCCGATGCCGTTCGGTTCCAGCGAAGCGGCCTGATCGGAGCCCCACATGGCGCGGTCGAGCGTGATGTGGCGTTCGATGCAGCAGGCGCCGAGCGCCACGGAAGCCACGGTAGCGGGCAGCCCGGTCTCGTGGCCGGAATAGCCAACAGGCACTGCGTAGCGGCTGCGCAGGGTGGGGATGGCGCGCAGGTTCAATTCGGAGTAATGCGCCGGGTAGGCGCTGCAGGCGTGGAGCAGGATAAGCTCATCGCGGCCGAGCACTTCCACGGCGTGATCGATCTCCTCGACGGTGCTCATGCCTGTCGAGAGGATGATCGGTTTGGCCTTGGACCGGGTGTGGCGCAGCAGCGAATCGTCAGTCAGCGACGCGGAGGCGATCTTGAAGCAGGGCGGATCGAATTGATCGATGAAGTCCACCGAAGCTTCGTCCCAGCAAGAGGCGAACCACGGCATTTTCACCTCACGGCAGTAGCGGGCGATCAGGCGGTAATCGTCATACCCGAATTCCAGGCCCCGCTTGAGATCGCCGTTGGTCGGTCCGAAGGGATTCTCGCGCGGTTTCGCCAGTTCTTCGGGTGTGTAAACCACGTCCACCGACCGTTTTTGAAATTTGACGGCATCGCAGCCGGCGGCGACGGCCACGCTGATGAGCCGGCGCGCGAGATCGATGTCGCCGTTATGGTTGATGCCGATCTCGGCGATGATATAGCAGGGGTAACTTTCCCCTACCCACTTGCTGCCGATGCGAACCGCGTCGATTGCCTTTCCGGTGGATTGCATATTGCCTCCCATTTCGTTCATCGACTACTGACCAGGCGCGGCAGGGCGGGAACGTCTTCCCAGAGCTTCCACGGGGCGGCCTGCCGGTTCCATAAGTCGTTCAGGTGCTGATATTCGCGATAGGTATCCATGGCGTAGAAGAAGCCGTCGTGGCGGTAAGCCATGAGTTGCCCTTCCTTCGCCAGGCGCTCCAGCGGTTCGTGCTCGAAGATGCAGTCGTCGCCGCCGAGATAGTCGAAAATCTCCCGCTGGCAGACGAAGAAGCCGGCGCTGATGGACCCCTCGCCTTTCGGCTTTTCCGTAAAGTTGGTGACGGCCCCTTCCGCGGCCATTTCCAGCATGCCGAAGCGCCAGATAGGAGGGACCGTGGTGACGGTGGCGATCTTGCCGTGGCTCTTGTGAAAATCCAGGACGCGGCGGATATTGACGTCGCTCACGCCGTCGCCGTATGTCAGCAGGAAGGTGTCGCCATCGATGTACCTCTGTACTTTGCGCAGGCGTCCGCCGGTCATGCAGTCGAGCCCGGTATCGGCGAGGGTGACGCTGAATCCCTCTTCGCTGTGATGGCCGTGGGTCTTGAGGTGCGACTTCTCGCCGAGGCGCATGGTGAAGTCGTTGTTCATGGCCTCGTAATTCAGGAAGTATTCTTTGATGGTGTTGCCGCGGTACCCCAGGCACAAAACAAACTCGCGGAAGCCATAGTGGGCGTAGATCTTCATGATGTGCCACAGAATTGGCCGGCCGCCCACTTCCACCATGGGTTTGGGGCGAAACTCGGTCTCCTCGCGGAGCCGGGTTCCCAAGCCACCGCACAGAATGACAACCTTCACTCGATCGGCCTCCTGATCAGAGCCATTATTCGGCTTGGGGAGCGCCGGCTGCTAGCTTGTTTTTGGCTATCGAGGGATGTCTAACTAAGGTTATGGGCGCGGCCCGGACTGCCGGCCAGCCGGATGCGGTACAGTTGCGCGGTAGCCCAGCATTCGGGATCGGGAATGACGGTATATCGAAGATCTGGACGACAACACTTCAGGATTGTTGCCGTGGACGTGGGACACGCTTAGCTTGTCCAGGCGAGCGGAGCTCGCAGCCGTTTTCCGGGCAGGCTGGGGTCTTGCGGGCGAGCTTTGCTCGCCGTGACAAGCTGAAGCATGTCCTACCAAACGGTCACCTGGGAAGTTTCCGGCGCGACAGATAGATCGGCGGACCATCCGCCAGCCAGTAATCCGGCCGGCGGGAGGCAACCACTTCATAGTCTCCATATACGCTCATGCCGATCCGGTAACTGTCGTCCCGGCAGAACCAGCCTTGGTCGCATTGGCACGGCCCGATACAAGCCGGAGGCGTGGCATTTTCGAGAAACGCGCTGTAGCCAGCCCAGCCGTTCGGCTCCCAACCCGCCTGAAGATTCATCGGCGAGATGCCTTGGTTCAATGCATCCTGAAAAAACGCCCAGCGGATGTCGTTCCATCGGAAATAGTCATGCAGGCCGGCAGTGGTGAATAGCGCCAGGGGCAACATGGCGGCTGCGAGGCGCCAAGTGAACCCGCGCGACTCTCGATCCGCCGCGGGCAGGCCGAGGCACACGCCTAGCGCCAATAACAGGCCCAGCAATTCCGGCAGGTAATACCGGTCGAAAATGCCCATTTTATCGACCTGTATCGTCACCGCCAGAGAGGCCAGCGCGAACAGGTAGCCGAATCGCGCCAATTCGCCGGCGGACCCCTGGTTCGCTTCCCGCAGCACCTTCCGGGAACGGGAAATCGCCAGCACCCAGAGAGCATTTCCCGCGAGCAGCAGACATTCGATGGCAATCCATAGCGGCGCGGGCCATTGAGGCCCCGGGGCCAGGTGCGGAAACTGGACATCGGGCAAAAGAATCGGCCCTACGCCGGCGTTGTTGATGATGTTGCTCAGGAACGGAAACCGGCGATGGAGATCCACGAGGTGCGGCGGAATTCCGCTCAACACCAATGCGGATATCAATCCTGGAATTACCAGAGCGCCGCCCACCGCCAGGAGCTTGCCGCTGAGCGCTCGGGTCCGGAAACCTGTCAGCAGTGGAAAGAAGAATAGCGTCATGTAGGTGACAAAAATACCCGTCGCGACGGCGGTCGCCATCGGACTGAACGTTTGTATACGCTGCATCCGGTGGGAATAGTCGGCCATGGGCACCATGGCCACTCTCCTGGCAAACACGAAATACGCGCTGATGACCACGGCCAACACGGTGGCACTCGCTGCCAGCCGCGGAATCGAGGATCGCAGACGCCGCCAGGCGTCGTCATTCCAGGCGTTTAAGACCGCCGCGCCCAGCAGGGCTGGATACACCATGACGCAATATTGGCGGACCCAGAAACTCGCCCCTACCGCGAACCCGGTTCCGAGCGCCGCGCCCCAGGGGACAATCGCCGCGCTCTGCCGGCAGTCCGCCTTCCGCCGGCCCGCGAACCACCACACCGCCCCGAGCAGCGCCAAGGTGTATCCATAAATATCCGTCATGAACGTCATCGAAACATATGCAAAGATCGGATTGGTTATCAGGAGGCAAAGAGCGATCGCTTTGATCAGGGGCCGTACGCGGGCGTAGCTGAGCAGCCACCAAACCAGGAAGAGCAGCAGCCCGCTGAACCCGATGGTCAATAGACGAAGGTTGAGGTGTGAGAAGCCGAAGAGGCGAACGATCGGGGTGGCGATCAAACCTTGTCCGATGAATGCCGCGCCGGTATCGTGGTCGAACACGAACTTCCCCGTCTCCACGAACCTCTTGAGGATGCGTGCGTAAATCCAGTCGTCATCGAGCGGATAATTACCCCATGGCCGAACCAGTAGGATCACTAAGGTAAATAATCCTAAAGGGGCTCCCAAAGATAACCGATGGGCCCGGGATCTCAGCAGTGACATGGCTGGTACGTGCTCCCGGCCGGAGGCGGAAACCGTAACAGGGTCGTCCAGCGCTGGATTCAGCAGGGGCATCGTTTCATGGTTTCACGACTGGTAAGCACCCGACAAGCCGCAAATGGATACTGGACGTCTGTGCACCGCGAATAACTTGAGTGTGAAATCCCTCGGGCGAGTTATGCCGGCAAAGCCGTAACCGTGCGGTCCTGCTCTGGCGGGGACAAGGACGAAGCTCGGGCGCGCCGTCTTTCGCTCACCCATGCCAGAAAATACCCCGCCGGAAGCAGCGATGTCCAGAGGATCGGATAACGATACCGGTCGCTGGACACCATGACATAGTAAACCGGCGGATACAGGAGCCAGACACCCAGGATGAAATAGCTGATTCGCTGCCGATGCCGTAGCATCAGAATGATTCCGGGGAGTGACAGGAGGGTAACCGTCCAAATGACGTAGCACCGGAACCAGTAGCGGTTGGGGTCGGGGAACCAGAATTCGACGACTCGCGCGGCAGTGAGTTGCAGGAATCGTGCGGGATGGGAGCGAATCCAGGCGATGGCCTCCGCTTTCTTGAGGCGATCGTACGGGACCTCTCCCATTTGGCGCAAGATACGCGCTTCCGGCACGCTCTCGACGGGATGCGTAGCCTGGAAACATCCGGACAGACTTTCTTTGATCAGACTGGATGACGCGCAATCGTTATTAGAGCTGTAGAGTGTAATGCCGAAGCTGGTTCTGAGAAGGATGGCATGCCAGGTGCGGTAATTGCGCACCAGCCAGGGAGTGAGACACAGAAACGCGAGCAGCGACATAGCCGCGCTCTGGCTCAACGCCCGCCGCCAGCCGGGGCGATACGAAACGAAGAGAAACACCACCCAGAGCGCGATAACGGAAGCGGTGGCCGGGTTCGCCAGGAGGAGCAGTCCGCCCAGCAGCCCTGCCCCCGTTGTCCAGGCCGTTCCTCCACGTATGACCGCGGTGCGGGAGAGCAGGCAAAATGAGATCATGCCCGCAATCGTCAGGCTCAGGTCCCACTGCGGCATCAACCTCATGCTGAAGAGCCAAAGCACCGCGGCAACTGTGCCGGGCTTGTGTGTTCCATAAAAGACCACCGATAGGCGCGGCAGCAGCCATGCAATGAAAGCGTCCGCGGCGATATTCAAGCAAACAGCGGCGATCACAACCAGGGTCGGCTGTCCCAGAATCCGGATCAGGCCGGCCAGCAGGAAGGGAAACAGAGGAGGAACCAGCGCGGTCGGGCCGGTTACGGCGGGTTGAAAGGGATTGGCGTACGTCCCGTGCGCGGCCAGGCTTTGTGCCACGGCGGCCATTTCATAGCCGTGTCCAAAGCCGAAGCCGCCGACGCCGAGAAAGTCGTAGAGCCCCAAACCCAAAGCGGCGGCGATGAGCAGCAACTGGGCGTCCGATGACGGCAAGAATCTGCTGGCGGCCGGCCGCGGGGGAGCCATAGAAAGATCCGGTATCCAGCTTTGCACGCGCGTCGGCACGGGACAACAGTGCGCTTGGTTAGCAGGCGGCCGCTGGCCTCGGTAACCGGCGCGGCGATCTACAATGGTGTCGGCTTCGGCGCTCATCCTGATTCCAAGATCAGGATGTCAGAGTCTTATTCTCCGACCCGGCATGCTGAAGCCGGCGCCACAAGCTGCCAGACTCAATAGCCCATGCCGAACGAAAAAGACAGGGGATCCAGAGGCCCGCGATCCGCGGAAAGCGGACCGGCATTTTCGTTTTGATCGAACCAGTGTGCGGGGCCTCTCTCTACGAATCAGCCACCCCCGGCGGCGCGGACAGCTCCTTGTACCATGACGGGCGCATGCAGCAGTGGCGCGCCGGCGGCGTGGAACAAGGGCCAGGAGCCGGCAGGCCGCCGTACCGGCCCCTTTTCCACACTGGAACGCGGATGGCATGAGTGGCATTACTCGCTCTGTTCGGATGGCTCTGGGCGCGGCATTTCAGTACTGGTAAGGTATCGAAAACCAGCGAATACCGGGTCTCGGGCAGCTATAATGTGGGACTGACGTAGTCGACCGCCCCCAGATGACTCGCATCTTTCGCGTCTTCGTTCCGGCGACAGCAGTGGTGCTGCTGATATCCGAGATCCTGCTGATCACTTCGGCCTTCATTATTGCCGTGTATATGACGCTGGATGTGGACCCGTGGGTCAACCTGGTGTACGACGGCGGTCTGATGCACCTGATTCCCGTGCTGCTCACCATCCTCCTGGGAATGTACTTCAACGATCTGTATTCGCAATTCTACGTGAAGAGCCGCATCGTGCTGTTCCAGCAACTGTGTCTGGTAATGGGCGGCGCTTTCCTCGTCCAGGGTCTGTTGAGCTACATCGTCCCCGATCTCCGCGTCTCGGCGCACGTGATGGCATGGGGCAGCGCGCTGGCCGTGGTGGTGATTTACTTTTGGCGGGTGCTCTTCAGTACCTTAGCCATAAAAGTAATGGGCCGGGACACGTTACTGATGGTCGGTGGCAGTCCGTTGCTGGAAGATATTGCCGCATACCTGGAAGAACATCCCGAATTGGGGTGGCAAGTGGCCGGCTACGTCGACGACGCGCACCAGCCCGGAGATACCTTGCGGCGGGCCAAGGTGCTGGGCGGTCTTCCGGAGCTGAAAGAAATCGTGCATGCCACCAATCCCACCCGGATCGTGGTGGGCATGACGGAGCGACGCAATCGCATGCCCGTTGCCGACCTCTTGGAGCTGCGTTTCTCGGGTTGCATTATCGAAGAGGCTGCCGCGGCGTACGAGCGGCTGTGCGGGCGAGTCTGCTTGAAGGAGCTCCGCCCGGCGCAGTTAATCTATTCGGGCGAATTGGGTCCCCGGCCGCAGAATCTGGTAGTGCAGACGGTTTTGAATCGGATTACGGCGGCAGCCGGATTGATTGTCGCCTCTCCGCTGATGGCACTGACCGCTGTGGCAGTGAAATTTTCCTCGCCAGGGCCGATTCTGTATCGCCAGGTGCGGGTAGGTATGGATGACGTGCCGTTCACGGTCTACAAGTTCCGCTCCATGCGGGTGGACGCCGAAGCGGTCACGGGGGCCGTGGTCGCGTCGAAAGACGACCCGCGCGTGACCAAGGTGGGCAAGATCATCCGCAAACTGCGTTTTGACGAGCTACCCCAGTTGTACAACACCCTCAAGGGCGACATGTCGATCGTCGGCCCTCGTCCGGAGCGACCGGAGTTCGTGCGCGATCTTTCCCAGAAGATTCCCTACTACCGCCAGCGGCACTGCGTCCGTCCGGGCATCACGGGATGGGCGCAGATCAACTTCAAGTATGGGGAAACCCTGGAAGACACCATGAGGAAACTCGAATACGACCTGTACTACATCAA
>Ga0181528_10000963_pt1 | contig 18578 bp, 15 predicted proteins | sample PEATcosm2014_Bin_47_FD_119742 | JGI IMG/M metagenome (GOLD analysis project Ga0181528, IMG submission 119742) | Peatland microbial communities from MTU Mesocosm Facility, Houghton, MI, USA - PEATcosm2014_Bin10_10_metaG | ecosystem: Environmental > Terrestrial > Soil > Wetlands > Peat | place...
ACCACCGCCGAGATGAGAATGGTGACCGACAGCGTGATGGCGAATTCCCGGAACAGCCGTCCGACGACGTCTCCCATGAACAGGAGAGGAATCAGCACCGCGATCAGCGACACCGTCAGCGAGATGATGGTGAAGCCGATCTGCGCGGAGCCCTTAAGCGCCGCCTGCAGCGGCGCCTCGCCCTCCTCGATATAGCGCGAGATGTTCTCGATCACGACGATGGCGTCGTCGACCACGAAGCCGGTGGCGATTGTCAGCGCCATCAGCGACAGGTTATTGAGGCTGAAGCCGAACAAATACATCGCGCCGAGCGTGCCGACCAGCGACAGCGGCACCGAGAGGCTCGGGATCAGGGTGGCGCGGGCGTTGCGCAGGAACACGAAGATCACCAGCACCACCAGGAGGACGGCGAGTGACAGTTCGAATTCGACGTCCTGCACCGAGGCGCGGATGGTCACGGTGCGGTCGGTCAGGATGTTGAGGTCGATGGCGCTCGGAAGTGCTGCCTGCAATTGCGGCAGCAGCGTCTTGATGCCTTCGACCACCGCGATGACGTTGGCGCCGGGCTGGCGCTGGATGTTGAGGATGATGGCCGGCGTCTGGTTCATCCAGGCGCCGAGCTTGTCGTTCTGGGCGCCATCGACGACGTCGCCGACATCGCTGAGCCGCACCGGCGAGCCGTTCTTGTAGGCCACGATCAGCGACTTGTAGTCGCTGGCGTTGCGGATCTGGTCGTTGGCGTTGATGGTGTAGGCGCGCATCGCGCCGTCGAAATTGCCCTTCGGCGTATTGATGTTGGCGTTGCCGAGCGTGGTGCGGAGGTCGTCGATGTTCAGCCCATAGGCCGCGAGCTTGCGGATGTCGGCGCGGATCCGCACCGCCGGGCGCTGGCCGCCGGAGATGCTGACGAGGCCGACGCCGGGAAGCTGCGAGATCTTCTGGGCCAGGCGGGTGTCGACGAAATCCTCGACCTGGGTCAACGGCATGGTCTTCGAGGTCAATCCCAGCGTCAGGATCGGCGCATCGGCCGGATTGACCTTGGCGTAGATCGGCGGCGCCGGCAGATCGGACGGCAGCAGATTGCCGGCGGCATTGATCGCGGCCTGCACCTCCTGTTCGGCGACGTCGAGCGAGATCGTCAACCCGAATTGCAGCGTGATCACGGAAGCGCCGGCCGAGCTGACCGAGCTCATCTGGTTGAGGTTCGGCATCTGGCCGAACTGCACTTCCAGCGGCGCGGTCACCGACGACGTCATCACGTCGGGGCTGGCGCCGGGATAGAAGGTCTGCACCTGGATGGTCGGGTAGTCGACTTCGGGCAGTGCTGCGACCGGTAAAAATCGATACGCCAGCAAGCCCGACAGCATGATGGCGATCATCAGCAGCGTGGTCGCAACCGGCCGCAGGATGAACGGTTGCGACGGGTTCATTGCTTCTGCCCGTCGTCTTGTTTCTGCCCGTCTTGTTTCTGTCCTTCAGAGCGCCGCCTCTTGCCGGCCTTTTCGCCACCGGGAGCAGCCCCCGGAGCCGCTGCCGGCGCGTTGGGATTGGGCGCCTCGGCCCGCACGTTGATCTTGGCGCCGTCGCGCAGCTTGTCGGCGCCGTCGACCACGATCTTGTCACCCGGCTGCAATCCGGAGCGCACCTCGACGCGGTCGCCATCGGTGACGCCGAGCTCGATCTTGCGGACCGAGACGGTGTCGTCGGAATTGACGAGATAGACGAACGTGCCGGGCACGCCGCGCTGCACGCCGGCGGTCGGCATCGTGGTGACGTCCTTGTGGGTATCGAGCAGCAACTGGATGTTCACGAACTGGTTCGGATAGAGCGCCTTTGTTTCGTTCGGGAATTGCGCGCGCAGCTTGATGGTTCCGGTGGTCGGATCGATCTGGCTGTCGAAGGTCTGCAGGGTGCCGTCGGCGATCTTCTTGCCACCGCCGCGATCAAGCGCGGCAGCCGGCAGCACCGCGCCGCTCTGCAGCCGCTTCGAGATCGGCTGCAGATTGTCTTCCGGCACCGTGAACAGCACGCTGATCGGCTGCAACTGGGTGATGACGACGATGCCGCTGGAGTCGCCCGGCGTTACGTAGTTGCCCTGGTCGACCTGGCGCAGTCCGACGCGGCCGTCGAGCGGCGACAGGATGCGGGTGTATTGCAGGTTCACTTCAGCCGACTTGACCGCCGCTTTATCGAATTCCACCGTACCCTGGTCCTGCGCGACCAGCGCCACCTGGGTGTCGAGCGTCTGGTGCGGCACGGCATTCTGCGTAGCCAACCCCTGATAGCGGGCCAGATCGACCTGCGCGCCCTTCAGCAACGCCTGGTCCCGCGCCAGATTGCCGTTGGCCTGCGCCAGCATGGCTTCATAGGGCCGCGGGTCGATCTCGGCGATCAGGTCGCCTTTCTTGACCTCGTCGCCTTCCTTGAAATCGACCTTCTGGAGATAGCCGCTGATCTGGCTGCGGATGGTCACGGTCGCGAGCGAGGTGACGGTGCCAAGCGCATTGAGCTTGATCCCGATGTCGCCCTTGCCGACGGTCTCCGGCACGATCGACATCGGTACCGCGTTGCGGCCGCCGCGTCCCTGCTGCTCGGGTGCTGCCTGCTGCTTGCTCCACCAGACGACGGCGGCGACGACCAAAAGCAGCACAAGGCATGTCGCGATCAGCCGCCAGGCCGATCGCTTCGGCGGCGGACCAAACGGGTCAGCTTCGCGCCGCGGCGCTACCTGAGGGGTGGCTTCCTGGGGCGGCTTGATAGGTTGGTTCATGAACGTTCCATCACTGAGTTCTCGTTCATTCCAGGCCTCTGTGTTGCGTGGCTGCCGGTCGGCGTGAGGTCGCTCAAACAAACCGTGACGGGCCGATCATTGTATGCGTTTTGAGCAAGATTTCGCAACGGCTCAGGGGCAGCCGGTGAAGCTTCCAACAGCGATTATCGCATTAATAATCGGACAGAATTTCAGGCCTGTACGACGTTCTGTTCAAGCAATGCGTCGCGCAAGCGAGGCTGGATGTTCATGCAGGTTACAAAGATTTCACGGTGCACCACGCATGCACGCGAACTGCGATGCGGCGGCCGGCAAACGTCAGATCTATCGCCGCGGGTTCCCTTGTGGCGGCGTTATGGCTCCGCCGAAGCTGGCGCAGTGTAGCGGAGTCCTGGTCGCGGTGACGCTCGATTTTGGTCATTCACGCGACCACAGCCGGAAGCCGCATCGCACAACGTCCGAATTCATTAGTCATACTAATAATACAATCCGCTATACAACGCCAGGCAGTTATGGCAGGAATCGCTAGCCTGCGACGATCCTGCCCGAAGAGGCCGGACGGCGGCTCACAACAGTCAGGGAGCGAAACCAGTCATGACTCTCAAGAAATTTCTCCCCACCGCCCTCATTGCGCTTACGCCGTTGATGGCAACCAGCGCCGTTGCCGCGGGTCTGACCGTCGGCTTCTCGCAGATCGGCTCTGAATCCGGTTGGCGCGCGGCCGAGACCTCGGTCTCCAAGAGCGAGGCCCAGAAGCGCAACATCACGCTCAAGATCGCCGACGCCCAGCAGAAGCAGGAAAACCAGATCAAGGCGATCCGCTCCTTCGTGGCCCAGGGTGTCGACGCCATCTTCCTGGCGCCCGTTGTCGCCACCGGCTGGGACGCCGTGCTGGGCGAAGCCAAGGACGCCAAGATTCCGGTGGTCCTGCTCGACCGCGATGTCGAGACCGGCGACAAGTCGCTGTATCTGACCGCGGTCACCTCCGACAGCGTGCACGAAGGCGCGGTGGCCGGCGAATGGCTCGCCAAGCAGGTCGGCGACAAGCCCTGCAACGTCGTCGAACTGCAAGGCACCGTCGGCGCCAGCGTCGCCACCAATCGCAAGAAGGGCTTTGATGACGCCATCGCCAAGCACGCCAACATCAAGGTGGTCCGCAGCCAGACCGGCGACTTCACCCGCGCCAAGGGCAAGGAAGTCGCCGAGAGTTTCCTGAAAGCGGAAAACGGCGGCAAGAACATCTGCGCGCTGTACGCCCACAATGACGACATGGCGGTCGGCGCGATCCAGGCCATCAAGGAAGCCGGCCTCAAACCCGGCAAGGACATCCTGGTGGTTTCGATCGACGCGGTGCCGGATATCTTCAAGGCTTTCATGGCTGGCGAGGCCAATGCCACCGTCGAGCTGACGCCGAACATGGCGGGCCCGGCCTTCGACGCGTTGATCGCCTACAAGGACAAGGGCACGGTGCCGCCGAAATGGATCCAGACGGAGTCAAAGCTCTACACGCCGACCGACGATCCGCAGAAGATCTATGACAGCAAGAAAGGTCTCGGTTACTGATCGGGACCGGGATCGCATTCATGACGGGCACGGCCGGGTCTGCCCGGCCTCAGCCATTGCGCCGCGCCCTGAAGCGGCGGTCGGAAAGCCGGTGATGGATTCGGGTTCGAAACAGGCTCGTGCGCTGCTTGAGGTCACGGGCCTGACCAAGAGTTTTCTCGGGCAGCGCGCGCTCGATGGCGTCGATTTCACGCTGCGTTGCGGCGAGATCCACGCGCTGCTGGGCGAAAACGGCGCCGGCAAGTCGACATTGATAAAAGCCGTTACCGGCGTGGTGCAGCGCGACGCCGGCATTGTCAGGCTCGATGACGCCGAGATCATGCCTGAAAATGCCGAGGAGGCGGTCAAGGCCGGCATCGCCACCGTGTTCCAGGAGGTCAATCTCCTGCCCAATCTCAACGTCGTCGAAAACCTGTATCTCGGCCGGCAGCCGACCCGGTTCGGATTGGTGCGCGACGGGCAAATGCGCCGCGACGCGGCGGCGTTGCTGCGCGGCTTCGGGCTTTCGATCGATGTCGGCGTCCCGCTCGGCGAATATTCGGTCGCCGTGCAGCACCTCGTCGCGATCGCGCGCGCGGTCGATCTGTCGGCGCGGGTGCTGATCCTCGACGAGCCGACCGCGAGCCTCGATGCCCATGAAGTCGAGATCCTGTTCGGCATCATGCGCCAGCTCGCCGGCCGCGGCATCGGCATCGTCTTCGTCACCCATTTCCTCGATCAGGTTTATGCCGTCTCCGACCGCATCACCGTGCTGCGCAACGGTCGGCTGGTCGGCAGCCGCGAGACCTCGGCGCTGCCGCGGCTCGACCTCGTGCACATGATGCTGGGGCGCGAGCTTTCGGAGGTCACCGCCGACCGCGAACAGCGCACCGTTGACGACGCAAGCACGCCGTACGCCTCGTTCCGCGGTTTCGGCAAGCGGCGCTATGTGGCGCCGTTCGACCTCGACTTGAGAAGCGGGCAGGTGGTGGCGCTCGCCGGCCTGCTCGGCTCGGGCCGCACCGAGACGGCGCGCATTGTGTTCGGCGCGGAGCGCGCCGATAGCGGCACGGCGGAGGTCGCCGGCAAGAGCGTCCACATCGGCTCGCCGCGCGAAGCCATCCGTCTTGGCTTCGGCTATTGCCCGGAGGAGCGCAAGACCGAGGGCATCATCGCCGAATTGTCGGTGCGCGAGAACATCGTGCTGGCGCTGCAGGCAAGGCGCGGCTGGACCAGGCCGCTGTCGCGACGGGAGCAGGACGAGATATCGGGCCATTTCATCACGCTGTTGGATATCCGCCCCGCCGATCCGGAACGGCCGATCGGGCTATTGTCGGGCGGCAACCAGCAGAAGGTTTTATTGGCGCGCTGGCTCGCCACCAAACCGAACCTGCTGATCCTCGATGAGCCGACCCGCGGCATCGACGTCGGTGCCCATGCCGAAATCATTCGCTTGATCCGCCAACTCTGCGCCGACGGTCTCGCGCTGTTGGTGATCTCCTCGGAGATCGAGGAGGTCGCTGTTTATGCCGACAAAATCGTCGTGCTCAGGGATCGCGCCCATGTCACCACGTTAAGCGGCGAAGCCATCACGGTTCCGGCTGTGTTGTCGACGATTGCCGCCGAGGCGCCGCATGTGGCCTAGGGAAAGATGAGCGCGATGCGGTTTCGTTGGCCACTTCGATTGCCGGGCACCGGCACGCCGCAAATCCTGGCGTTTCTGGCGATCCTGCTGGCGGACCGGCTGGTTTCGCCGCAGTTCTTCGACATCCGCCTGCAGGATGGCCGGCTGTTCGGCAGCCTGGTCGACGTCTTCAATCGCGGCGCGCCGGTAGCGCTGCTGTCGCTCGGCATGGTGCTGGTGATCGCCACGCGCGGCATCGACCTGTCGGTCGGCGCGGTCATGGCGATCGCGGGCGCGGTGGCGGCAAGCCTGGTCGACAGCCACTCGGTCCCGTTGGCGCTCGGTGCCGCGCTCGGCGTCGGCGTGTTGTGCGGCCTGTGGAACGGTTTTCTGGTCGCGGTGCTGCGCATCCAGCCGATTGTCGCGACCCTGATCCTGATGGTCGCGGGCCGCGGCATCGCCCAGCTCATCACCGAGGGCCGCATCATCACCTTTAGCTCGCCGCAGCTCGCCTGGTTTGGCAACGGGTCGGTGCTCGGCATTCCCGCGCCGGTCGCAATCACTTTGGGCATGCTGGTCCTGACGCTGCTGCTGGTGCGCGGCAGCGCGCTCGGCGTGCTGATCGAGGCCACCGGCGCCAATGCCCGCGCCAGTGAACTCGCCGGCATCGGCACCTGGGCGGTCACCATAACCGCCTATGTCTGGTGCGGGCTGTGTTCGTCGGTGGCCGGCGTGATCGCGGCTGCCGACATTCTCGGCGCCGACGCCAACAATGCCGGCCTATGGCTCGAACTCGATGCGATCCTCGCGGTGGTGATCGGCGGCACTTCGCTGTTCGGCGGACGCTTCAGCGTAATCCTCGCCGTGCTGGGCGCGCTGATCATCCAGGCCATGAACACGGGTATCCTGCTCAGCGGCTACCGTCCGGAGCTCAATCTGGTGGTGAAGGCCGTGGTCGTGATCGCGGTGCTCTTGTTACAGTCGCCGCGCGTCGCCGGTCTCGGTCACTGGTTCAACCGGAACAGGACGATTTGATGCGCCGTCTGCTCCCGGTTCTCGTCACGACAGCGGTCTTTATCGCAGGGTTCATTCTCTGCTCGCTGCAGTTTCCGCATTTCGCCTCGACCCGCGTGGTCGCCAATCTCCTGACCGACAACGCCTTTCTCGGCATCGTCGCGGTCGGCATGACCTTCGTCATCATCTCGGGCGGCATCGATTTGTCGGTCGGATCGGTGATCGGATTCACCACCGTCTTCCTCGCGATTGCGATCGGGCGGCTCGGTGTTCCGCCGTTGATCGCCTTTGCCGTCGTGCTGGTGATCTGCCTGCTGTTTGGCGCGGCGATGGGCGCGGTGATCCATTATTTCGAGATGCCGGCGTTTATCGTCACGCTGGCCGGAATGTTTTTGGCGCGCGGCGCCGCCTTCCTGATGTCGACGGAATCGATCCCGATCAACGCGCCGCTCTATACCGATATCGGCCGCTTCACGATCTATCTTCCGGGCGGCGGCCGGCTGCCGCTGATCGCCGACATCATGCTCGCGGTATTCGCGGTCGGCGCGGTCGTGCTGCACTTCACCCGGTTCGGAACCAACGTCTATGCGCTCGGCGGCAGCCGGATATCGACGGCGCTGATGGGCGTTCGCGTCGCCCCAACCATCGTGCGGGTCTACATGCTCTCGAGCTTCCTGGCGGGCCTCTCCGGCATCGTGTTCTCGTTCTACACCGCCGCCGGCTATGCGCTGTCCGCGGTCGGCGTCGAGCTCGACACCATCGCCGCGGTGGTGATCGGCGGCACGCTGTTGACCGGCGGCGCCGGCTTCATGTTCGGTACCCTGATGGGACTTCTGATCCAGGGCCTGATCCAGACCTACATCACTTTCGACGGCACGCTGTCGAGCTGGTGGACCAAGATCGTGACCGGCTTGCTGTTGTTTGCGTTCATCGGCTTCCAGCAAATCCTGGTGCGGCTTGCCAAGCGGCCGACCAGCCTAACTCCCGAGGCAACGCCATGATCTCCCCTCTTGTCGTGATTCCGCCAGGCCGCGGCCATTCCAGCCAGCTGGAGGTAACCCGAACCATTGGTCTCGATATCGTCGCCGGCCGTTATCCGGAAGGAAGCTCGCTGCCGCGCGATGCCGAGCTGACCGCGATGTTCGATGTCTCGCGCACCGTGTTGCGCGAGAGCGTCAAGACGCTGTCGGCCAAGGGGCTGCTCAACTCCAAGGCCGGCGTCGGCACCAGGGTCAGGGAACGCTCGGCCTGGAACATGTTTGATCCCGATGTGCTGGGCTGGCACCTCGAGGCCGGCATCGACAAGCGGTTCCTGCGCGATCTCGCCGATATCCGCCTTGCCGTGGAGCCGCGCGCCGCGGCGCTGGCCGCCGAGCGCCGGCCCGACGAGTCGATCGCAATCCTGAGCGAGAGCGTGGCCCGGATGCGTAGCTTTGCCTCGGACACGCTGGAATTCGCCGACGCGGATCTGCGGCTGCATCTCGATGTCGCAACCGTCTCGGGCAACCCCTTCATGCGTTCGATCGGTGCCGTGATCGAAGCCGCGCTGCGCGCCTCGTTCCGGCTCAGCGCGCCGACCGAGGAGAAGGAGCGTGAGGTCACGCTCGCCACCCATCAACAGATCGTCGATGCCATCGCCGCGCGCGATCCGGAGGCTGCGGCTGCGGCCATGACCAGCGTGATCTATAATGGCCTGCGCCGTCATGGTGCGGCCGATTGACGGCACCTGACGCCTGGCTACCCTGTGTTGAAAAAAGAAGAGGAGGATCATGACAAGCTCCCAGGGTCGGCGGCCTTACAAGGGCGTATTCCCCGTGGTGCCGACGGTGTTCGACGGCGAAGGCCGGCTCGACCTTGACGGTCAGAAGCGCGCGGTCGACTGCATGATCGACGCGGGTTCGCAGGGGCTGTGCATCCTCGCCAATTTCTCCGAGCAGTTCGTGCTGACCGATGCCGAACGCGACCAGGTGCTCGACGCGGTGCTGCATCATGTCGCCGGCCGCGTCCCGGTCATTGTCACCACCACGCATTTCGCCTCGCACATTTGCGCCGAACGTTCGCGGCGCGCGCAGGACGCCGGCGCTGCGATGGTGATGGTGATGCCGCCCTATCACGGCGCCACCATCCGGGTCGGCGAAGCCGCGATCTACCAGTTTTTTCGCACGGTATCGGACGCGGTTTCGATCCCGATCATGATCCAGGACGCGCCGGTGGCCGGCACGGCGCTGTCAGCGCCATTCCTGGCGCGGATGGCGCGCGAATTGCAAAACATCGCCTATTTCAAGATCGAGACGCCACAGGCCGCGAGCAAATTGCGCGAACTGATCGCGCTCGGCGGCGAGGCGATCGAGGGGCCATGGGACGGCGAGGAGGCCATCACCTTGATGGCCGACCTCGACGCCGGCGCGACCGGCGCGATGACCGGCGGCGGCTATCCCGATGGCATAAGGCAGATCACGGATGCGCATTTTCTCGGCCGCCGCGAGCAGGCGGTCGAGGCCTATCAGCGCTGGCTGCCGCTGATCAACTACGAAAACCGGCAGTGCGGGCTGATCGCCTGCAAGGCGCTGATGAAGGAGGGCGGCGTTATCAAGCACGAAACCGTGCGCCTGCCGCTGCAGCCGTTGCATCCGGCGGTCCGGTCGGGCTTGATCGAGATCGCGAACCGTCTCGGCCCGCTGGTGCTGCGCTGGGGAAAATAGTATCCTGGGACATTATCGGTTCTGATAGAATCAGAACCGAATGGATTTTTCTTTTGATACGTTTTCTTTACGCGAACCGGTATTCACTTCGCTGGGAAACGCTCTGGCGCGCCATTGTTCGAATGCGGGAATAGTTTGCCGTGACAGCCATTCGTGTCGCTCTCGTCGGTGCCGGCAAGATTGCCCGGGACCAGCACGTCCCCGCGCTCGCAAGCACCGAGGGCATCGAGCTTGCCGCGGTCGCCGATCCGAACGGCTCGATCGACGGCGTCGTGCATTTTGAGACGCTCGACGAAATGCTCGCGAGCAAACACCAGATCGATGCGGTGGCGATCTGCACGCCGCCGCAGGCGCGTCACGCGATGGCGGCCGCGGCGTTGAAGGCCGGCAAGCATGTGCTGCTGGAAAAGCCGCCGGGCGCCACCATCAGCGAGTTGACGCCGCTGATCGCGGAGGCGCGCCAAACCGGGCGAACGCTGTTCGCGGCCTGGCATTCCCGCTTTGCGCCGGCGGTCGAACCGGCGCGCGCCTTCCTCGCCGACCGCGAGATCAAATCCGTCGTGGTGGAATGGAAGGAAGACGTCAGGGTCTGGCATCCGCGCCAGGCCTGGATCTGGGAACCGGGCGGGATCGGTGTGTTCGACCCCGGCATCAATGCGCTCTCGATCATGACGCGCATCCTGCCGCGGCCGTTCTTTCTCACCGGTTCGGAACTGTCGTTTCCGCGCAACCGGGCGGCGCCGATCGCGGCCGATCTTGCCTTTTCCGATGAGGCCGGCGTGCCGATCCGGGCCGAATTCGACTGGCGCCAGACCGGTCCGCAAATCTGGCACATGCACATCGAGACCGACGCCGGGCGGCTGACGCTGGGCGCCGGCGGCCGCCGGCTGATCCACGGCGAGCGCACGCTGGTCGATGGCGAGAAGGCGGAATATCCGGCGCTCTACCGCCACTTCGCCGAGCTGATCGCCAATGGCGTTTCCGATGTCGATCTGTCGCCGCTGGTCCATGTCGCGGACGCCTTCATGCTCGGCCGGCGCCGCGACGTCGAAGCTTTCGAGGATTGAGTTTGCGCGAAGATTGAGCTTGTGAGGACTGAACATGGCGCAACCGACCAAAAGAGTCGCGCGCGAGATTTTCGGCCATCTGCCCGACGGCACCGCGATCGAAATGGTGCGGCTGTTCGGCGATAATGGCTTCGAGGCGCGAATCATCGGCTATGGCGCGGCGCTGCAATCTCTTCTGGTGCCCGATCGGGCCGGGCGTCTCGGCGATGTCGTGCTCGGCCGCGCCGATCTCGGGGGCTATCTCGCGGTGCGCCGCTTCCTCGGCGCGACCGTCGGGCGCTACGCCAACCGGATCGCGGGCGGCCGCTTCGAACTCGACGGCCAGCATTTTCAATTGCCGGCCAACGACGGCGTCAATGCGCTGCATGGCGGGTTCAACGGGTTCGACCGCAAGCCCTGGACGGTGGTGGCGCTGGGCGAACAGCCCGCGCCCTTTGTCACGCTGTCCTATGTCAGCGCGGATGGCGAGGAGGGCTATCCCGGCAAGCTTGCAACCGAAATCACCTACAGCATCGCCAGCGGCATGGAGCTGTCGATCGCCTTTTCCGCGGTGACCGACCGGCCGACCGTGGTCAACCTGACCAACCACAGTTTTTTCAATCTCGCCGGCGTGGAAGCGGGCGTCGATATTCTCGATCATCGCCTCGCGATATCGGCGGATGATTATTTGCCGGTCACCCCTGACGGCATTCCGCTGCACGCACCGGCAAAGGTCGAGGCAACGCCGTTCGATTTTCGCCAAATGCATCGCGTCGGCGCACGCAACCGCAATGCCGACGAGCAGCTCCGGATCAGGCAGGGCTATGACCACAATTTCTGCCTGCGCGGCGGCGTTGTCGGCGAACCGCGGCTGGCGGCGCGGATCGAAGACCCCGGGTCCGGCCGCGCCATGGAACTGTGGACCGATCAGCCCGGCGTGCAATTCTATTCCGGCAATTTCCTCGACGGCAGCGTGATCGGCAAATATGGCCGCGCCCATCGCCAGTTCGACGCGCTGTGCCTGGAGCCGCAGCGTTATCCGGACGCGCCGAACCGTCCTGACTTTCCGTCGGCGCGGCTCGATTCCGGACAAACCTATCGTCACGTCTCGCGCTACCGGTTTTCCGCAGGCTGAGAGGGACTGCCATGGAAGATCGAATCGAGGAGGTCGCGACCACGGTGCTGCACGACCGCCATTGCCATCTCGGCGAGGGTCCGAGCTATGACGCCGCGACCGATACCGCCTGGTGGGTCGATATTCTCGATCGCCATTTGTTGCAGGCCGATCTCGCGACCGGTGAAGTGAAGGCGCATGCGCTTCCGGTGATGGCGAGCATGGTCGCGTTCATCGACGATACGCAGCAACTGCTCGCCAGCGAAAACGGCCTTTACGTCCGCGACGTCGGCGACGGCCGCCTGACGCTTCACGCTGCGCTCGAAGCTGATAATGCCTTAACTCGCTCCAATGACGGGCGGGTGCATCCCTGCGGCGCGCTGTGGATCGGCACCATGGGCCGCAACGCCGAACCGGGCGCGGGTGCGATCTATCGCTTTCATCGCGGCGAGCTGCACCGGCTTTATGCCGGGATCAGCGTTCCCAACGCGATCTGCTTCTCGGTCGACGGCGCGACCGCTTATTTCACCGACAGCCACGAAGGCATTTTGTACCGGGTCGCCATCGATCCCCTGACCGCCGCGCCGATTGGAAATCCCGCGGCGCTCTACGACCATCGCGGCCAGGCTGGCAGCCTCGATGGCGCCGTGGTTGATGCCGAAGGGCTGATCTGGAATGCGCGCTGGGGCGGCCGTTGCATCGATGCCTACACGCCGGAAGGGACGCGCGTGCGCAGCATCCGCGTTCCGGCGCAGCAGCCGAGTTGCCCGGTGTTCGTCGGCCGCAATTTTGATCGGCTGCTGGTCACCTCGGCCTGTGAGGGAATGGACCAGCCGGCGAGGGCTGCCGATCCCCATCACGGCCGGACCTTCGTGCTCGATGTCGGCGCGATCGGCCGTCCCGAGCCGCGGGTCAGGCTAGTCTGACGAACGCTTTTGATCCGCGTCCGCCACGACGCTTGGTGGCGCGCCGGCGAACGGAATCAGCAACAGCCCGACCAACGCGACGCCGGCCAGCAGCGCCCAGGCCTCGTTGGTGCTGAGCGCGAACGCCGCGCGCTCGACCATCGGACGCACATAGGCTTCGACCGCGGCGTCGGTCATGCCTGATGGCCGGTGGGTGAACAATTGCACGTCGAGGCCGATCGCCTGCGCCGCCGTGACGTCGCCGGCCAACAGCCGGTCGCGCAGCGCTTCGGCGTGCCCGGCGGTGCGGCCATAGAGGATGGTGTCGATCAGCGCGATGCCGATCGCGCCGCCGAGATTGCGCATCAAATTGAACAGCCCGCTGGCGTCGGGCACCTGCGCCGCCGTCAGAGCGCCGAGCGCCAGCCGCGTCGGCGACAGCAGGCAGAACATGATCGCTGTGCCGCGCAGGATTTGCGGCCAGAACATCTCGTCGAAATCCGCGACCCGGCTTTGCCATGCGCCGGCGCCGAGCCCGATCGCGAAAAGGCCGAACCCGACAGCCGACTGCCATCGCGGGTCGTATCGGCTTTCCATCAGGCCCGCGATCGGGGCTGCCACCAGTTGGGCTGCGCCAGTGACCAGCATGATGGTTCCGATCTCGAAAGCGTCATGGCGGCGGACGAAGGCGAGAAACACCGGCATCAGATAGACCGAGCCGAACAGCCCGACGCCGAGGCAGAAACTCAAGCCGCAACTGATCGCAAACGGGCGGAGGCGCAGCGTCGACAAGTCGACCACGGGGTGGGTTGCTTTCAGTGTTCTCAGCGCGAAGAGCGTTGCGGCCGCGATAGCGAACAGCAGCAGCAGCCCGCAGGACGGCGACAGCCAGCCCTGTCGCGGCGCCTGCTTCAGCGCGATTTCCAGGCCCGCCAGCGCCACCGCCATCGAGGCCAGCGAGACCACGTCGAGCGTGGCGAGATCGGCGATATTGGCCTTGTCGCGCGGCAGCAGCAAGGGCGTGGCGGAAGCCGCGATGATGCCGGGGATCACGTTGATCAGGAACAGCCAGTGCCATGAGTAGGTTTCGGTGATCCAGCCGCCGACCACGGGTCCCATGGTCGGCGCCAGCACCGCCATGATGCCGGCCATGGTGGTGGCGATCGGATGCAGGCGCAGCGGAAACAGCAGGAACACGGCGGAGAATACCGCGGGGATCAGCGTGCCGCCGGCAAAGCCCTGCGCGACACGAAATCCGACCAGCATCGCCAGACCATCGCTGAACGCACAGCCGATCGAGGCGAGGGTGAACAGCGTGACCGCGGAGACGAACAGCCATCGCAACGTCATTACCCGCGTCAGCCATCCCGTCAGCGGGATCGCGATGATCTCGGCGATCAGATAGGTGGTCTGAATCCAGCTGATCGCATCGGGCGCGATCGCCAGCGCGTGCTGGATGGTAGGCAGCGATGTCGCGACCACCTGGATATCGAGGATCGCCATGAACATGCCGAGGCACATCAGGCTGAAGCCGAGCCAGGTGGCGGCGCCGGGGCGATCGGTTTCGTCGGGCGGCTTCATGATGTCCCGGCCAGCGTGGTCTGCCGCGACGCGGCGAGTGCGCGGTTCTCGGCGCGGATGCGGATCGCCAGCACCATGGCATTGAGAATCGTGAAGATCGCGGCAATCCACGGCAGGTAAAACACCAGCGGCAGCACCGCGATCTCGCCGACCACCACGGCGTAGTTCGGATGCGACACAAATCGGTAGGGACCGGCCGACACCAGTTTCTCTCCCGGGACCACGATGATCCGCGTGGTCCATCGGGCGCCGAGCGTCCGGAACACCCAGAAGCGAAAAGCCTGCAGCACGAGATAGGCCGCAAGCGCAAGCGTGTTGACGTCCTGATCGCGTCCGAACAGCCACAGCGAGATCAGCCAGCTCGCATGCACGATGACAACAAGCGGATAATGTCCGGGCGCGAGCTCGATGGCGCCGCGCGCCAGCAGACGGCGCGTATTGCGTTGCGCGAATACCAGCTCGCCGGCCCGCTGCAGCGTGACCAGAGCGAGAATGAGTTCGGCCAAGGTCAAGCGGCGTGCCGCAGCGCGACGCAGCTTGCGGTGAAGCCGGGTCCGAGCGCCGTCAGCAGCGAACGCGGCGGCAATCCGGCGTTGCGCGCGCGCTCCAGCACGAACAGAACGGTGGGCGCCGACATGTTGCCGCAGTCTGATATCACCTGCCGCTCATGGTCGAGCGTGCCCTGGTGCAGCGTCAGCGCGGCCTCCAGCGCGTTGATCACCCGCGCGCCGCCGGGATGGCAGATGAAGCGATCGATGTCGGCCAGCGAAAGCCCCATGTTGGCGAGGATCTGCACGACCGCTGGATTGAGATGGGCGGTGACGAAATCCGGAATGGTGCGCTGGAAGATCACCCCAAACCCTTCGGGGTCGACATTCCAGCCCATGATGCCGAGCGTATCTGGCCACAGATGCTCGCCGGAATTCTCGATGGTCGTCGCGCCGCCGTCGCCGGCGCGGAGGATCATCGCGGCCGCGCCGTCGCCGAACAGGCTGGTGGCGACGATGTTGGCTTTTGTCAATTCGTCGAGCCGAAGCGCCAGCGAGCATAGCTCGACCGCGACCAGCAGCACGTTGCTGCCCGGCCGCGCTTCGGCAAGCCGCGCCGCGATCGACAGGCCCGATACGCCGCCGGCGCAGCCGAGGCCGAACACCGGCACGCGGCTGATGTCGGAGCGGAATCCCAGGCGGCCGGCGACGCGCGCCTCCAGGCTCGGCGTTGCGATCCCGGTCGAACTGACGGTCACCACGGTGTCGATGTCGGCGCCCGAGAGCTGCGCGCTTGCGAGCGCCTTCTCAGTGGCGTCGATGAACAGTGCCTCGGCGCCTTCGAGAAAGGCTTTTGTCCTTTCCGGCCAGCCGCGCCGTTCCAGATACCATTCGAACGGCTTTACCCCGTGGCGCTTGATGATGCCGGTGTTGGAAAAGATGCTCGACAGCGTTTCGAATTGCGGCAGCCGTGAGCCGAACACCTGCCACGCCGCGGCGAGAACGTCCTTCTGCAAAAACACGTGGGGAGGCAGCGACGTTGCCAGCGATACCAAAGCGGCCTCACGTCTCAAGGCGGCTATCGGCATCGTGCATCTCTCCGGGATTTTACGCTTCCGAATAGGAAACATCCGTGTGGCTGTATTATTTCCGATCGCGGCCGAAAAGTGTCACATAAAGGTGAGACGCGCCCACGCGTGGCATGGTTCGACGGTTTGCCCCGATCTCCCGGCCGATTTTGCAGGTGGCATCTGCCGCATCCGGCCCTAGCCGCGGGGTGACCTGCTGTGCTTTGATGGCACTACAAGAACTGGGATTACAAGCCGTGCCAAACGGCGTCAGCGGCTCGTGCCGCCGGCACTCTTCAAAAAGGGAGCAACTGCCTTGGAACAACCCGGCCGTACCATGTTGGACAAGATCTGGGACCAGCATGTCATTTTCCGCGTCAGCGACGATACCGACCTGCTGCATGTCGACCGTCATCTGCTGCACGATCTCGGTGGCTCGCGCGGGCTGCTTGACCTCAAGAGCCGCGATCTCAAAGTCCATAGCCCGGAATTGACCTTTGCGACGCCCGACCACGCTATCTCGTCGGCGCCGGGCCGCGCCGGCACCAGCAAGATCGGGCTGGAATTGCTGGGGTCGCTGCGGACGGAGACCTCGGCGAGCGGCATTCAATTGTTCGATGTCGATGAGCCCGGGCAGGGCATCGTCCACGTCATCGGGCCCGAACTGGGCTTGAGCCTTCCCGGCAGCCTGATCGTCTGTGGCGACAGCCACACCTGCACCCATGGCGGCCTTGGCGCGCTGGCGTTCGGCATCGGCTCCAGCGAACTGACCCATGTGCTGGCAACCCAAACGCTGATCCATCGCCGTCCCAAAACCATGCGCGTCAAATTCGAGGGCAAGCTGCCGCTCGGCGTTACCGCCAAGGACATGATCCTCGCCTTGATCGGCCATGCCGGCGTCGCTGCGGGCACCGGCTATGCCGTCGAATACGCGGGAAGCGCGATCCACGACCTGCCGGTCGAGGGACGCTTCACCATCTGCAACCTCTCGATCGAGTTCGGCGCCAAGATGGGCATGGTCGCGCCCGACGACAAAACCTACCAATACGTCAAGGGCCGTCGCTACGCGCCCGAGGGCGCGATGTGGGAGCGGGCGCTCAAGGCGTGGAAGCAATTGCCGAGCGATGCCAATGCCGTGTTCGACAAGGAAATCACGATCGACGTCACCAAAATAAAACCGCAGGTGACCTGGGGCATCAGCCCCGAGCATGTCATCGGCGTCGACGGCAACATTCCGGATCCCGCGACGGTCGAAGACCCGGCGCGGCGTGCGGCGCTGGAAACCGCGCTCGATTACATGGGGCTGAAGGCCGGTGCGCCGATCGCCGGCACGCCGGTCGATTGGGTTTTTATTGGCTCCTGCACCAACAGCCGCCTCAGCGATCTGCGTGCCGCGGCGGAAGTCGCGCGCGGGCGAAAAGTCGCGCCCGGCGTCCGCGCCTGGGTGGTGCCGGGCTCGGAAACCGTCAAACGCGACGCGGTGGCCGAGGGGCTCGACAAGGTGTTTACCGAGGCCGGCTTCGAATGGCGCGAGCCCGGCTGTTCGATGTGCCTGGCGGCCAACGGCGAGGTCGTGACGCCCGGGCAGCGCTCGGTCTCCACTTCCAACCGCAATTTCATCGGCCGTCAGGGGCCGCAGGCGCGCACCCATCTGGCCAGCCCGGCGAGTGCGGCGGCGGCCGCGATCGCAGGCGCGATCGCCGACGTGCGAACGATGGAGCGCTGAGATGCCAAAGCCGTTTACAAAACTGAGCGCGATCGCCGCGCCGATCATGCGCACCAACATCGACACCGACGTGATCATCCGCATTGAGCGGCTGGTCGGCAACGGCATCCGCGGCACGCTCGGCAAATGGGCGTTCGGCTCGCTGCGCTATCTGCCCGATGGGTCGGAAAACCCGGAATTCATCCTCAACCGCGAACCCTACCGCGAGGCGGAGATCCTGGTCACCGGGCCGAATTTCGGCTGCGGCTCTTCGCGTGAAGGCGCGGTGTGGGCGCTGCAGGAGCGCGGCATTCGCGCGGTGATCGGTTCGGGGTTCGGCGACATCTTCTTCGCCAATTGTTTCCAGAACGGCATCCTGCCGATCATCGTCGACAAGGAGATCGTCGACGGCCTCGCCGCCGAAGTCGAACTGACGCAAGGCGCGGGGCGAATCGGTATCGATCTGGAGGCGCAGACGATCACCTCGCCGATCGGCAAGACATATCGTTTCGAGATCGATCCGCGCCGCCGCGACGGTCTGCTCGAAGGGTTGGACGAGGTCGCGCAGACGTTGCGGCGCGACGACGAAATCAGGACATTCCAGGCCGCCGACGCTGCTCAGCGGCCCTGGATTCATTTTACAGGAAAACAGGTATGAATACGCGTTCCAACATGTTCAAGGTCGCCGTCGTCGGCGGCGAAGGCATCGGCCCCGAGGTGACGGCGCAGTCGCACCGTGTGCTCAACTGGTTCGTCGCCAATCGCGGCGTGCCGGTTACCGCGCGCGAGGCGCAGTATGGCCTGATCCCGTATCTGGCGACCGGCAAGGTACTGCCGGAGGACACCGTCGAGATCATGGACGAGGCGGACGCGATTCTGTGGGGTGCGACCGGCGGCCCCGAAACCAAGGAAGTGCCGCCTGCCGCGCGCAAGGCCGGCAGCCTGCTCGGGATGCGCAGCAAATACGATCTCTATGCCAATCTGCGCCCGATCGTCGCCAACCCAGCGCTGTCGGCGTCG
>Ga0181528_10000965_pt1 | contig 18561 bp, 22 predicted proteins | sample PEATcosm2014_Bin_47_FD_119742 | JGI IMG/M metagenome (GOLD analysis project Ga0181528, IMG submission 119742) | Peatland microbial communities from MTU Mesocosm Facility, Houghton, MI, USA - PEATcosm2014_Bin10_10_metaG | ecosystem: Environmental > Terrestrial > Soil > Wetlands > Peat | place...
AAGATGCTCGACCCCGAACCACTCCTCCGCCTGCACCGAGAACGGCGGGAGGGTGGATTGCCATAGTGCCGGTGATGCTTGCGTGGCGCCGGCTCCTGGAATGGGAGGGTGCAAGTGATTTGCATCGGCATCGATCCTGGTCTGACCGGAGCCTTGGCATTCCTTGGGCATAGGGGTGAGTTCCTAGCCGTCGAGGACATTCCGACGATGGCTCGAGGAACGGGCAAGCGCCAGGTCAACCCGAGGGAACTCCGGGAGATCATCCAGTTTCGTGCCGGCGACTACGACAAAAATGAAGTCATGATCATGATCGAGCGGGTTGCGGCAATGCCAAGCCAAGGCGTAACTTCGATGTTCAACTTCGGGCACACGGCCGGGATGATCGAGGGAGTCGTGGCTGCGATGGGGTTCTCCTACGACTTTGCAGCTGCGAACTTCTGGAAGAAGGACGCCGGGTTGCTGGGCAAGGACAAGAAGGAATCTAGGGCCATGGCGATACGCCTCTTTCCGGAAGCCTCATTGCACCGCGTCAAGGATGAAGGTCGAGCCGAGGCGCTACTCATCGCCCGATTCGGGCATCGGAGGCATTCGTGAGCGATCAGGACGAAGAACAATGGCGCAATGCAGCGGACTGGATGAAGGCACTGCGGACGGATCTCATTACCGGCAAGAGGCCGCAATTCCTTGTCCAGGCGGTCATTGACCAGAAGGGATCGTTCGTCGTGTCCATGGTCGGCATGGCCGATCCGATGGCAGTTGGAGCTCTGCTCGATGCGTGCAAGAAGTTTGCCATGGGAGCCGAACTCATCGAGCCCGAGGACCTGTTGCCAAACAGGACACTGAACTAAAGGGGATATTGACATATGTCAACATCTGCACTAATTTCCGCGCAGTTGCCGGAAGATCAGGAATTCAACCAATTCTGGTCGATCTGGCGCAAGAAGGTAGCAAAGGCGGAAGCTCGGAAGGCTTGGGAACAGACGAAGCGGATCCGCCCAACTCATCAGGACTTGATGACGGCGGTTCGTATGTTCAACAACGCCAATCGGCAGACTCAACTGGACTTCTGGCCGCACGCGAGCTCATGGCTGCGTGGAATGCGCTGGGAGGACCAGCTTGGAAGCCCCTCTAAGCCCTCAGAATCGCTTGAGGCGCGATCTGCGCGCGAGAAGGCAGAATATGCTGCCGGCGCCAGGAAAATCGCCTGTAGCCCAGAAATCGCCCGTTTGCACCTGAACCGGATGAAGTCGATCCTCAAGGGTGCGTCGCCAGACCGGGAAACGGACGATCAGATCGAAGCGCGGCTTGAGCGCGAGGCGATCCAGGAAGAGGGGAATCAGCGCTGCTGACCCCCTTTTCTTACAAACCTTACTTGAATTTCACGTTCGGGCAGTGCGGCGCCGGGTAGGTCCGGTGCTTGCGGTGTTCCCGAAGATCCCAGATCCAGCGAAGGATGCGCCAGATCGGCATCCGTTCGCCCCATGGGTGGTGTTCCATGGCTCGAGATCAGCTGAAGGCCAGCGTCGCGGCGGTCGGGGCCGGGAAGGTGGCCGGGACCAGCGTGAACGGCAGGGTAGCGGTCACGGTGACGGCAATTCCCATGGCCGTTCCGGTCGAGTCGACGGCGGTCACGGTGAAGGTCGCCAGTCCGGCAGCCGAGGCGCCAACAGGGAAGACTGCCGAAACGACCGAAACGCCGTCGCCCGTCTGGGTGGGCGCCTTGGTGCCGGCAGCGTCGACGAAATCGAAGTTCCAGTGGCCGAAGGCAGCCGAGCCGGCCGGAATCGGGGTTGCGACGGGGGTCGCGGAAAGGGTGGCATTGACTGCGGTGGTCATGATGTTCTCCAAAAGGTGAGAGGCCATCGTACCCGAACGATCATGACGGTATGTACGGCAGCGCGCATAGCAAGATAGGTCATTTGCGGGATGGCGACGAATTTTTGTCCGTCAAACGCCTGTACTGCCAGAAAGGCCTCGCAGCAGCTGCCACGCGCTCGCAGGATCGACGATCTACTCCGGGAAGGTAGGAGAATGGCCGGCGCAACTGAATGGCCTCCAAGAGGCTATCGGGGATCGTCATCTGCATAGCTCCTATTCAAAGTTATCCACAGACCATGTATCGACATAATGGTGAGATAACTTTAGGTCGGCGTCAAGAAATAGTTGACGGATTGGAGGAATGGGAGGTAAATTGGCGTCAATCCTCGGACAAGGCCGGCCAGCCCGCATCTGTCGCGTCAGATGCTTACGAGGGACAAATTCTCGACCACGCGAGGTCATCATCCGCACCACACAATCCCCGAAGACCTACAGACTTCCGACCGCAGATGGCGGCCGGACATGGCTAAGAGTTCCCTATGGCGACAAGGAACGAGCGAAAAAGCTCGGCGCCAAGTGGGATCAGATTGTAAAAATGTGGTGGATCCCGGCATACTTCAGCAAGAAGCCATTCCACAAATGGCTCAAGGAGTCGCCGAAGCAATAACCCGCAGACTTCACGAAAAATGGGAGAGGTTGCGGGCAACGTCGCTTAGCGTCCCGTTCCGAAAGCCAGGAGAGCTACCGCGTATGCGGATCCGCTCAACAGACCAAACGCCCAGAAGTCATTAATCGCGGTGGCCGATTCTCCGTAATCCTTTCTGAAAAGGGGAACCTTTTTAGGAGAGGAAAAGCCCTTCCTTTGCCTGCGCGAAGCGCATTACCCAATCCAAGCGCGTTAGCGCGCAGGATGAAAGCCAATCAGGCCTCCGCTACAATCCCCACGCACGCGCGCCATACCCTCCAATCGGAACCCCTTCCGACAGCCGCCTTCCCTACAGCCGCCTTCCCTCCGAACTGCCACGCTCAACATCGAGCCGAGCAGCGAAAAGAAAGACCGAAACATCGGAAAGCAGGGATCGACGCACCAGTGCCGAGACATTCCAGGGTCGACAGCTCAAGCAACTGAAGCACGCGCTAGGCCGCGTTGCAACGGATTGCAGAACGAAGCCGAAGCGCATCAGATCCAACCTAGGCGAGCGACAGCGAGCCTCTAGATAATAGAATCAATGACTTAGAACAGTGCTGCTGAAAATATCCATTTTCAGAAGTGGTCGAAGTCGTCGAATCCTTGCTGGAAACCAACTCTGGGGGCCTCCCGGGGGTAGGACGGGGGGTAGAAGAATTGTGACCACTTCCCCCGAATTTCCGTACATTCTGGGGTTTTTGGTGGGGGTGATCGGATGGACACGAAGGAGAGGTTGAAGGAGTTGGAGTCTGCGGTGCAGAGGTTGAGTGCGAGGGTGCACGCGATTGAGAGGGTGGTGCATCGGTTGCAGGAGGTGTTTGGGGAGGCGCAGGAGGATTCGCCAGCGAATGTTGGGATTGGAAAATTGGTCAGCTGATGGCGATCAACAACAAGGCGATGTTGGAGGCGTTTTCGAGGGATCGAGCGCTTGCGTGCGAGACGGTTTTTCGGCATCGGCATGTGGATGAGACGCCTGGGTTTCATGTGTCGATGCATGATGCTTGGAGGTCGGCGGACGAGTTTGTGTTGATTACGGCGTTTCGGGAGGCTGGGAAGAGCACGACTGCCGAAGAGTTCATCACGTTGGAGGCGTGCTTTCAGAATTTTGGCTATCTGATTCTTGGTGGCGAGACGTACACGAAGGCTTGCCAGAGGTTGGAGTCGATCAAGTACGAGTTGAGCACGAACATGAAGATTTACAACCTGTTCGGGGACATGAGGGGCAGCAAGGCGAAGGGTCAGGTTTGGAACGAGGGGATGATTGAGTTGAAGAATGGGGTGGTCATCCAGGCGTTCGGGTGGGAGCAGGAGGTTCGAGGGTGGAAGCACCATGATCGGCGGCCTGATCGGTGCTACCTGGACGATATTGAGACGGAAGAGCGGGTGAGGGACATGGGTGCGGTGGACGCGACCATGAACAAGCTCTACAAGCAGGTTCTTCCGGCGATGGACAAGAAGTTGAGGAAGATTCGGGTGACGGGCACGCCCTTGGCCGATGATTGCATGGTCAATCGGTTAAAGAGCAAGAGTCACTGGACGTACTTTGAGTTTCCTATTTGCAACGGGGATCCGGATGATCCGAAGACGGTATCGAACTGGGAGTCTCGGTATCCGATGCCGTGGATTCGCGCTGAGCGGGACCGGTATGCGGAGATGGGGTTACTGTCGGCTTTCAATCAGGAGTACATGCTTGTTGCGGCGCAAACGGTGGGCAAGCCCTTCAAAGAGGAATACCTGGTTTTCGAGGACGTTGCGCCGCCGGTTTTCATGCGTCGAGCATGTTTACTCGATCCGGCGCGCACCACTGACGTCAAGAACGCGGAATCGGGTCACGTTGAAGTGGGCCAGCTTGGGAGCCGGTTCTACGTTTTCGAGAGTGGCGGCGATTCTTGGCAACCGTCCGAACAGGTTGACTGGATTTTCGACTCTTCTCACCGGAACGAGGATTGCAAGGTATGCGTTGAGGCCGATGGCCTGAATGACTGGCTGATGGAGCCCGTGCGCAAGCAGTCGATCCTGCGGGGCAATGCGGTCGAGATCAAGGCGATCTTTGCCCCCAAGGACCGGGACAAGGTTGACTTCATCACCGGTTTGCAGCCCTACTTCAAGACGGGTAGCATCGTTTTCGTCGGGGGTCGGGCCAGGCACGGGAAGCTCGTGCAGCAGATCCTCAATTTTCCGTCCGGAAAGAAGGACGTTATCAACGCCCTGGCGTTCATCCAGAAGGCGTTCGCTGGGAGGCCTGTGTACCCGGAATTCTCGGCTGTAAACGTGCTCACCGATACGGTGTCCGGCAGGAATGACCAGCTGGCCCTGGCCGTGAACGCCGACTCCCGGGAGACCGTGGCGGCGCTTGTTTCGGTGTCGGGGGTGTCGAAGATCGTCATCAACGACTGGGCCTCGAGCATGGGGCCATCGGACGCTTTGCGCGACATTGTGGCGCTCATCAAGATGCTCTACCCGGGCAAAAGCCTCAAGGTATTCATTCCCGCCGAGGTCTGGGACCAGCAGGACCGGCTGCCCCTTTTGCCGGCGGTGCGGATGATGGATCTGGCGCCATTTCGAGGTGGCTACGCTTCGCAGTGCCGGGGGTCCTTGAGCCTGGATATCCGGACCGAATGGAAGGGCCGGCGCATGTTTTGCGTGGATCGGCGGGCGACCTACACGATGAATGCCCTGTCGGGGGACTACGCGATGCAGTTCGAGCGCGACGGGCGCCAGGCAGGGGCTCCGGAGGTCGGGACGAGCCGCCTCATCATGGAAGCCATTGAATGCCTTGCGTCTGCCCTGTCTTCGGTGCAGAATGCCTCCGAATTGCCCAAAGACATGCCGCGGGGCCTCACCAAAGGCGGCACACCCTACCTAACCGCAATGCCACGGAGATAGAAATGGCCGTTTCCAAGGAACACGATTCGAAGTCCCCGTCGCAAAGCCCGACGGGTTTCTACAAGCTCGAGCAGCAAGGCGGCGCCTTTGGCAAGCCGACGCGCGTTCCTCAGGAGTTGGCCAGTGGCCCGATGGTCGAGAAGATCATGGGTCGGCCGGCGCTGCACAACCAGAGCAAGAACAAGCAACGCGGCCAGTAAGGGGGAACCCTTAGCCCAGGAGGCGCCATGGCAAAGATGGAAGGGTCCAAGAAGCTCGGATCTCACGTTGAGAAGCAGACGGCGCTTAGCGGGAAGAAGTTCCCGCACGAGCAAAAGCAGACCAAGCCGACCTCTGCCAAGGGCGCCGCCAAGAACATCAAGTCCAAGGACACGCCCCATGTGGGCGAGGTCATGAAGACCAAGATGAAGGGCAACAACGACGGCAAGACCGGCGAGAGGTCGGCCAAGCGTCCGGAGCCCGACAACATGCCTCCCAAGCGCTCGAGCGCCGGGATCACCGGCAAGGGCACCACGAAGGCGGGCGGCATCAAGCAAAGCGGTTCGAAGGCAGAGAAGAAACTGCGCGACGTTCGGATCTAGTGCCCATGGACTTCCTGCTCACGGCCCTGCCGAGGTCAGGAACGACTTGGGCCAGTGTCTGGCTAGCGGACGGGGCTCTTTGCCTGCACGATCCACTGGCCTACTACACGCCCCAGCACCTTCGGGAGTATGACCCGGGGTGCCGCTGGGGGATCTCGGACACGAATATCTGGGCTTTGAAGAACGATGTGGCAGCCTTTTGCTGCCCCGTGGCGGTGATCGAACGCCCGCTCGAGCAGATCCGCACTTCCATGGAAAGGCTGGGCGCCGCGCCGCTCTCGGACGCTGAAGTCGAGCTCTACAAGCGCTGCGAGGGCCGGCGCTTCGAGTACCGGCAGATGTTCGAGCTCGACGGAGCCCGGGAGATTTGGGCGCACCTTCGCCCGGACATGGAAATGAACGTCGAGCGCTGGGATTGCCTGAGGAAGATCAAGATGGAGCCCCACTTCGGGCGAATCCATCACGATCCGAAGATCATGGCCCAGGTCATGCGCCAGGTGCGCCGGGCCGCTGAAATCGCGTTTGGTTGATCATGGCAATTTCCAAGAAGAAGACAAGCGGTAAGGTCGAGGCGACGCCCGGGGAGACGAGCCGCGCGCTTGCGGTTCCTGATGGCGAGAAGATCAAGAACTGGGCCGACAACGAGGATTCGGAGCAGTACCGTCAGGCCACCAAGCTCTACGATCAGATTCGCAAGGCCTACGAGAACAAGCAGGAGCTCGTCGACCGATGCGGCGAGTACTGGAACATCTACAACGCCCAGCTCGACGAGAACCAGCAGTACAACGGCAATTCGTCGACCTACATTCCTGCGGTGCGCGACGCGATCAACAAGAGAGTCAAGCGCACGCTCCGGCAACTCTTTCCGGTCAACCACAAGCACATCTCGGCGGTCGGTCCCACGGGCGAGACGCCCTGGGCGCTGATGAGCCTGGGCGAACACTACATTCGCCAGACCAAGTTGAAGAGCATCATCCGATCGATGCTCATTGCCGGCGATGTGACGGGCCAGTGGGCTCTTTACGTCGACTGGACGAAGACCTACCGGGACGTTCGCAAGATCGTGCGCGCCCCCAAGATCGACAAGATGCTCGAGGGCGGCACGATTGATCTAGCGGAGGAAGAGGATATCTTCGATGAGGACGAGACAATCGAAGAGGAAGAAGTCATCGAAGAGGGCCCGGACATCGTGAACGTGGCGGTCGAGGACATTGCGATCCTGCCGCCGACCTGTACGGACCCCAAGAAGGCCAAGGCGACTTCGGTCCTATTGCGCATGAGTCAGGAAGAGTGCCAGCGCATGATCGACGAGGGTGTTTTCGTCGGCGTGAACGCCAAGGAACTTCTCGAGTCCTTCGACAAGAAGATCAAGAACCCGAACAAGCAGCGGGCGATGGAAGCGGGGATCAAGAGCGAGGGCACGGACAAGCACGCGATGATCTACGAAGTCGAGACGAAGATGACGCTCGACAAGGACTACAAGGAGTCGGTCTACATCTACTACGCCGGCAAGGACATGCCCGTTGGCATCATCCGCAACCCGCAGTGGAGCGGTCGCAGCCCTTTGATCACGGCGCCCATCGAGCGGATTTCCGGAACTTGGTGCGGTATCAGCAAGATCGAACCGATCAAGTGGCTTCAGTGGGGCCTGAACGACTTTGCGGCGATGGGGTTTGATTCGGCGCAGTATTCGCTCCTGCCCATCGTCATGACCGACCCCCTGAAGAACCCGAACTATCAGTCGATGGTTCTGGGCCTGGCGGCGGTGTGGCTGACGAACCCCAAAGAAACGGAATTCGTCAATTTCCCGCAAATCTGGAAGGATTCTGCGGCGCTGCAACAGTTCGTCAAGGCGCAGATCGCCGAGTCGCTGGACGTAAACGACTCGATGCTGGGCAAGCAGCCGGCCGGCAGAAAGAACAATGCCGCCGTTGGTGCGCAGCAGCAAGAGCAGCAGTCCGACATTCAGGACAATGCCGAGCGGTGCGAAGAAGAGATCATGAACCCTCTCATGGAGCGGATCATGGAGCTCGATGCCCAGTTCCGAACGGATGAGCTCATCGTCGAGACGATGGGCGAGACGGGCTACAGGGCCAAGATTCAGACCATTGACCCGCAGGACTTCGGGTTCCGCGTGTCCTACCGGTGGGAGGGAACCTCCTACCAGATGAATCTGCAACGGATGCAGCAGATGGTGTCCTGGGTCAACGTGCTGCGCGGCATCAATCCGCAGCAGTTGAACGGTCGGCGCCTGGATATCACGCCGATCCTTCAGTTTGGCACCGAGCATATTTGCGGGCCGGAGATGGCCGGCAACATCCTCATCGATGAACGAAACTTGTTCACGGTCCCGCCCGGAGAAGAGAACATCATGCTCTTCAACGGTCTGCCAGTCGTCGTGCACGAGGCCGACAACGATCAGGAGCACATCACGAGTCACCAGCAGGCGGCGACCCTGACGGGGGACCCTGCCGGGCACTACCGGGCGCACTTGATGGAACACTTGCAGCACTTGCAGATCAAGATGCAAAAGCAGATGGGCCAGCAGGCGCAGGGCGGCCAGAGCGCTCCCGGGCAGGGTATGCCTGGCGGGCAGCAGCCTCCGGGCGGCGGCGCCCCTGGGGTTCCCGGAACTCCTAGGATCGGAGCCCAGCCGGCGCCGCCTCGTCCGCAAGGGCCTCCGGGAGGCGTTCACCCTGACCAGATGGCAAGCCCGGGGATGGGACCGCGATGAAAAAGCAAGCCCCTACTGACCCCAAGCCGTTCCCGACTCCTGAAGAATGGGAAGCCGCGCAGGATATGCGCCGCCCCAAGCCAGAGCCCAAGAAGAAATGTTCCTGATCCCCCGCAACGTCGACATTCTGATCAGCTGGAACTCGGATCGGATCGCCTACAGCAACCCGATGAAGAACCGGATCGTCGTGGGAAGGCACTTTCTCGTCTTGCCAGAGGATCAGCAATCGGCCATCATCCTGCACGAATCGGCCCACCTTCTACTGGGTCACACGGCCAAGAGGATGAAGTGGCTTTTCAAGGGGAAATGGCGTAAGTTGTCGGAACTTGCGCATCAGCAGGAATTCGAGGCTGATGCAGTTGCAGCAAAATACGGACACGCACCGGCAATGATCGACTTTCTGACGCACTGGCCGGCCGAGCAATCGGCATTCCATCCGTCCACGGAAGAGAGAATCGCCAGACTGGAAGACCACAATGGCTAAAGGCGAACTCAACCCAAGCATTGCCGACGACTACGTTACGTTCAGCGCAACCGGCAACCTTGCCGCCAGCCCTCGGACGATCATCGGTATCTGGGTAGCCGCTACGACCAGCGGGACTCTTGCCCTGTACGACTCGGCAACGACGACGACGGGCGATCAGATCATCGCCACGACGACCTTTGCCAGCATCGGTTTCTATCCCCTTCCAACGAAAGTCACCTATGGCGTGTATGCCGTTGTCGGCGGCACGCTTTCGGCGACCCTTCTCTACGCCAATCCCTGATCCTTGACCAGTAGCAGACCATCACCCAACGAATCAGCCTGCAACTTATCGAGGTCAAGATGAAATCTCTCACGCTTCGCTCCATCCAGAAACTGATCAACCCGGGCATCGTCTCGACGCAGATCGCCCCGGCAAACGCCATTCCTGCCGCCGCTTCGTTCGAAGTCGACGGCGCCCTGATGAACGTGGGCGCGATCAATGCCCTGATCAGCGCCTTTGCCACGAACGCGGCCCCGCAAGGCCTGAACCCGAACTACGTTGCCCTGGCAAGCGCCTCGAACGCGACCTGGAACGTGGCCCAGGTTCCGACCGGCATGTCGAACACGACCATCGTCCGCTCCGGTGGCGCCGGCCTGTCGGATACGACGGACCTCGCGTACAACATCGTGAACTCGATCCCGGGCGCCTACCTCGGGATGACCTTCCCGCTGAACGTCGTGAACCTGAACTCGGGCACCCTGACGGTGGTTGCCGGCGCCGGCGTGACGTTGACCGGCACGACCACGATCTCGACGCTTTGCTCCCGGTGGTATCAGGGCAAGATCACTCAGGTTCAATCGAACTCGGGCTATGTCGTGGCCGGCATCACGGGCGGCACGTACAGCCAGTCGGGCAACCTCGTGACGCTCACGATGACCAGCAACACGGCATCGGCTCCCACGGTCGGCCAGATCATCCAGCTGACGCCGACCTCGGGTTCCCTGGGGCAACTGAATGTCCCGCAATGGTGGCCCATCGTGACCGTCTCGAGCGCGACTTCGTTTGTCGTGTTCAACCCGGTTTCGCAGACGACCTCGGGCAACGTCAACGCCTTCACCACGAACCCGGCGGTCGTTCCCCTGACCTACTCGCCCCTGGTCACGCTCCAAGGCATGTACGCCTCCGTCACCGGCTTCACGGTCTAAAGGGGGCGCCATGAAACTCAAAGACCTTCAACGGTTCCTGTCTCCCGGGGTTGTCTGGAACATTCCTCCGGGCTATACGCCGGACGGCCAGGCGATGATGGGGATCCTTCAGGCGCTCCAACTCCTGAACGACTACTGCTACAACTACCTGGCGATCAGCAGCACGGCGACCACGCAAACGGCAACGGCGGCGCAGCTTGTCTCGTCTGGGATCCTGAACTTCACGGGGACCACGGGCGGCACGATGACCCTGACCACGGACACGGCGACGAACATCATTGCCGCGATGGGCCCGGGTACTTCCGGACCGCCTCTGAATTCGTCCTATGCCGAGCCTCTTCGCATCATGAACAACACGGGTTCGAGCATCACGCTCGCCCCCGGCTCTGGCGTGAGCCTTGGCACGGGTACGACTTCGGTCGCTTCCGGTTCCTGGCGCGAATACATGATCATCCCGACCGGGGTCGGTGCCATCACGATCCAGACCATCGGCGGCGGCACGGTCTAACCAAATAGCACGCAACTACGCTAAAAGGAGTGGAGCCTTGAAAACGAGCAGCACGTTGAAATTCTGGACGATGTTCCTGCAATTCCTGCTTCCCGGGGCGAACGATCCTGATCCCCCCGAGGACACAGCCGCAGACGACGCTCCCGATGCAGACCCGCCTGAGCCCTCGGATCCGGATCCCGAACTTCGGGACGATGATCCGCCTGCCCCGGCACCCACCGCACGACCAGCACCTTCCTCGACAGATGAACTGGTTGCCATGCGCGAGCAAAACCGCGCCCTGGCAGCAGCCTTGGAGACGGTTTCCGGGGCCAATCGCCGACCGGCACAGGCCGACGAGAACCAGCGCACGCTCGAGGATCCGAACGCCACCCCTGAGCAAAAATGGCAGGCGCAGGCCAATATCGCACTTCGGCAAGGCTATTCAACGTCCCAACAGGCGTTGCAGCTTGCCCGCGATGCGGCTGATGCCTCGTCGTTCCAACTCAAGTGCGTCACGGACCCGATGGCCCGCAAGTACTCTGCGGACGTTGAGAAGAAGAGGCTGGAACTGATCGCCAAGAATGGAACCGCGCCGGAACGCGACGCGATCCTGACCTGGGTCATCGGTGAAAAGGTTCGCAATCGCGCTGCTTCGGCTCCGGCTTCAAAGGACAAGGCGGGTTCTCGTTCATCCACTTCGACCGCGCCGCGCGGTTCGACTCCCAATGCGCGCTCGGATGTTTCGAGCCGTGGCAAGACGGATTCGGAAAAGCGCCGAGCCCGGTTGGAGAACGTGAACATCTGACTCGAGGACTCCATGAAGAAGCTTTTCGCACTGCTGGCCGGGTTCGTTTTCCCCGGCGTCACCAACCCCTCGTCGTCCTTCCAGGCTGACGTAGAGGCCTACATCCAGGAGGAAGTCGAGCCGCTGGCCCGTCGCCAACTGGTTGCGTACCAATTCGGCAAGCCGCTGCGTCTTGAACCCAACCGGGGCACGACCTACACGGCCAGCCGCTACCAGCGCCTGCCGCTGCCCTTCGCGCCCCTGCAAGAAGGCGTTGCCCCGCCCGGGGAACCGCTGACGCTGCAACAGGTTTCTGCTGTTGCGCAGCAGTGGGGGGATCGGGTCATCGTGACGGACGTTGCGAACCTGACCATCAAGCACCCTCTTTTCCAGCAGGCGATCCAGCTGATCGGGATCCAACTGCCCGAAACGCTCGAGCGCAACACGCTCAACACGCTGATGACCGGCACGCAAACGAACTTCGTGAACTCGCGCGCCAATCGGGCTTCGCTTCTGGCAACGGACGTAATGAGCCCGCACGAAGTCAACCGCATCGTCGGTGGCCTCCTGACCTACGGCGCCCCGCGATTCCTGGGGGATGAACGCGAAGACATGATGATCGAGGCCGGCGAAAACCGCCCTGATCGCGCTCCTGCCGTCATCCAGCATTACGTCGGCCTCATGCATCCGCTGGTCGCCCAGGACATGCGCGAGAACGCGACCATCGTCAACGCATGGAGCTATTCCGAGGTCAACCGGCTCTACAACAACGAGCTCGGCCCTTGGGGCGGATGCCGCTTTGTCGAGTCGAACATGATCCCGTTCTGGACGGGTCTGGCTCAGATCAACGGCACGGGCCTGACCTCCGGCGGGTCGCTTGCGACGGGCACCTACTACGTCCAGGTCACGGCCAGCCCCTTCCTGACGAGCGTCGAGCAGCAGATTTATCAGGTCAGCAGTTCGGTGTCCGTCACGGGCCCCACCGGCTCGATCCAGGTCAGCCTGCCGCTTCTGCCCAACTACGTCTTCAACGTTTACATCGGCACCACGACCTCGCCCTCGAACCTTGGCCTCTCGGCCCTTGGTCCGCAGACTGGTCCGCTGGCCGGTCAGGCGACGCAGCTGGCGGGCAACCAGACGGTCACGATCACCGGTATCGGCACGGCGCAGACGCCTCCCGCCGCTCCGGCGACCGGGGTGACGGTCTTCCCGACGATCTTCATTGCCAACCACTCCTACGGCCAGGTGCTGCTCGAGAATCCCGAGTTCCACTACCTGACGGGTGCTGACAAGAGCGATCCGCTGAACCAGACGCGGGTCGTTTCGTGGAAGGTCTTCTACGGGTCGATCATCCTGAATCAGGCATTTCTCGCGCGTACCGAGTCGTCGAGCGCATTTGCGCCGGCTTCTCCGGGTTCGTTCTTCAACGCTGGTAGCGTGACGTTCTAACCTAGCGTCGCAGCCGCAGGCCTGGGGGGTGGGCTGAATCGCCCTCCCCCCTTTTTCTAAGGAGCAGCAAATGTCCAAACCGATTGTCAATACGACGGGAAGCATGAAGGGCAACCCGGACGTTCAGACGGCCCAGGAGGCTCGCGCCCTCTCGACCGAGGAATTGAAGACGCTGAGCAAGGAAGACCTGATTGCCATGCTCACCGAAGAGCAGGCCAAGGGTCAGATGCTCCAACACGAGATGGACCGGTCCAAGGCTGCCGGCGAAGCCGCCGCTCTCCTGACCTCCAACGTGGTCGAGGTCTACGCCGGCACCAAGACCGTGAGCGTCGAAGTCAAGAAGGGAGAGTTCGAGGATCAGGAGGTCGACTACTGGCACTACACGCTAGACCTTCCGCCGTCCGCAGGCCAGGGGATCACGATCAACTCGATGCCGGCCTACCACGGCCAGGTCATCACGGTCGACACGAACACGCTTCGGACCGTCAAGGAAATGGTCTATCGCGCCTGGTATCACGAGCAATCGATTTTTGGGCAGGCCAATGACAACGCTTTCCGCCAGGGCTACATGAACGGCGGCCGGGTTGGCTCTGTCCTCTCACCCAAGGGTCCGGGCGCTCGCGCTCCGGCCTGGGCATCGGCGCGAGCCTAAGAGCGCCAACAAGAACCTTAATGGAGAAGCACAAGTGAATGACATGAAACCGCCGGAACAAGAGGAAGTCTCGCAAGCCGCAGTCGGCAATCGCCTGATCGTCGGCAACTTCAACATGCAGATCCAGATGCCCAATCAGGCCAGTATCTCGACGACTGGAATGATCTACCTGGACGACGATGCGCCGACCCTGAACAACCGCATGGATATGTTCCGGGCCGTGATCCAGCGCCAGCAGGAGATTGCCGAGATCCCCACTCTTGAAGCGAACATCGAGGCGCACGACCGGCAGATCGAGCAGCTGGAAACGCAACTCGAAATCGTGAACAAGAAGCAAAAGAGCGGCAAGAAGCTCGTTTCCGCCGAGCAGCAGAACGTCGACAACCTTCCGGGTGCCTTGAAGCACCTGTTCGAGAGTCGTGAGAAGGGCATTCGAAAGATTGCCGACCTGAAGAAAAAGCACGGGATCGCGTGAGCGCAAACACCAACCAGCAAATCTGCGTCCTGGCGGCGCAGATTGCCAAATGCCCGGGCTTCGTGTTGCAGTCCGGGCAGTGCTTCAATTTCGTCCTCGATGACCTGGTTCAGCATCAGGATCTTAAGGTAAATCGCAAGACTTCCTCGATTGTGGTTCAGGCCAACAGCAACGGGCCGTTCCTGCTTGAGGCCGACTACAACCGAACCTACGACCTCTTTTACCTGAACAACAACCTTCCGTACTTCCTGAACCCGATTTCGCCACGCGACTACGATGCCGAGTTCAAGGATCCGTCGATTTCGAACTACCCCTACGAGTTCATGACGGACCTTTCGGTGGGCGCGCAATCGTGGAGCGGAACTCCGCAGCAAAGCACGCTGCTGTCGGCGGGGCAACTCTTCGTCTATCCGCAGTCATCCGGGCAGATCACCCTGACGCATCGGTACATGCAGACGCAGCCGATCTACGTCGCCCCGCAGTCCGACAGTCTGACGATCCCCTGGTTCGAGGATCAGGACTATCTCATCACGGCAACCGCTACACGCCTGATGATGATCACGGACGACGACCGGTATGAGCGCTATGTCCAGCGGTGCAACGACATGCTCAAGCGTCACCTGATCATGGAAGGCGACGAGCAGCAAGTAGTCCATTCCGTCCGTCTGGATCCTCGCAAGTTCCGCTTCAATCGCGTCCTGAAGCCGACGAAATTGACGGACTGATGCTGTGCCCATCCACAAATCAGACCCGAAACGGTTCACTCCTAGAGGACTGTGCGACGCCTACGATTCTACGGACGCCTTCCTGGGCGCCTGCAAGTCGCTGCAAAACCTGATCTTCGATCAGGCCAATCCTGAGATTGTCGTTGCGCGCCCTGGTATTGGCGCCCCGCTGACGAACTTTGCAAGCTTCACGACGCCGACCTACGTTTCCGTCTTCATCACGGTCGGGTCGATGGTCTACGGGATGGTATCGACGGGCCGCAATGCTGGCTACGACGAGCCGTTCGCATTCAACACATTCGGGGATTCATTCACGACGATCAGCAACGTCCTGTCGTCGAACGTCCCGATTTCCCCTTCGACTACCGGAGACTGGGTTCCTCCGACGATGGCGATGATCGGAACCAAGATCATTGTCACGCACCCTGGTTTCAACGGATCGGCGACGAGCGGTTCCTTCACCGGGAACGCGACTTCCAGCACGAGTCTGGTCATCACCGGGGCGAGCGGAACGATCCAGATTGGGATGAATCTTGCCGGCGCAGGCGTTGCAGCTGGAACGTACATCACCGGGTTCGTCAGTGGCGTCTATGGTGGCAATGGGACGTACACGGTCAATCAGGCGATCACGGTTTCCGGAGCGATGACCAGCGCCGGGGGAAACTTCTTCGGCGTGATCGACCTAGCGGTGCCGACTTCGCCGGTTTGGTACTCGGCCAATACGGCGATCTACGGATTGACTTCCGTTCCAGTAGCCGTGGCGAACTTCAACAATCGCGCCTACTACGCTTGCGGAAATACGTCATTCTTCAGCGACGTACTGGCTCCCCTAGGGCGCACGAGCGCATTCAACTCGATCACGCACGGCGACACTACGCCGATCACTGCGTACTGCGGCCTGCCAGTTGCAACGACCTCGAGCGGGATCGTTCAGGCGTTGACCGTGTTCAAGGCGTTCCAGATTTGGCAGATCACCGGGGATATCGCTACCGGTTTCCCGGTCCCGTTGCAGAACAACTATCTGTCCTTGAGCCTCGGGAGCAATTCCCCTCGCTCTGTCGTGCAGACTCCTATCGGGGTGATCTTCGTTGCGGTCGATGGCCCGTACTTCGTTGATCCGTTCGGGGTGGTGCGCCCGTTGACCAAGGAAGAAAAGAGCCAGGAGCAGGATCTACAGATCCCGTTCCAGAATGTCCGATTCCCCACTCGAACGGCTGCCGGGTTCATAGGGTCTATCTACCGGGCGGCGGTCTACACGACCTTGAACGGTTCTCCGGTCGAATACGAGTATTGGTTCGACATGAACCGGCGCCGCTGGACTGGGCCGCATACCTTCGCATTTGACTGCATGGGTCCGGTCGCCAACTACTTCATCGTGTCCGACGAGTCTACGGGGGCGGCCCTTTTCGAGAGTCCTGTCCTGCCGTCAACCTCGTCCGTGTACAACGACAACGGAACGGCGATCACTTGCCTTCTGACGACGAGCTCCATGCCCAAAGACGGCAAGATGGCTCAGCGTCAGGTCGTCGAATCCACGATTGAACTGTCGAGCTACGGGGTATCTACGAACTACCTCATCAGCGGGTTGGACGACCAGAACAACATCCTGAATCAAGTCACGGTTTCCACGGTCGGGAGCGGATCGATCTGGGGGACGAACCTTTGGGGACCGATTCCTATTGGTAGCGGAAGCCTCTGGTCGACGACGACGAACATTCCGCACGTCTACAACATCCAATGGTCGGCGCCATTGGTGTTCCAGAAATTGAACGTGCAAGTACAGGTCACTGCGAACACCGCTGTATCGATCGGCACGCAGTTCCATCGGTTCGAAGAGACCGGCTACACGAACGCGGGTTGACATGGCGATCATCAGCGCACTTCCATACAACATCGTCAACGGTCAGGTTGAGGACGCCACGCAAGTCATGGCGAACTTCAATCAGATCGTGAGCCAAGTGAACGCCGGGGTTGCTGCCAAAGGCACCAATAGCGATATCACGGCCCTGAACGCGCTTGGGAACATCAACAGCTTCGTCAACTTCAATGCTGGCCTCAACGTCGCATCGGGGAACCTGAATGTCGCCCTAGGGACGATCAGCGGAATCGGTACGGGTCTGACAGGTACGGCTGCTGGTCTGACGGTCGGGAACGCAACGAATGCGACCAATGCAACCACGGCAACGAGCGCAACGACGGCTACGAACCTTGCCGGAGGTCTGGACGGGTACATCCCCTACCAGAGCGCGGCAAACACTACCTCATTCGTTTCCAGCCTGAACAGCGGGTATTTCTTCGTATCCAATGCCGGAGTCGCTCCGCAATGGTCGAATCCTACGGGTCTGACGGTCGGTGGCCTATCCGGTGCGTCCCCGGCTCTTGGAACGAACTGGCAGATTGACGCGAACGGGCAACTGTCGAACAACGGCGTGACGATGGAAATTGCCTGCTTCTATGCAAGCGGTGCGTCTACAGGCCTATATGTCTATGCCCTAGATACAGTACAGAACAATAATGGCGGATTCACACTTAATGCCAGCACGCACGTTGTCACCATATCTAACACTGGTTTCTATGAGGCGATTGCGGTCGGGTATTTCTCCGGTACGTCCGCCTCTCCGCTCGGGATCTTTTTCAACTTTTCGGGGACCGTCACGCACTACGGCGCCGGTAGCACTGGGGGGGTTCCTTCGGCAATTATGAATATCCCCGCTGGTAGTACCGGACCGATGGTCACGCACGAAATGTTCAAGTGCTCGGCCGGCGCAACGATCTCTTGCTACACGGGCGGCGTGACCGTCCTGCCAACGGTCCCCGCTGGCGCATATCTCATCCTTCGCAGGATCGGCTAGACCATGGCAATCATCTCGACTCTCCCCTACAACATATCCAATGGAACATTGGAAGATGCGAATCAGGTCATGGGGAATTTCAACCAGATCGTTTCCCAGGTCAATACGAATCTTTCCGCTCTGACTGGCGCTGGACAGATCGGTGCTACTGCTTCGCCTCTTCTATCCGGGATCACGGTTCAAGCACAGCTAAGCCAGGTCGGAAACTTCACCGCAGCATCGTGGCCATACACCTTACCACTTTCTGGGGCGGTCGCAACCACAGTAGGCGCAAAGCTATCTCAAACGGTTAGCGTCCAGGACTTTGGGGCAGACCCTACTGGCTTGACTGATAGCACATCGGCTATACAAGCAGCTATTAATGCCGCTCAAACGGCAGGTCAATGGGTTTGGTTCCAGCCAGGAGGAACGTATTACATCGTCGGTGGTTTGACATTCAAGCAGGGTAAAAGCGCGATAGATAGCCAATCATTTTTTGTTGGCGTGTTCGGAAATGGCGCGACCCTTCTTCCTGGCCCAGGTGTAGCAGCTATTTCGATTCAGCCCAGATGCCTACTGTCTGACATAGCAACTGGAAGAGCTAATGCTCCGATCTACATACGTGATCTGAACGTCAACGGGTTCTACAGTACGGCACTGTCTCCCTCACAAGCATTGGCCATCGGAACGACTGGCTATATGTGGGATGCGCTTCAGTGGAGTTCTATCGACAACTTCACTAGCTACGGATTCACGATGCCGACTGGTGTAGAGAC
>Ga0181528_10000966_pt1 | contig 18550 bp, 9 predicted proteins | sample PEATcosm2014_Bin_47_FD_119742 | JGI IMG/M metagenome (GOLD analysis project Ga0181528, IMG submission 119742) | Peatland microbial communities from MTU Mesocosm Facility, Houghton, MI, USA - PEATcosm2014_Bin10_10_metaG | ecosystem: Environmental > Terrestrial > Soil > Wetlands > Peat | place...
CCAAATTAAATTTAACCTGCGTTTTAAATCCGGCAAACAAAATCACCAGCGGCCGGGTTTGGGCAGGCGCGGCTGGACGACTTCCCAAATCTGGCCGCACACGACATCCAGCGGCTGCGCACCGTTAATCAACTGGATTCGCTGCGGTTCGCCCGCGGCGATGGCGTTATAGCCGTGCGCGACGCGCTCAAAAAATTTCCGATCGGCCTCCTCGATGCGATCGCGCAGGAATGGCAGGGTGGATTGCCGCGAGCGCAACCGCTCGGCGCTCACTTCCGCCGGAACTTGCAGAAACAATGTCAAATCCGGTTTCGTTTCGCCGACGGCGAATTCGATGATGGCCTTCACCTTTTCCAAATCCAGTTCGCGGCCGTAGCCCTGATACGCCGTGGTGGAATCGTAAAAACGGTCGCACAAAACAATTTCACCGGCGGCGAGCGCGGGTCGGATGACTTCGCGGACGAGCTGCGCGCGGCTGGCGTTCATCAGGAGCAGTTCGGCCTCGGCGGTCATCGCGTGGTTGTGCGGACTGTGCTTGAGCGTGTGGCGGATCTCCTCGCCGATGGGTGTGCCGCCCGGCTCGCGATGCAGGCGGACGACGTGGCCGATCGCGCGCAACCGCTGCGCCAGCAATTCCACCTGCGTGGATTTGCCGCAGCCTTCCGTGCCTTCGAAGCTGATGAAAAGTCCTTTGCTCACAATTTTTTCAATTTGATTCCCTTGGGCGAGTCTTCAATGACCCAGCCTTTACTTCTAATTTGCTCACGAAGAATATCAGCATATTGAAAATTTTTTGCATTTTTTGCCTGTATTCTATCCATAGCGAGCTTTTGAATTTCTTTTGGAATTTCTTCTTCGCCTTCAATTTTTGCTGCAAATCCAGTTGCGGGAACAACCCCTCGCATCTCGGTTGTATTATCTCTAACACGCGCAGGAGCCTTAACTTCAAAATCCAATCCCAATACCAAATCCAAAGTTTTCCAAGTGGCTATCGCTATAATTGCCTGATTTGAGGAAAAGTTTTTTTGAGACATTGAACGATTCAAGTCGCGAATCCATTCAAAAACTACACCCCAGCATTTTGAAACATTCAAATCGTCTTCGATAGCGGCTTTGAAGCGATTTATGATTTCGATATCTGGATCAACGGTAATGCGCGGTGAATTCGGTTCCAAAAACTCAACGAGTTTTTCAAGGCATTCTTTAATTCTTGCCAGCGCCGTCTTCGCACCGGCCAGACCGTCGAGTGTAAAGTTGAACGTCTCGCGGTAATGCGCGGTGAGCAACAGATAACGCACTTCGCGGCCGGTGAAACCTTTGGCCTGCAAATCGCGCAGCGTGAAAAAGTTTCCGAGCGACTTGCTCATCTTTTTACCTTCGACGAGCAGATGCGCACCATGCAGCCAGTATTTCACGAACGGTTTGCCGGTCGCGCCTTCGCTCTGGGCGATCTCGTCCTCGTGATGCGGGAATTTCAGATCCTCCCCGCCGAGGTGCAGGTCGAAACTTTCGCCGAGCACCTTCATGCTCATCGCGCTGCACTCGATGTGCCAGCCGGGCCGGCCTTCACCGAACGGACTCGGCCAGAAAATGTCGCCGTCGTCCGGCACGCGCGTTTTCCACAGCGCGAAGTCGGCGACGGATTCCTTTTCGTATTCGTCGCTGGAAACCCGTTCGCCGGCGCGCATCTCGTCGAAATTCAGTTTGAGCAACTGGCCGTAGTTGCAGCCGCAGCCGCGATATTTCTCGATGCTGAAATAAACCGAGCCGTCGCCGGCCTGGTAGGCGATGCCGCGCGCGATGAGCTTCTCGATGAGCGCGATGATTTCGGCGATGTATTCCGTGGCGCGGGGTTGGACATGCGGTTCTTTGCAGTTCAAAGCCTTCAAGTCATCGAGAAACGCGGTTTCAAATTTTCCGGTGAATTCGCGCAGCGTAGTTTTGTTCTCGCGGACGCGCTTGATGATTTTGTCCTCGATGTCCGTGATGTTCATGACGTGCCGCACGTCGTAGCCGGAAAATTCGAGCGTGCGGCGGACAAGATCGGCGAAGACGAAAGTGCGCCAGTTGCCGATGTGCGCGAAATCATAAACCGTCGGCCCGCAGCAATACATGCCGACTTTTTTTCCGGCGGGATCGAGCGGGGCAAACTCCTGGACGGAGCGGGACAGCGTGTTGAACAGTTTCAGATCCATTTACGTCCGAGAAAATTAAACTGCGGCGCGCGAAAGAAAAAGGGAATTCAACAACTGAAAACGATGGACTTCATTCGCCGGGAAAATTAAATTCGCACAAACCCCATCCGGCTGTTCGCGGTAACGAAAGGAATCCGTCATGGAACTCAAGGTCGTCTGCCAGTGTGGTCAGAAATACAAGTTTGACGTGGAACCGGTGAATGGCCGGATGCCGTTCACGGTGAACTGTCCGGTCTGCAACGTGGATGGAACGGCGGCGGCCAATGTCCTCTTGAGCGAAAAGCGCGGCACGCAGCCGATCAACCTCGCGGCGATGTCCGCGCCGCCGCCGATTGCACCTGCGGTGGGCGGATTAAAAATCAATCGCCACGCGCCGGAACCGCCAGCAGCAGGGCCGGCGACAACCGCGGGAACGCCTCGAATCACGGTCATTCAGCCCAAAGCCTCAGCGGGCAAACGTCAGTTGGAATGGTATGAACATGTTTGGTGCGCCCTGCCGCTGGGATTGGTGGCCATCGGCGGCGCCATCGGCGGAGGTTGTGGCGGGGCGGCATGGGCGGTCAACCGACAGGTGTTCGGGAAGATGTCGAATCCCGCGTTAGCCTATGTTGTGACGGGACTGATTTCAGCCGCAGCCTTCGGAGCTTACCTTGTGTTGGCGGTGGTCTTCGTAATGCTGTTTCATAAGTAGATCCAAAATGTGAGCGGAATTTTTTCCCAGCTCGCCCGGAGTTTGCCTGGCTACAACATTCGGCGTGAATGGAATCTTCGCCCGCCACTTGTCAAAGCCGCCGGGCTGCTTTATTGTCTGCCAATGTCGTTGAAGAAACAGTTTGCAGGGCTGGCGCTGGTTTTCTGCGCCGCCCACCTCGCGTGCGCTGACACGATCCAGCTCAAGGAAAAGGCCGCCGTGACCGGCACCATTCTCGCCGAGAAGCCGGACGCCGTGGTCGTGGACGTCGGCTACACCGTGCTGGTCGTGCCGCGCAGTTCCATCGCCGGTATTTCCAGGACGGGCACCACCGCACCGGTCGTCACGCCCACAGTCTCCAGTGCCGTCGCCAGCCTCACCGGCACGCCGCAATTTTATTACTCCACCCTGCTCACTTCGCCCGCGCACGACGTGAGTTCGCTGGTCAAGCAGATCGGCGAGGCGGTCGTGCAGGTCCGCACGCCGGAAGGCCTCGGCTCCGGTTTTTTCATCAACGCCGACGGCTATCTCATCACGAATTTTCACGTCATCGAGGGCGAGACGGAAATTTCCGTGGAGGTTTACCACCAGAAGGACGGCCAGCTTGACCGCGAGACCTACAAGCAGGTAAAGATCATCGCGATCAACAAATTTCACGACCTCGCGCTGCTGAAGATCGAGGACAAGGACGCGCCGAAGTTCAAATACATCACGCTCGGCAATTCCGACGCGCTGAACGTGGGCGACGCGGTGTTCGCCATCGGCAGCCCGCTCGGCCTCGAACGCACGGTGACGCAGGGCATTTTGAGCACCAAGACGCGCCAGTTGGAGGGCAATCTTTATCTCCAGACCAGCACGCAGATCAATCCCGGCAACAGCGGTGGCCCGCTCTTCAACCTCGCCGGCGAGGTTGTGGGCGTGACAAACATGAAGATCACCTTCGGCGAGGGGCTCGGCTTTGCGATTCCGGTGGAGCTGGTGAAAAATTTTTTGGATCACCGCGACGCGTTCGCCTACGCCGCTGATAATCCGAACAATCCGTATCGCTACCTCGAACCGCCCAGCCGCACGAAGGTGAAAGTGGACGCGAAATAATCTGATTCTTTCGCGCAACCTTTCGTCGCCGTTGAACTTTAATTCATAATGAAAATAAATCTCCGCCTGATTTTTCTGACCGCATTCGCCGCCGCGCTGACTTTCGCCACCACTTCGCGTGCGGCGATTCCGCCCGCTGAAAACCTGCTGCCATCGGACACACTGTTCGTCGTCACCGCGCCGGATTGCGCGGCGTTGCGCACTGCCCTGAAACAATCGCCGCAGGCATTGTGTTGGAACGACCCGGCCATGAAGCCGTTTCACGACAAATTCATGGGCAAGTGGAACGAGGTGCTGGTCGCGCCGCTGGAAAAAGATCTCGGCCTGAGCGTCGGGGATTTCTGCGACCTGGCGCAGGGCCAGTTCACCTTCGCCCTCACGCAAAACGGATGGACCGGCTCCGGCGACCAGTCGCCCGGACTGGTGTTGCTGCTCGACGCCAGGGACAAGAGTGGCCAGTTGAAAACCAACCTCGCCGTGCTGCAAAAAAAATGGACCGACAGCGGCAAGCCCATCCGCAGTGAAACCATCCGCGGCATCAAGTTCTCCATCGTGCCGCTCTCCAGCAATGACATGCCCTCGTCGGTTTCACGGTTACTCCCCCATAAACAGCCCGTCTCGGAAATCGGCGTTCAACCGCAGCCCGAAAAAGCCGTCGAGATGGTCGTCGGCCAGGTGGACTCGTTGCTGATCGTCGGCAATTCGCTCAAGGCCGTCGAACCCGTCGTCGCGCACCTCAACGGTGGTTCCGCGCCCGCGCTGGCCGACAACGCCGTGTTCGCCGCCGACCAGCCGGCGCAGTTTCGCGGTGCGCCGATCTACTACGGCTGGTTCAACGCGAAAACCTTTTTCAACGTGCTCGCCAGCATCCCGCAGCCGGAAGCGGATTCCGACGCGCCCAGCCCGATGCCGGCGTTTTCCTGGAACAAGGCGCTTGCCGCATCCGGCGCGATGGGCCTGAAGAGCGTGAGCTTCGCCTGCCGCAATTCGCACGACGGCTCGGAAGCCGATTTCTATTTCGCCGTGCCGGAGTCCGGGCGCACCGGCTTGCTAAAATTGCTGGCCGCCGCGAACAAGGATTCCAGCGCACCGCTGTTCGTGCCCGCGGACGCGGTGAAGTTCTGGCGCTGGCGCGCGGACGGCCAGAAAGACTGGGCCGCGCTGGAGACGATGATCGGAAATTTTTCGCCGGCCATCTTGAGCAGCCTCAACGCCGCCATCTCCATGGCCAACGCCAGCGCGCAGCAGAAGGATCCGAGCTTTGACTTCCGCAAAAATCTCATCGGCAACCTCGGCGACGATTTTGTCGGCTATTCGAAGGCCGCCGCCGGCACGTCCATTGCGGACTTGAACAATGCCCCGTCCATCTTCCTGTTCGCGGCGGCCAATCCCGAACAGGCGCTTCAGGCCGTCCGCTCGGTCGCCTCGATGTTGTATGGCCGGCAGGACGCGGCGGACCCGCGCGATTTTCTCGGCAAGAAAATTTACAGCATCACCCTGCCGGCAGCACGCGTGGCGGGCTCGGCGGCGTCACCCCGCTACCTTTACCTGACCACCAGCGGCGGCTATGTGGCCATGAGCACCGACTCCTCGATTTTGGAAAATTATCTGCGCAGCACCGGCGCTCCGACCAAGCCGCTGCGTGAAACCGCCGGCCTGGCGGACGCGGCCCAGCACATCGGCGGCACCGGCGGCGGCCTGTTCGGCTACGAAAACCAGAAGGAAATCATGCGCTCCGCCTTCACGCTGCTGAAGAACCAGTCCGACAGCGCGGCCGGACTCGGCTCGATGGCGGCGCTGCCCAAGAGTTTCCGCGACTGGATGGATTTCTCGCTGCTGCCGGACTACGACACGGTGTCGAAATACTTTTATTTCTCCGTGTTCAACGGCACCACCACGACGGACGGGATCGGGTTCAAGGCCTTCGCGCCGCGCCCGCCGGGGTTGAACTAGAATCATTTCCCGTTGAAAAAAAGTAAATTTTCGCCCCGATTTTCCGGCGCTGCCCGTTGCCTCGGTTCCAGCGACTGCCTTCTTGCGCCCGGCGCGCGATGAAAAAATCAACCCGGCGAATACGGAGTTGTCATGCGAATACACGATAGCGGGGCCGGCGGAATTGTGGGATAATGGCAGATGATCAATGTTTTTTCTGAACTGGCGGCCCGGTGTAGTGTTGCTTTCCCTGATTTTCCAGGCCGCCGCAACCTGGGCACAAAGCTCCTCCTGCCGGTGTTTCTGGCCGCACTTTCAATCGCGGCCAGGGCGGATCAAATCGTCTATGACGATGCGCTGGAAAATAGCTGGCAGAACTGGGGCTGGGCGACGCTGAACTACGCCAACACGTCACCAGTCCATTCCGGCAGCAATTCCATCAGTGTGACTGAAGGTGCTTGGCAGGGTCTCCAGATCTATCATCCTGACATGAACACCACGCCTTATGCCAGCATCAGCTTCTGGCTCAACGGCGGCGCCAGCGGCGGCCAGCATCTGCAAGTATATGGGTTAGTGCATTTCGGAACCACGAACGGTTACAGCCTGAGCCAGCGCTACTCTTTGGCATCACCGTCGGCCGGCACCTGGCAGCAATATTTTGTGCCGCTCTCGGCGATTGGCGTGGCCAGCGTGGCCAACTTTAACGGGTTTGTCATTCAGGATTCGGTCGGCGCGGCCGAGCCGACTTTTTATTTGGACGACATTTCGCTGGTGTCCACCGGCGCCGTCGCCGCTGCCGGCGGGCCGGTCGCCATTACGGTGAACGCGCAGTTGAACCGCCATGCCATCAGCCCGCAGATTTACGGCACGGCGTTCGCGTCGTCGAATCAACTGGCGGACTTGAACTTCACCATGAACCGCTCCGGCGGCAACAACGAGACTTCCTACAATTGGTCGAACAACGTGCACAACATTGACGCGGACTGGTTCTTTGAGAGCCTGCCCGCCGGATCGCCCCGCACGCCGGGCGCGAGCGCGGACGACGTCGTGGCCAACAGCAAAAATGGCGGCGCACAACCGATGATCACAATTCCCATGATCGGCTGGGGGCCGAAGTTCGGAACGAACGGCGACGGTCGGCTGGACAGCTATTCCGTCGCCAAATATGGCCCTCAAACCGCCACCGATCCCTATTGGCCCGACGCCGGCAACGGCATGGGCACCAACAGCACCACACACACCAGCTGGCTCATTACCACCAACGACCCGAACGACGCCTACATGCCGGTGAATTCCGCTTTTCAGTCGGGTTATGTCCAGCACCTGATGAACACCTGGGGCGCGTCCACCAACGGCGGCGTGAGGGTTTATTTGATGGATAATGAACATTCGCTCTGGCAGTCCACGCATCAGGATATCCATCCGATCGGGCCGACGATGCAGGAAATCCGGAACAAAATTTTTGACTACGCCAGCATGGTCAAATCCAACGACCCCAACGCGCTGGTCTGCGGCCCGGAAGAATGGGGCTGGCCCGGTTATCTTTACAGCGGCTATGACCAGCAGTGGTCGGGGCAGCACAACGATTACAATCCGCCGGATTATCCCGACCGCGCCGCGAACGGCGGCTGGGATTACATGCCCTGGTTGTTGAACCAGCTTCATCAGCACGACACCAACACCGGCGTCCGGTTGCTCGATTATTTCACGCTGCACTGTTATCCGCAGGAAGGCAGCGTCGGCACCAGCGCGACCGACGCCGCCACCGTGCTGCTGCGCGCCCAGTCCACGCGCCAGTTTTGGGACACGAGCTATGTGGATCCAAGCTGGATCAACAGCATCATCATGCTGATTCCCCGGATGAAAAACTGGGTGACGAATTATTATCCGGGCACGAAAATCGGCGTCACGGAATACAACTGGGGCGCGGAACCGGACATCAGCGGCGCCACGGCACAGGCGGACATCCTTGGAATCTTCGGTCGGGAAGGCCTGGATCTGTCCACGCGCTGGACCACCCCGGACGCCACCACGCCGACCTACCTCGCGATGAAGATTTACCGCAACTACGACGGCAACAAGTCCACTTTCGGCGACACCAGCGTTTCCGCCACCGGCCCGAATCCCGATTACGTTGCCACCTTTGCCGCGACGCGCTCGACCGACGGTGCGCTGACCATCATGGCCATCAACAAACAGATCGGCTCCAACACGCCGGTCGTTATTACACTGACCAATTACCTGCCCGCCGGCACGGCGCAGGTCTGGCAACTCACCTCGGCCAACACCATCAGCCGCTTGAGTGACCTCGCTTTCACCGGCGGCACCTTGAGCAACACGCTGCCGGCACAAAGCATCACGTTGTTCGTCCTGCCCGCCGGCACGCCGCCGAGCTTGCAATCCGGCGCGATGAGTTCCACCAACACGTTCAGCTTTTTATTGAACGGCCAGACGAACCAGCATTACGCCATTCTCACCAGCAGCAATCTTCTGAACTGGCAAACCATCCAGACCAACACGCTCGCCAGCAGTCCGGCGCAAATCATTTTGCCCGCGACCAACACGGCGATGTTTTATCGCGCGCAATGGCTGCCTTGAGAAAATGCGTTGAATTCCGGTTGAGAAAAATTTCAACGGCTATTGGCGCTGGTTGAGATCCGCGTCGAGAACAATTGACGCGCCGCGCGGCAGTTCAAATTCCGAAACATTCTCCCCGTAACGAACTTTGGCGCTCGTGCCGCCGACGCTGCGAATGGTCGCGGCCACCAGCCGGCCATTCTGCCATTGTTCTTCCACTTCAAAGCCGCCGCGCGCGCGCAGACCCTTCACACAGCCCGACGGCCAGGCTTGCGGCAGTGCCGGAAGCAATTCGATTTCGCCGTTCTGGCTTTGCAGCAGCATTTCCGCGATGCCGGCCGCGCCGCCGAAATTGCCGTCAATCTGGAACGGTGGATGCGCGTCAAACATATCGGGATAAGTGCGCGCTGGGCTTAACAAAAATCGCAGAATAGAATAGGCGTGGTCGCCGTCGTGCAGCCGCGCCCAAAGACACAAACGCCAGGCGGTCGCCCAGCCGGTCGCCTGATCGCCGCGAATCTCCAGCGACTTTTTCGCGGCGGCGGCGAGTTCGGGCGTGGCGCGGAAATCTATTTGGTCGCTGGGATACAAACCGTAAAGATGCGAGACGTGGCGGTGATGTAGTTCCTTCGACTGCAAATCGCAGTCCGCCAGCCATTCCTGAAGCTGCCCCGCCGAGCCGATTTGCAGCGGTGCGAGCCGCGCGCGAGCGGCGGCGATCTGCGCGCGGAATTTTTTGTCCGTGCCGAGAATTTTTGACGCGCAAATGCAGTTGGAAAACAGGTCGCGCAAAATTTCCATGTCCATCGTCGGCCCGGCGCAGATGCTCGTGTTGGCCGCCAGCGGATTGCCGTTTTCCGGCGAAAGCGACGGACAGGTGACGAGCCAGTGGTTCGTCGGATCCTCGACGAGCGTGTCGAGGAAGAATTGCGCCGACCCTTTGATCGCCGGATAAATTTTCTTCAAATAATCTTTGTCACCGGTGAAGAGATAATGCTCCCAGAGATTCTGGCAGAGCCACGCGCCGCCGGTCGGCCACATGCCCCAGGTCGGCCCGTCCACCGGCGCCGTCGCGCGCCATAAATCCGTGTTGTGATGGACGACCCAGCCGCGCGCGTGATACATGGCGCTGGCGGTGCGCGCGCCGGTCTGCGTCAAATCCAGCACCATCGCCGTGAGCGGTTCGATACATTCGCCGAGATTTGCCGTGTCCGCCGGCCAGTAATTCATCTCGGTGTTGATGTTGATGGTGTATTTGCATTCCCACGGCGGCGTCATCGAATCATTCCAGATACCCTGCAAATTGGCCGGCTGGCCGCCGGGCCGTGAACTGGAAATCAGCAGGTAGCGCGCGAATTGAAAATACAGCGCGGCGAGCTGCGGATCGTTACCGTTCCTGAAATTGTTGATGCGCTCGTCCGTCGGCAAATCCGGCGGTTGGTTTGTTCCCAACTTCAATTCGACACGGCGAAACAATTTCTGGTGCGCGGCGATGTGATCGGCACGCAATCTCCAACTCGGCTTCATCATCGCTTCCGTCACCTGATTGCGGGTGATGGCTTCCGGATCGCCGCTGACATCTTGAAAATTTTTGTAGCTCGTCGCAGCGGCGATATAAATCGTGGCCGAATCGGCACCGCTGACGGTGATGGAATCTAATGAAATTTCCGGATACGGCAGAACACCCGGAGAATAGCCGCCTTCGGACATGGTCAACGGCCTCAATTTCAAAGCGCCCATCATGGTTCCGCCCTGTATCTCAACCCGCACACGCGCCTGAAATTTCAGCGAACCGCGAATGCCTGAGGATTCGCCATTGATGCCGCTCATCACCAATTCATTTACGGCATCGTTCGTCACCGACGCCTTCTGCGGCGTGGTCATCCCAACGGTGAAGGAAATCTGTCCGGGCTTGTCGGCCGTCAGCCGCACGACGATGACCTGGTCCACCGGGCTGGAAAAAACTTCGCGTTTGAAGTAAACTCCGTTTGCCGTGTAGCTGACGCTGGCGACGGCGGTGTCGAGATTCAAGTCGCGGCGGTAATCCGTGACCGTCGCATTGGTCGGAAACGTCAGGAACAAATCACCCATGGTTTCGTAGGGCATTTGCTTGATCGGGACGCCCATCATTTTTTCCCCAATCAGGCTGGCGGCGTCATCGTATTGGCCCGCGAAAATCAGCCGGCGCACTTCCGGCAGTGCGGCAAAGGCGTTGGGGTTGTCGGCGTCATACGGTCCGCCGGCATAAAGCGTGCCTTCGTTGATCTGAAGATGTTCCCGTTCGACGCCGCCAAAAATCATCGCGCCCAGCCGGCCGTTGCCGACGGGCAGCGCGCTGGTCCAGTTCGTCGCCGGCTGCCGATACCAGAGCGTCAGGGCATTTGTGGAATCAGCGGCGCGTCCGACCGTTGAAACAAAAAGCGCGGCGGCAAAAGCCAGTCCGGCGGCAAGGGGTTTTTGAATCATAAAATCAAATCGGAACTTTACGCCGAAAAATTATCTTGCGGCGGAAACGGTCAGCGGTAGGCGCGCGCGGATGTCGTCGGACGCCGCGCCGACCAGGATTTCATAACCGCCCGGCTCGACGGAGTATTGTTTTTTCACGGTGTCCCAGTAACGGAAGCGTTCCACCGGGATGTTCAGCGTGACGTGCGCGGCCTGCCCCTTAACCAGAGAAATCCGTGTGAAACCGCAGAGCGCAAGCTTCGCCTGCGGCAGCGCAGAGTGAACGTGCCTGAAATAAACCTGCGCAACCTCGTCGCCGTCGCGTTCGCCGGAATTTTTCACGGTGAATGAAACCTTCACCGTTCCAGCGGCATGAAAGTTGGTGGCGTTGAGCCGCACGGTGCTGTAATCAAATTTGGTGTAGCTCAAGCCGTGGCCGAAGGCGAACAGCGGCGTCCCCTCGAAAAAACGGTAGGTGCGGTTGTCCATCGCGTAATCATCAAACGCCGGCAAATTTTCTGTGGAGCGGTAAAATGTGATCGGCAATCGTCCGGCGGGATTTACGTCGCCGAACAAGACTTCGGCGACGGCGCGACCGCCCTGCTCGCCCGGATACCACGCCTGCACAATCGACGGCAGGTTTTCCGCCGCCCACGGCATCGCGATGGCGCTGCCGCTGCAATTGACAAACACCACCGGCCGGCCGCCGGCCTGCAGCGCCTGGAGCAGCTTGGTCTGGATTTCTGGCAGTTCGATCCGTGTCCGGTCGCCGCCGCTGAAACCCTCGTAGGCCACCTTCGCCTCCTCGCGTTCGAGCTGTGGGCTGATGCCGCCGACATAAATGACCGCGTCCGCCGACCACGCGGACTGAAGGGCCTTGATCCACCCGGCCGCATCCGGTTGTTCGCCGCCGCCCGTCGGAAACGCGAGCGGACAGCCCGGCTCGTAACTCACCGTGATGTTGGTGCCCGCCAAACTTTTGATGCCGTCGAGAATTGTCACCGGCCGCGCCGGCTTGCCGTTGTAATTGCCGAGTAGCACCGGCACCGAATCCGCGCTCGCGCCAATGACGGCGAGGCGTTTGATTTTGCTGCGGTCAAGCGGCAGGACACCGTTGTTTTTCAGGAGCACGATGGATTCGCGCGCGACTTTCAACGCCAGCGCCTCGTGTGCGGGCGTGTCATTTTCCGAAATCGGAATCTGCGCGAACGGCACTTTTTCCGGGGGATCAAACAGGCCGAGACGGAACCGCGCTTCAAACAAACGGCTGACGGCCACGTCAATTTCCTTTTCCGAAATCAAACCCTCCTTGACCGCGCGCGTCAGCGAGTTGTAATCCGTCCCGCAGCAAAGATCGTCGCCCGCCTGCACGGCGGCGGCGGCGGCGGCCTCCGGCGTGGCGGCGAAATGGTGATTGCCAAAAATGTCATAAATCGCGCCGCAGTCGGAAACGACATGGCCGTCAAAACCCCAGTCGCGCCGGAGAATTTTCGTCAGCAGCAGCGGATTGGCGCAGGCCGGCCGGCCATAGACGGCATTGTAAGCGCCCATCACCGCGCCAACTTTTCCTTCGCGGACGGCGGCTTCAAACTGCGGCAGATAGGTTTCGTAAAAATCGCGTTCCGGCGCGTCCGCATCAAATTCGTGGCGCGTGGATTCGGGGCCGCTGTGGACGGCAAAATGTTTGGCGCACGCCATCGCCTTGATATAATTGGTGTTGTCGCCCTGCAGCCCGCGAATAAACGCAACGCCGAGCCGCGCGGTCAGAAACGGATCTTCGCCGTAAGTCTCCTGGCCGCGGCCCCAGCGCGGATCGCGAAAAATATTGATGTTCGGCGTCCAAAACGTCAGGCCGTAATATTGCGCGCTGTCGCCGTTGTGCCTGCTCCGGTAATCATTGTTTTTGGCGCGCGCCTCGGTGGCGATGACATCCGCCTCCTGATGGACCAGCGGCACGTCCCACGTTGCCGCCATGCCGATGGCCTGCGGAAAAACCGTCGCCACGCCGGCCCGCCCGACGCCGTGCAAACATTCATTCCAATAATTGTAGGCAGGCACACCGAGCCGCGGAATCGCCGGGGTGGCGTTGCGCATCTGCTGGACTTTTTCCGCGAGCGACATCCGGTTCACCAAATCGCGCACGCGCTCGGCCACCGGCCGCGCGGCATTCGTCCAGATGACCGGCCCGGCGACCGCGGGGATTTTCAACGCCGACGTGTCCTCGACGCTGATCATGTCCGCCGCGCGCACGAAAATAACGGACTGCCCCGCGTTGTCCTTGACTTCAAACGAATTGAACTTCGCCGCGTCCGTGCGTCCGGTGAAAGTGAACGCCAGTGGTCCGCCGACCGCGTCCGCCGCGTGGTCCACTTCGTTGCTGGTGAAAAAAACTTTCCCCGCGCCGCCGGCCGCGGCGAAAATATCCAGATTGGTGACGATCGGCTGGTCGCCGCAGGTGATGTCGAACACGCGCTGCCCGGCGTTGGTGAAATCCACTTCCGCGAAGCCGATTAACACCATGTATTTGCCCGCCGGAAGGCTGGACACGGACACGGTGAAGTTCGTCCCGAAAATTTCCTCGCGAAACGCCTCCTCGCCGCGCCAGTTCGCGCCCTCAATCGTGGTCACGCCCCACGCGCGGCGATGGTTGAAATCACCGCTGATGAGAACTTGTTTGTCGCAGGCGACGCAAACCTCCTCGTCGGCGGCAGCCATGACGTTCAACGCCAGCCCGGTGAGGACCGCGAGCGCCAAAAGCCACTTATAATTCATGGTGGCAAGAATACACCAATCCCACCGACCGAGGAAAAGCCTTTTTACGGCACGGACGGGCGTGGCGTGCTGGGCTGCGATTCGATGGTCGTCGTCGCCGCCGACACACCATCTGCCGTCGCGGTAAGCTTGATTTCGCCGGCGTCTTTCGTGGATTGCACCATGATTTGCGCAAGGCCGTTGAAAACGCTGCGCGACCAGTCGGCCGGAACCGGCTTGCCGAACAGTTCCACGTCCACGTCGGGATTGAGGCCACCCGTGCCGGACTCGTTGAAAACGCCGACGGCAATGACATTGTCGCCGACGTGCAACGCTTTTTTGATGTCGAAAGCCGGCTGCGACGCCCAGTCGGTGGATTCACCGACGCGCTGGTTGTTCACGAAAATCCAGCCGTGGTCGTCAATGCCGCCGAAACGCACCTGCACGGCCGGATTGTTCAAATCGTCTTCGCTCAACTTGACATGCGCGCGATAAATTGCCGTCTGGCCTTCCGTCAAAAACATGTCGCCGGAATCGCCATCGGTCTTGGGCTTGATGGTGTTCCACGATGAGTCATCAAAGTCCGGCGCGTATTCCGGCACGAGCGAGCCTTTGGACGGCACGTCGGCGAGCTTCCAGCGCCAGTCGTTCACCGGAATGGATTTCACGGTTGGCTGCGCGATGAACGTATCGGGCTCGTGGCAGCTTGGATCACCGTTGCCGACGCCGAGAATTTTTCCCGCGCCTTCGATAGCAAAATTAATTTTGTTTCCGGCCGTCGGCACGGTGCGGCCCTGCGCATCCGCAACGGAAACGGTGATGACCGAAACGTCCTCGCCATCTGCGTTGATGGTCGTGCGGTTCGGCGTGAGCTGGACCGCCGCCGGTTCGCCGGTGGTTTCCACTTTCGTTTCGGCGATGACCTTGCCGGCGTCGTCAAAACCTTTCGCGCTCAAAGTTCCCGGCGCGTATTTCACCTGCCAGGTCAATTTTGAATTCGGCTTCATCGCCTGTTTGCCTTGCGATGTGCCGTTCAGGAACAACTCCACTTGCTTGCAGTTACTCAAGGCATCCACGCGGATTTCCTGGCCTTCCTTGCCGGCCCAGTTCCAGTGTGGCAAGAGATGCAAAACGGTGTTCGTTGTCCACCACGACTGGTAGTAATAAAAATTGTCTTTCGGGAAACCGCAGGTGTCCATGATGCCGAAGTGTGAATTGATGCACGGCCAGGAATACGGCGTCGGCTCGCCGCGATAATCAAAACCGGTCCACACAAAACCGCCGCTCAACCACGGGCGCGGCGCGAAGAAACCCCACCACGCCTCGGCAGAGTTGCCCCAGCTCGGCACATGGTCGTTGTCGTAGCTGCTGACGTAGCCGCGCGCCGGATCGTTCGCATATATGCCGCGCGTGCCGACGGTGCTGGCCTGTTCCGTGCCGACTTCCGGCTGGTCCGGATGCTTCGCGTGATAACTGTCCATGCCGGCGCCGATATGATAATTCCAACCGCGCACGTCAATGACGCCGTTGATGCCGGCGAACGTGTCGCCTTCCGGCGCGGCGTAAGTCACCGGCCGCGTCGGGTCGAGCCGCTTCACATAATCCTGCATCGTGCGCGCGACGGCGGCGCCCTGCGGCGAATCCTCCACGGAAAATTCCTCGTTGGCGATGGACCAGATGCCGACGCAGGCGTGATTGCGGTCGCGGCGGATTTGATCGTCCCACTTCTGCAAATTTTCCTGATCGCTGCCGAGCAGCCGGCTTTCGTCCATGATGATCATGCCGAGATGGTCGCACGCGTCGAGCAACTCCGGCGTGGGCGGATTGTGCGAGGTGCGGATGGCGTTGCAGCCAAACTCCTTTAATTTTGCGACGCGAAAAGATTGCAGCGCATCCGGCAGCGCCGCGCCAACGCCGGCCATGTCCTGGTGATTGCAGGTGCCGTAAAGTTCGTAATGCTTGCCGTTCAGCAAAAATCCGTTCGTCGGATCAAACGCGAATGTGCGGATGCCAAACTCGGTTTCTTTTTGGTCAACCACATTGCCGTCCACTTCCACCGTCGTGACGAGCTTGTAAAGTTTTGGAGATTCAGGCGACCAAAGCTCCGGTGAGCGAATCCATAAAAGTCGCTTGAAATCACGTTCTGAACTCATGACGTCTTCGTCTGGCAAAGAAATTGGCGGCCCTTGATGAAATGGCTCCACTCTAACTTTTTCACCATTTGGACCATAAATTTCATAACCAACAGAAACCTTGGCGTAGTTTGTTTGTGAATTGATAAGTCTTGTTTCAATAACGATGTTCGCATCAACTCCCGGCACGTTGTCCTTGAATTTTGAATAAACAAAAATCCCGTCCGGCGCGATGGCCACCGGCGCGGTCTTGTCCAGCCAGACGTGCCGGTAAATGCCCGCGCCTTCGTAAAACCAGCCCTCGAATTTGTTCGCATCCACCTTCACCGTGATGACGTTCCGGCCGCCGAAATGCGCCACGTCCGTGATGTCGGCGCGGAACGGATAATAGCCGCTCTCGTGGCGCGTCACGAGCCAGCCGTTGACCCAGACCGTCGTGTCGCGGAACGCGCCATCGAACGTCAGCCAGATGCGCTTGCCGGCGTCGGCCGCCGGCAGTTCAAACGTGCGGCGATACCAGCCGACGCTGTTGCGGGGAAAACCCGGCCCGACCGCCTTGAAGCCGTGGCTGCCGTCGGCGTTTTTGTCGAACGGCAGTTCAATCGCCCAGTCGTGTGGCAGGTCGAGCGTGCGCCAGGAATTGTCGTTGAATTTTTCCGCCGCCGGGCCGCCGCTCGCACCGGCCTTGTCCAGACGCAGCGCTCCCGGCCAGTCGTCGCCGAGATGAAATTTCCAGTTGGCATCGAGCGAAAGATGCTCGCGCGGTGAGTTGGTGTCGGCGGCGGCGCAGGAAAAAGCGATTGAAATGAGCAGCAAGCCCAGCCAGCGGTGGGAGTTTTTCAAGGAAGTCATGGGGATTTTGTAGCTTATAATTCTCCGGTTGGAAATTTATTTCTCTGTCGCGAAAACAACGTAGCTGTGCGGCAGCAGATGAATATTGAATGAAGTGCGGCCGGCGTCGGCGTCTGGCTGCCCGCGCCGATGGATTTTGGAAGCCGCCTGACCGGGAATGGTTTCGCCCGTGACCAGATTCCGCAACTGCGCAAAATCACCCGTGACGGAAACTTTCACGTCCGTCGCCGCCGGCAGATAAGATTCCACGATGAAGGAATTATTGTCGTAGGCGAACAAGGCGACCTTGCCCGCGCCATCCAGCCGGATAGGAAACTCGCGCATCACCTGATCCTTGATCGCGCTCGTGACCGCCGGCGGCAGCGCGTAAAGGTCGCTGAAATTTTCCGGGATCGTCCAGACGTAAAGCACGCCCTTGGCATAGCGGTCCATCAGCAGCAGCGGAAAACCGTTGTCGCCGGCGATGGCGCGCACCACCGGCCAGGCGTCGTTGGTGAGAAAAATGATTTCCGGAAACAGCACGTCGGCATGGGTTTCACCGTCGAGCGCCAGGCCTTTGCCCGCGCCGAAGCCGCCGAAGTATTCATGCGTCAGAAATTTGTGGTCGGTATAGCGCACCTCAACAATATCCTCGAGGCCTTTGCCCGACAACGCGCGCAGCAGGCCGGAGGTGATGACGACATTTTTTCCGGCGGCGAGCTGGCCCTTGATTTTGGCGACGATGCCCGGATCAAACTTCGCGCATTCGGTCAGCAGAACCAGATTTGCGTTCGTCGGAAATTCCGGATGCAGGTCAATCGGAATGCCAATCATGCCGAGATAATTGTGCAGGAAATCCTCGCCGGTGGATTGATACGGCTTGTAGCTCGCGATGCCGATGGGATCGCCGAGCTTGCCGATAAATTGATCAACTTGTTCCAAAGAATAACCGGCGACGCGCGCCATCGTCGGGTCGGAATCGCCCTTCACCATTTCATCGAAATTAAAACTGGTCGGCAATTTTTCCCACGCCACGCGGTCGCCAGCGTTGATCGGGTGAAGCAAATCCGGCCAGTTGAACAGCGTTTGTTCGCGCGCCTTGGCGAACATTGTGTTCCAAAGCTGCTCGGCATAGCGGTCAATGTAGCGAATGTCGTAAGTGTCCACCCAGCCGCCGCCGTTGCGGCCCGGGGCGATGTTCTCGAAGTAGCGGATGATTTCGTAGCTCTCGTATTGCTGCAAATGCTGGTCGGTCATGACCGGATCGCGCGTTTCGGTGCCGGTGTGGATGCCGTCAAAAATCTTGGGCTCGCGTTCCAGGTCGAAACCGGAGCCTTGGAAATGCTCATACCAGTTTGGAAACTTGATGACCATTTTCACCTTGGGATTCACGGCCTTGGCGGGCTTGACGATCAGGTTTTCCGCCGCGTCGTCCAGCAATTCCAGCCGGAACTGCGTCCAGCTTTTGTCGCCTTTGACGGCGATGTCGGAATCATTTTTTGTGGAAACGAAAAAGAAATCGTCCTGGATGACTTCATCGAAATGTTTCGCCGCGAATTCCGCCGCGCTTTTGATGAACGCGCGGTCGTTCGGGTCGGTGTAGCAAAACGATTGGAACTGCCCGCCGATGCTGCCGTCCGACAGCGCCATGCCGCCGGCCACCTGCACGCCATGGTCGAGGAAAAACTTCTTCGCGCGCTCGGCCTGGTCGTCGGTGATCAAATGCCGGTCGCGCTGCACCTCGATATAAACCTTGTCCACCTTCAACTGGCGATGGATGCAATCCCAGTCGGCCTGGAGCTTTTGCGGATTATCGAAGCTCTCGACGATGTTGATGGGAATATAGACCGCGACGGAAAAGTTCGTGTAATTTCCGGCGCGGCCCGGCAACGGCGAGCCGA
>Ga0181528_10000968_pt1 | contig 18507 bp, 17 predicted proteins | sample PEATcosm2014_Bin_47_FD_119742 | JGI IMG/M metagenome (GOLD analysis project Ga0181528, IMG submission 119742) | Peatland microbial communities from MTU Mesocosm Facility, Houghton, MI, USA - PEATcosm2014_Bin10_10_metaG | ecosystem: Environmental > Terrestrial > Soil > Wetlands > Peat | place...
AGCTCCAGCTCGGAGCCGATCTCCTCGACCGACTCCAGGTCGTGAAGGGTGACCAGCGCGCCCAAGCCCTGGCCGGAGCCTGCGCTCGACCAGTCTTCAATAAAATCGAGAGAAGCCTGAATGCGGCGCCCGGTCTCGGTGCGAATCTCAATTTGACCCAGGGATCTTCTGGCATCGAAGGCCTGGCGCAGCGTCTTTCCCAGCACGGTTGAAGGGTTGAATATGTCGTGGGCGTGCAGGCCGAGAATGGCGTCGCGCTCAATGGCCAGAAAACGGCGCGCCGCTTTGGAGACCAGCACGGCACGCCCGTCCGCGGTGAAGAGCAGAATGCCATCCTGCAGCTTGAGAAGAATCTGGTCCAGGTTTTCCTTCAACGCCGAGAAGACCTCTTCGACATTGCGCATACGCTGGCCGATGATTTCGATCTTGCTGGAGACCCGGGCCGCCGTATCCTGTCTGGGCGCTTCTTCCTCGCGGTCTTCCGTTTCGCTGTCCTCCGCGCCGGAGCCGGTCCAGTAGTCCAGTTGGAGATTGATCTCCTCCAGGGGACGCAGCGCCAGATTGCTCAGCAGGAAGGCAGCGATCAAAGCCGTGGCCAGCACAAACTCCAGCAGCGTGAAGGTTGCCGAGAGCCAGGGATTGTAGACGGCGCGCAAAAGCGTGGTGCGGACGCCGACATGGACGGTGGCAAAGGGCGCGCCATTGCGCTCCAGAGGCACAACGACATCAAAGACTCTGGGGGGGCCGAAGACTTCATGGATGAGTTGTATGGGATTGGCGTCCAGGAGCTGCTTGTAGTCGGGGCGCACCGGCAGGGGCTTGTCTTCATTTGCAGGGTTGGTGCTGAGCAGCGTGCTGGACTGGGTGTCGCCGATGTTGATGTCGTAGACGGTGAGGGAGTAGCGGTTGACCGAATCGACAACCGCCTTCAGAGCGGCGTTATCGCGCACCGCTTCCGCTGCCAGAGCGCGCAACTGGGCGGGGTTGTTGGGATCGACCTGGCGGTCTTTCAGCCCTGTCTCCAGCGCATTCTGCAAGGCAAACTTCACCTGGTCGGCCACCATGTGGTTGGAGGAATAGGACTGCTGCACGGCAGCCTGCAGCAACTCACTGACATAGACCAGCGAGATCAATCCGGCGATGAGAAAGACCAGGGCGGTGATGGCCAGGACGAGTTTGGTCTTCAGATGCATGGGTTGGAGTTAGACTTCCTCGCGCGTCTGACTATACTCCTTGATTTTGTTGTGCATGGTCTTCAAGCTCAAACCCAGAATCTCCGCGGCACGGGTCCTGTTCTGCCCGGTGGCTTCCAGAGTGCGCTCGATCAGCAGGCGTTCGGCTTGATCCACGGTGGTGCCGACGCGCAGTTGCAGCATACTCGCATCGAAGGGCAGCGCGGTTTGCGATTGCGCTTTGCCGAAGCCGGCGGGCAGGTGAATGGCATCAAGCGGCGATCCATCCGAGGCTAGAATCACCGCGCGCTCCACCGTATTGCGCAGTTCGCGTCCGTTGCCCGGCCAGTCGTGGGCCATCATGCGCTCCATCATCGTCGGAGTTACGCCGGAGATCTTGCAGCCGTGCTTGCGGTTCATCTCTTCCAGCATCGTCTCGACCATTGCGGGCAAATCCTCCATGTGCTCGCGCAGCGGAGGCATATGAATGTTGAAGACATTCAATCGGTAGTAGAGATCGGGACGCAAATGCCCCAGGGCGATGGATTTCTCCGGGTCGCGATTGGTGGCGGCCAGCACTCTCACGTCCACATCCTGTTCGGTGCGCGCGCCCAGACGGCGGAATTTGCGCTCTTCCAGAACGCGCAGCAGGGTTACCTGGGTCGCCGTCGGCATCTCGCCAATCTCGTCCAACAGCAGCGTACCGCCGCTGGCCAGCTCGAAGCAGCCCACCCGCCGCTCGACGGCTCCGGTGAATGCGCCTTTTTCGTGGCCGAAGATCTCGCTTTCAATCAGCGTTTCGGGAATGGCGGCGCAGTTGACTGCGACAAAGGGGCGGAGTTTGCGCGGGCTAAGCTCGTGCAGCGTGCGCGCCACCAGTTCCTTGCCGGTGCCGCTCTCGCCAGTGATGAGCACAGAGACGTTGGAGGGAGCAATCTGCTCGATGAGGCCGAAGATCTCCCGCATGGGCCGGGAGCTGCCCACCATCGCACCCAGCACGCCGCTCTCGCGCAGCCGGCGGCGCGCAACCTCCAGCTCGATGATGGTTTCGCGCTGCCGCGTGGCGTTGGCCAGGATGGTCTTGAGGCGCGTGGCATCGACCGGCTTTTGCAGGAAATCGTACGCGCCGAGCTTCATTGCATCCACGGCGAGTTGAATGGAGCCCATCGCGGTGAGCACCACCACGGCCAGATTGGAGCCGGCCCCGGAGCCTTCTTCATTCAGCCGCTGCAGCAGTCCTATGCCGTCCAGACGCGGCATCTTCAGGTCGGTGACGACGATGGCCGGCTCCCAGGCGCGCGCCTTTTCCAAGCCTTCCATGCCGTCGCAGGCGGTTTCCGTGCTGTATCCCCAGCCGGAGATCAGCTCCGCCAGCCCCATCAGCGCGTGAGGCTCGTCTTCGACAATCAGAACTTTTACAGAGTTTTCCATGGGGTCGCCGATGCGGCTCTATCTCAATGTACCTTTCTACCATGCAAAAAGCCAAAAAATTCCCCATTCGAAGCCGCTCTGATCCTCAAATCTCATGGCGCGGGGACGGGATCTTCGAGCGGCCTGGCGGCAGGCGTTGCGCTGACACGCTCGGCTGTGGCTTTACGTATCGCCGCCAACGGCACGGACAGCCGCGGATCCTCGCGCGTCAATACCTGGGGCGCATGGTAGACGGCATTCGCCAGATCGAGCGGGTTGCCCCTCTGGATAAACTCGCTCCAGACCATGAAGTACGTCCAGCGCGGCTGCTTCAGAAGAGTTTCCGGGCTGGGCAATCTGCCCACCTCGGCCAGCGCGATGGGCTTGCCGCCGGCCAGCGTCAGAATGTTCGTGTAGTACTCCGGCTTGAACTCGCCATAGATGTCCATCGTGACCAGGTCGGCATACTGCGCGCCGGGATAGTAATCGGCGATCGGTCCGGCATTGCTTCCATTCGGCGCATTCGCATTCCATACCCAGAGCAGATTGTCCAGATGATGCACGTTGATGAAGCGGTCATAGATCATCCGATATAACGCCGCCGAACCGTCTTTGCCCGGTCGCCCGCCCCACCAGAACCAGTTGCCGTTCACCTCGTGATAAGGCCGGAAGAGCACCGGCACATGAGCGTCTCGCAGTTGCTTGAGATAGCCGGCGACGACGTCCACCTGCGCCTGCCAGCGCAGATTGAGCGGGCTGCCGGGGGTGAGCAGTTCATGCCACTCGGCGTCGGTCAGATGGCCTTGTATGCTGTCGTGGAAGGTGACCGGTTCGTTGTCCGTGGGCCTCACCTCATGCCAGGTCAGAGTGACGACCGCACCGTTGCCGTACTGCCGTTCGGCCTCGGCGATCATTGCGGGCCGCGCCAGTGCGGAGTCCTTGTCCTCGCCGCCCGAGAAGCCGAAGTCTCCTCCAAAGAGTCCCGGATACTTGGCCGTAAGATCGTAGGCCATGTCGGTCCAGCGCGCGCCGGCGTTGGGATAGTTGTGCTGCCCGGCGATCGTCGCCTTGCCGGAGATCGAATTGAGATAAGCAAGCAGCGCCCGCGCCTCCGGAGTGGCGTTGGGATTGACCGGATCAGGAGCCGTCTGCGCTCCCAGCGCGCAACTTAGAATGATTGCAAAAGCAAATATCAAGTATTGCTTCAATCGCATCGTGAATGTCCCTTCGCGTGGGAATTATAGATGATAGCGTGTTTGTCGGGGAAAGGGCGCGGCAAGCGTCAGTCGGCGATGGCGCGGCCGATGCGGACCCACCAGTCTGGCCCGGTGGCAGCCAAGTAGATCACGCCGAACTGGGCGACGTAGTAGAGGGGCACGCCGACGCGGTAGACGGTGTGGATGCGCCGGTTGACGAGCAGATCGCGGCAGATACCGAGCGCGAGCATCAGGTCGACGCCGACATACGACAGGTTGTGCTGGCGCGCGTAGGCGTGATCCATGCGGGCGAATGCGGCGACCAGCAATCCGCAGGTAGCGAAAAAAACCAGGCGGCGATGGAACTCGGGCGATTTGCGCCAACAGATGGCGAGCGCCATGCACAGGCCGAAGACACCGATGTCAAAAAATGGAACGGCAAGGAAGGCGTAGCGGTGCGGCATGTGGAGGCTGTAGGTTTCAAAGTGGACCATGCGGATGGCGGTCATCACTCCAAGAGGCACCATGATGGCGGCGATTGCGGCGGCCACCCAGCCGATCGCGCGATGCCATTTCACGTTGCGTGTGCGCACCAGGGCCGATTGCAGGATGAAGATGAGGATCCAAGCCGAGAACGTGAAGCCATGGACCCAGAGGATGCGGGGCGGGGCAATGTCGGGGTGGAGCAGCCGTTCGTCAACGGTCTGGCTGAAGCCGGCCACCACGGCTGCGGCAGAGACGAGTGACATGGCGAAGTAGAAGTAGCGGTCGAGGAGGCTGTTGCGGCCGGTGAACAGGCTCAGACGCGGCGCGGCGACGGTCGGAGAAACGGAAGGAATCATGGGCTCTCGCTTTCTTGGGGGAAGGGGAATCTTCGGGGGAAAAGGAGAACAGGGGGAGAGTACCACGCGGAAGCAGGGACGCACAACGGGGTTGTGAGGTCGGCGCAGCAAGGGTCGTGAGTGAGTTGGCGATTGGGCGTGAACCGAGAATCTGTCTCGGCTGCATCGGCGATTGCCATTACTTGAGAGAGTCGAGAATACGAGACACACGCATGTGAATGAGTGGGTATGAGCGCCCTTGGTTATCTGTCTCCGAACGCCCGATACGCTCGAAACCAAGATGCTCATAGAAGCCCACCGCTTGGATATTTTGTTCGTTCACGTCAGTCATGAGGTTTGGTCGGATGCTCAGTGCATGTTGAACAAGTGCGCGCCCAGCCCCCGATCCACGTTGCGTTGGATCGATAAATAGAGCCTCCATATGTACACCGTCTAGAAGCATGAAGCCTATCGGATGGTCCTTGTCGTCCACGGCCAGCCAGAGAGGGGCTTGTGGCAGGAAGCTGACAACCTCCGCTTCAATCTCCTGCCTGTCGGTCGGAGATAAGAAGTGGTGCGTCGCATCGACCGCCCCGCGCCAGATATCCAAGACTCGCTCGCTATCCTCCGCCATCGCTTTTCGTATGCGCACCATGATTACTAGAATACCCGCTAACTGTATCCCGCGTTCATGGAAACGCATTCAACCGAACGGATCGGTAACGACAATATCGGCTAGTGTTCTCTGCATGGAGACGATTCTGGAATTGAATGGCGCCAATAGCCCGTACCGCTCAGCAAGTCTCTTACCACTCCAGCGACTCTCTCTATCCCGTCTTCTCCGTCAGCTCCGCCCAGCGTGCGTAGAGCGTATCGTTCTCGTGCTGTGCGGCATCCAGTTCATGGAGCGCCTCTTGCAGAGCAGCGGCGTTGGTGGCGATCTCCGGGTTTTCTACACGGCTGCGGGCAGCTTCCAGCCGCGCATCGGAGACGGCGACCCTCTCTTCGATTGCGGCGAACTCGCGGGCTTCCAAGTAAGAGAGCTTCTTCTTGCCGCTTATATTCGAGGCTGTATCCGCGCCAGTTTGCTGTGCGGAGCTTGAACCGTCGGCTTTACGGTCGATTTTCCTGCCGGTGGATGAATCGAGTTCTTGAATCCAATCTTCCCATTGCGCGTAATCGGCGAAGAGGCCGGTGTGGCCGCGTCCGTCTAATCCCAATACCGTCGATGAGACGCGATTCAGCAGATAGCGGTCGTGCGTTACCAGAACCAGCGCGCCGGGAAAGTCGAGAAGATTTTCTTCGAGGATTTCCAGCGTCGGAATGTCCAGATCGTTGGTCGGCTCGTCGAGCAGCAGAACGTCGGCAGGCTCCAGCATCAATTTCGCAATCAGCACGCGCGCCCGCTCGCCGCCGCTCAGATTGCGCACCGGCTGGTTGAGCTGTTCGCCCGTGAAAAGAAAGCGCGCCGCCCAACTGGCGACATGAACGGTGCGTCCCTGGTGGATGACGCCGTCGCCTTCGGGAGCCAGCGCGCGGCGCAGCGTGAGGCTTTCATCTAGCTCGCGCATCTGGCTGAAGTAGACGAGACGGAGCGCGTCGGCGCGGCGAATACTGCCCGCAGCCGGCTCGATCTCGCCACGCAGCAGGCGCAGCAGCGTCGTTTTACCGCTTCCGTTGGGGCCGACGAGGCCGACCTTCATGCCCGCTGTGAGAATAAAATTCAGCCCGCAAAACAAAAGCCGCTTGTTCGTTTCACTTTTTGGGTCATCCGGTGAAGAAGGCACTTGGCAGGCGACATCTTTGAATTCGACGAGGCGCTTGGTCTTGCGCATACTCGCCTCGAAGTCGATGCTGGCCGTTGCGGTGACGGTGCGCGCATTCATCTCGGCGAGCTGGCCGATCATCGCGTTGGCGGTATCGATCCGCGCCTTGGATTTTGTCGCTCGCGCCTTGGGGCCGCGCCTGAGCCATTCGATCTCGGTGCGGACGCGGTTACGCAGGCTCTCCTGCTGGCGATTCTGCGATTCAAGATAGGCCTGCTTCTCTTCGAGAAAGCGGCTGAAGCTGCCTTTGACGCGCAGAAGTCCATCGGCAAAGACGCGATTCAATTCGATGATTTCGCTCGATGTGGATTCAAGAAAATAGCGGTCGTGGCTGACGGTGACGGCGGCGAAGCTGGAGGTGGTGAGCAGCTCCTCCAGCCATTCGATGCCGGCCAGATCGAGGTGATTGGTCGGCTCGTCGAGCAGCAGCACGTCGGGTTCGGAGACCAGCGCTTCGGTGATCGCCAGCCGCTTGCGCCAGCCGCCGCTGAGAGAAGCCGCCTCGGCTGTGAGGTCCATGAAGCCGGCGCGGCCGGATAGCTCGCGCAATCGGCCTTCGCGCTCGGCTTCAAGAACGTGTGCGGCGGCCAGCGCCCGCTCCAGAATCTGGCGAATCGTGAAGCCTGCGTCAAAGCGCGAATCCTGTGGGACGTAGGCGGCGCGCGCGCGCTTGCGCACCGCCACTTCGCCGGAGTCCGGTTCAAGCTGCCCGGCCAGAATCGCCAGCAGCGTTGACTTGCCCGCGCCATTGGGGCCGATCAGTCCGATGCGGCTACCCTCCTCGACGGTGAGCGAGATCTTCTGAAAGAGCGGCCTGGCGCCGAATTGCTTGGTCACGGATTGCGCGTTGAGAATCGGAGGCATCTACATTCAGGATACTGTGCGGGCCTCCCATTTTGGTTGCGACGCGCCGCGCCATGCCGGTATGGAACAACCTTGCGTATCCGCGCAACGATGAGTGCAATGAATCAGGCGGGCCGACATTATTCTGTCTCTGCAAAACGTGGAGGGTTCGATGCGGTTCAGATTTTCCGGATGCCTGTTTATCTTGTTTTTGATGGGAGCGATTGGTCTTGAGGCCGCCTATGGACAATCGTACTGGGTGGATCAAAACGGAAATGTCATTCCGGCTAAAGCGGCGCAGGCGCAACCTTCAGGCCCAGGCAGCCAGAACAACCCAATATCTTCGGCGTATGCGCAGCGGCAGAGCGCTCCGGCGCAGGCTTCCATCGCCTATATGCAGTGGAACGATCCGGTGGAAGGCGCGTTTTCCGTATTGCTGCCGCGTGGCTGGCAGGTTACCGGCGGCACGCAGCGCACCACGCGCGTTGAGCCTCACTACGTGGTGCGCGCGCAATCGCCCGGCGGCGGTGTGCAACTGTTCATGGATGATCCGCGCATTGCGATCCGCCAGGTTCCCAATGGCTTTTATGCGCGCGAAGGCACGGCGATTCCCTCGGCCTGGGGCGGAAAACTGCTGGTGGAGCGCTATCGTCCCGCACCGCAGGCGGCTCAGGAATATGTGCAGAAGGCGGTCTGTCCATCGGCTACGCAGTTTCAAGGCGGCATCATCCCCGGCCAGACCGAGGATTTGAATCGCCAATTCGGTGCAATCGCGCGCTCCGAGGGCAAGCAGATTCACGTGGATGTAGGCGAGCTGTCCTTCCGCTGCGGTGAGCAGAACGGCTATGTGTACGCGATTACGCTTCAAGCCTGGCAGCCGGGAGGGCCGGTTTCGCTGTGGCTGATCTATCGCGTGGCGGGCTTTCTGACGCGTCCCGCTGAAGGCGCCACGGCTGCTGCGGCCATCCACCGGATGCTAGGTTCATTTCAGATGAATCAGCAATGGCTGGAAAACTTTGCCCGCGAGTGCAACGATACGGCCGGCAATGTGATTCGCGAGTCGAATGCGATCACCCAGTCGACCATCGCGCGCGCCAAAGCGCAGGATGCCGCCGAGCAGGCGCAGTTCGCATCCTGGAAGAAGAACTCGGACGCCAGCTTCAATGCCATCGAAAAGGGAGAGCGGGCATCGACGGGGATCAATGACGGCAACGGGCACGATTACAACGCGCAGTTGAATCAGAAGTCGGTTTGCAACAGCGTCGGCGATTGCCAAACAGTCGACGCCAATGTAACCAACTGGTGGTTCGATTGCAGCGGCAAGGCATATCCCGGTTCGGAGAGCGGTGGCGCGCCCTCCAGCAGCCTGAGCGCCTGTTGGAATAAAGGTCAGTGAGGTAGCGCGTACCGCATCGTTCCCTGAAACTTCTCGATGCATTCTTCAATCAATGGCCAAAGGAGTATGTGAGCTGAAAGAGACCATTGTCGATGCCCGGATTGTCGTGAGCTGTCCAGTGGTTGGAGATGTGATGAATGCGGTATTCAGCGCGGACGGAGCGCGTCTTTGAACGGTAGAGCTCAACTCCCGCGCCAAAGTCGAAGGTGAAGTTGAAGGAGCCGGCGGTGGAGATAGGGATAGGTTGTGTCGAATACATATAGCCGCCGTGGCCGATGAAAAACGGTTGTAGCTTGTGGCGCGGCATGAAGTTCCATTGAAAGCCAACTGGAGAGATTGCTTCACCGATCGTTCACTGGCGTCCGTGGCAGGAATCGGTGTAAGTCCCGCTGTATGTTACCTTATCGATCGTTTGACTGTACGGCGTTGTCACTGTGGCACAGTAGATATCGGGCCAGGTGTCGTAAGTATAAATCGCCGATGTCGGTGAAGTTTGTACTTGCACGACGTGACTATTCGGATCGCTCTCCAGTGCTACCGGCAGAATCTCCCCGTTGTACTGCCAGTTCACGATGCGGTTGTGCAAGAGCCTGCGGCTGTATCCAGCGCCAAACTCCAGCAGCATACGATTTTCAGCGATGCCTAGAATCATATGACTTGAGTCGCCTGAGTACGCGCTGAAGAGGCTGAAGGTATTTTTCCTGGCGTAATAGGGGTTTTCCGCCGTCGCCGAAGTTTGAGCGCGTGCAACTCCAATGTTCAGGAGCAGCATGGCGATGAGGCTGAAACGAGCCGTAAGGAGAGGCAGGCTTGCACGTTCATGTCTCGACAAAGAATGACCTTTCCAACACCAGACTGAGCGATGCCGCAGCGCCTATAATCCTTATTTGACTGCGAAATCCATTTTAGGTGAGCGCACCTATGTATTCAACCGCCGTAGCTTATGCACGAGAGAATCATCCCCGGTTTTTGCAGGAATTGAAGGCGATGCTGCGCATTCCTTCCATCTCCACGCTGCCGGAGCACAAGGCCGACTGCCGCCGCGCCGCAGAATTTCTTATGGCCGAGTTGACGCGCATCGGCATGGAGAACGCGCGCCTGATCGAAACCGGCGGGCATCCGCTGGTTTATGCCGACTGGTTGCACGCCGCGGGAAAGCCCACCGCGCTTTTTTACGGTCATTACGATGTGCAGCCTGCCGACCCGCTGGACGAGTGGCATTCGCCGCCCTTTGAGCCGGAAGAGCGCAACGGCAATCTCTATGCGCGCGGCGCCTGCGATGACAAGGGGCAGGTCTGGGCGCAGGTCAAGGCGCTGGAGTCGCTGCTGGCCGCAACCGGCAGGCTGCCGCTCAATGTGCGCGTGATCTTCGAGGGTGAGGAGGAGGTTGGAGGGGAGGGAATTGCCGCCTTTGTCGCCTCCAAGCCTCCAGAGTTGAAGGCCGATTTCGCGCTGGTCTCCGATACAGAGTTATTCGCTCCAGGCCTGCCCACACTCTGTGTCGGCCTGCGCGGCATGATCTATACCGAGCTTGAGGTGCGTGGCGCCAAGACCGATCTGCATTCGGGAATGTATGGCGGCGCGGCGCCCAATCCCTTCATTGCCCTCGCGCAGATGCTGGCGCGGCTTAAGGACGAGGAGGGCCGCATTCTGATCCCCGGCTTCTACGACGAGATCCTTCCTCCCAGCTCCGATGAACTGGCCGCGTGGCGCAGCCTGCCCTTCGACGAAGAGCAGTATCGCATCGCCGAGGTTGGTTCGCGCACACTGGTAGGCGAGGCCGGCTACAGCGTACTGGAGCGCACCTGGGCAAGGCCGACGCTGGACGTGCATGGCATCCCAGGCGGCTTCATCGGAGCGGGCGCAAAGACCGTCATCCCCGCCAAAGCCCTCGCCAAAGTCTCCATGCGCCTGGTTCCCGGCATGACTCCGGACAAGACCTTCGCGCTCTACAAGAGCTATGTCGAGAAGATTGCCCCAGCAGGCGTCGAGGTTGAGGTGCGTCTGATTCACTCCGGCGATCCCTGCCTGATTCCGGTGGACAATCCTTACGTCCGCGCTGCGACACGAGCACTGGAGGAGGTCTGGGGGCAGAAGACCGTCTTCATCCGCTCCGGCGGTTCCATCCCCATCGTCGGCGACTTCGACCGCCATCTCGGCATTCCCAGCGTCATAATGGGCTTCGGCCTCCCCGACGACAACATCCACGCCCCCAACGAAAAATTCCACCTCAAAAACTTCGAGCTGGGCATCGAATCGGTGGTGCGATTCCTGGAAGAAGCCGGACGGTAGTACTATTGCCGGGTGCCCTATCCATTTCACGCACTTTGTGAAATGGGTGGGAGGCCACGAATCTCAAACGAGCTAGATAATCGTAAACCGTAGCGTTAAGGCAGTGAGCAGCATTGGTCGATCCGGGTGAACGGAAATTATCGTTTGACCTTTACCTTTGAAGGCGATGACGCCATCCCCCGGCAAACCTGTCCTGTCCTTCGCCAAGCTGGAGCCATTGCTTCAATTCTGATCCCCTTCTAATCCCCGCGGCCTCGCTCCGGTCCTTCGCCTGCAAGGAGCCATCGTGCGGCAGGAGGGCCAGCCGATGGACAGTGGATACTATGCGGCGATGACCGGGCTGGTGGCGCGCACCCAGGCGCTGGACATTGCGGCCACCAATCTGGCCAACGCGCAGACCCCCGGCTACCGGGCCGAGCAGGAGTTTTTCCGCTCGGTGCTGTTGGGGCCGGATGCCATGGATTCGCAGTTGGGCCAGACGGTGAACAACTACGGCCTGTTGGGGGGCGACCGGCTCAATCTGGCCCAGGGCGCGATCCAGCAGACCGGCAATCCGCTGGACGTGGCGATCGAAGGCGAAGGCTTTTTTGCGGTGCAAACGCCTCAGGGAGTGAGATATACCCGCGACGGCGGCTTTCATCGCACCCCGGATGGAAGGCTGGTGACGGCGGCCGGCGAGCCGGTGCTTTCAGTGACCGGCCAGCCGGTTCCCGTGCCGCCGGGCGAGGTGAGCATCGGCGCCGATGGCGTGCTATCGGTGGCTGGCGGCACCGTGGCCCAGCTTGGCGTCTTTACCTTTCCCGCCGGCGTGCAACTGACCGCCGAGGGCTCCAATCGCTATCTGGCTCCGGCGGGAGCACAGCCGGCTCTCTCCAAAGACGCCACAGTTCACCAGGGCGCCGTCGAGGCGGCCAATCAGGATGTCATCAAGGGAACGCTGAATCTGATCATGGTGCAGCGGGAGGCGGAGATGATGCAGCGGGCGCTCACCGTCTTCCATACCGAATTCAACAAGATCGCCTGCGAGGACATCCCCAGGGTGTGAAAAGGGCAGGGAATAGTTACTAGGGAAGAGGAACTGAGAACGAAGGATTCGTGAGCCGGGAACAGGGAAACCGTAGCTGAAGGAGCCATCATGATTCGAGCTTTGTATACCGCTGCCAGCGGCATGAGCGCGCAGCAGTTGAATCTGGATACGATCGCCAACAACCTGGCCAACTCCTCGACGACCGGCTTCCGCCAGTTGCGCCTGGAGTTTCAGGATATGGTCTACCAGAATCTGGTGACGCCGGGTGCGGCGCAGTCGCAGTCGACGGTCTCGGCGGGATTGCAGGTGGGTTTGGGGACGAAGTCGGCGGCCACCGAGGTCATCATGACCCAAGGCTCGCTGAACCAGACCTCTAATCCGCTGGATGTGGCCATCGAGGGCGGCGGATTCTTCCAGGTGCAGCGTCCCGACGGAACCATCGCCTACACCCGCGCCGGACAGTTTCAGCTCAACAACCAGGGAACCATCGTGACCACCGACGGCGATCCGATCATTCCCACCATCACCATTCCTCCCAATGCGACAGCGGTGACGATAACCCAATATGGCGTGGTGAACGCGACCCTGCCCGGACAGCAGAATCCCTCGCAACTGGGACAGTTACAATTGGCCACCTTTCCCAACCCAGGCGGCTTGGAGAGCATGGGCAACAACCTGCTGAATGCCACGCTCAGCTCTGGCGATGCAGTGCTGGGCAATCCCGGCGGAGCGGAGGGGCTGGGAACACTGCAACAGGGCTACCTGGAGAACTCGAATGTCGACGTGGTAACGATGTTTGTGCAGATGGTGCTGGCGCAGCGGGCCTACGAATCGAACTCCAAGGTGATCAAGGCCGCCGACGATATGTACTCCCAAGTCAATAATATGACGCACTAACTTCGTGTAAACGATGAGGGGATTCTCATGAGGAGAATGCAATGAAAACCGGGTTCAGCAGAGCGTGGGGTGTGGCGGGAGTGGCTTTGGGAATCGCCATGTTAGCTGCTGCCCAGTCGCCGGAGGCGGCCAACTTGCAGCAGCCGGCGATTCCTTCCTCTGCCGCTCCGCCTCTGCTCCGGATCTCCACGCATGGCGGGTTGACGCAGCAGGAGGTGCTCCGTGTGATCGACGATCCGCACAGCGGGGCGCGCTGGCTGCTGGTACGCAATGAGTTAGCTCCGGGTGGCCCAGGGCGGCTGGTTTTGTCGGATGCGCCTGGCTGGCAGACGGCTGGTAAGCAGAAGCACCCGGCCTCGCGGGTGGCGAATGGCTCTGGAGGGCCTGTGATCCGCTCCGGCGACCGGCTCATTGTCGAGGAGCATACGGCGATCGTGGATGCGTCGTTGGAGGCGCAGGCGTTGGCGCCGGCCGAGGCGGGCGCGGTGCTCAATGTGCGCCTGACGATCGGCGGCAGAGTGCTGCGGGCTGTGGCGATTGGGCCGGGCCGCGCGCGTCTGCTGGCTGAGGAGGAGAAGCGGCCATGAGGATGGGATTGCGCAAGGCAGCGGGCTGGCTGGCGGTTTGGGCGCTATGCGCGGCGCTTTCCGGCTATGCCCTGGGCAACAAGAAGACGGCTCCGGCGGCCGCGGCCAAATCGACTCCGCCGGAGACGGCATTGAAGTCGTATATCGAACGGGTGCGGGCGCAGCAGGCCGCAGAGATTCGCTCGACCGGTTCGATCTGGAGCGCGGAGGGCAGGCTGGTGCGGCTGGGCACGGATGCCAAGGCCTTCCGGCTGCATGATGTGGTTTCGATTGTGGTCAGTGAGAGTCTGGCGGCCTCGACCGACGGCCAGGTCAAGAACTCCCGCGCATCGAATGCCAGCTCCGGGCTGACCTCGCTGTTTGGAGCCTTGAAGGCCTCGAACAATTTGCAGAATCTGCTGGGGATGACGGCCTCGTCGGGGCTTACCGCGCAGGGGCAGAGCACGACCAACTCCAGTTTGTCGACGACCTTCGGCGCCGAGGTGGTGGATGTGCTGCCCAATGGAATGCTGGTGGTGCAGGCGACGCGCCAGTTGACCTTTTCGCAGCAGACGCAGTTGATTCAGTTGCGCGGTCTGGTGCGCCCGGAGGATGTGAGTGCGCAGAACGAGGTGATGTCGACGGCGATGACCGATCTGGAGCTTGAGGTCACGGGCAAGGGGATTGTGAACGACTCGACCTATCGGCAGAACCCGGTGGTGCGCTTCCTGGAGAAGTTGCTGGTCTTCTGAGAGCAATTCTGGTTAATACGGTGTTTGAGTGCGCCTGGGAGCGGCGGAGGTGGCACAGAACGGCAGGAGTGGCGCTTATCTGAAGAAGTGGCAGAAGCGTCAAAGTGGCACGAAACGGCTTTTGTAGATTGAATTCCCGGCGAGTGGGAGAGCGATGAGCTGGCAGCCAGAAGCTGCAAAGGGACGAGTGATGCGAGTTGTGAACCAGAGACGAGCGGAGCGGGCGGGCAGTGGGAGTATCTGGTGGTGGATCGCCCTCGGAGCGACGCTGCTCTTGGCCTCTTTGCTGGCCTCGGCGCGGGCGCACGCCGCCGAAGCAGTCGAGTTGGCGCGGGTCAAGGATGTGGCGACGATCGAAGGGATTCGGGACAACCAGTTGGTGGGCTACGGACTGGTGGTGGGGCTGAGAGGGACGGGAGACAGCTCGCAGACGGTCTTTCCGGCGCAGACACTGATTTCGGCGCTGGAGCGGATGGGGATCACCGTGCCGCAAACCGGCGCCAACAGCGCCATGAATATGCAAGTGAAGAATATGGCGGCGGTCTTTGTGGTGGCCACGATGCCGCCCTTCTGCCGTCCCGGCTTCAAGCTGGACATCACGGTCTCCTCGGCTGGTGATGCCCGCTCTCTGGAGGGAGGCGTGCTGCTGATGACGCCGCTCTACGGTCCGGATGGGCAGATCTATGCGCAGGCACAGGGAGGTCTGGTCCTGGGCGGCTACATGGCCACAGGCGGCGGCAATACCAAACTCTCCAACCATCCCACTACGGCGCGGATTCCCGGTGGGGCGCTGGTGGAGCGCTCTGTTCCCTTTGAGTTGAAGCAGTTGCACGAGGTCGACGTGCTGTTGAACGATGCCGACTTCCACACTGCCGAACAGATGGCCGCGGCGATCAACCGGACGCTGGGCGCAGCGCGCGCGCACGCTATCGACAGCCGCAGGGTGGAGATCAGCGCCACGCCCGACGAGGATATGGCCGCGCTGCTGGACAAGGTGGAGGCCGTGCAGGTGGATGTCTATCCGCGGGCGCGGGTGGTGGTGAATGAACGGACAGGGACAGTCGTAATCGGGGGCACAGTCCGGCTGCAGCCGGTCTCGATCCTGCATGGTGGACTGAGTGTCAACGTGATTGCTGTCAACGAGGTCTCGCAGCCGAATGCACTCTCCTCCGGGACGACCCAGGTCGTCCAGCAGACGACCGTGCAGGCGCAGGACAAGCCGGTCAACCGTATCGATCTGAAGGAGGGCGCGACGGTTGAGGATTTGGTGCAGGAATTGCAACGGACAGGGGCGGGCGCGCGGGATGTGATCTCGATCTTGCAGGCGATGAAGGCGGCCGGCGCATTGGAGGCCGACCTTGAAGTTCTCTAATGAGGGATAGGAATGCAGGCGATGGCAACGACACCGGTGCTTGCGGGCGGCACGGCCGCAGTAACGCCACAGCCGCGGCTGGTTCATGCGGCGCATGAGTTTGAGGCGCAGATGATGCAGGAGTTATTGAAGCCGATGACGGGCAGTAACGGCCTCGATGGCGAGCCGGATGACGCAGCAAGCGGCTCGACTGGAGCGCTGGGCGAGTTTGCCTCCGAGGCGCTGGGCCGGGCCTTGAGCGAGCAGGGAGGCTTTGGGATCGCAAAGAGTATTGTGCGTGAGCTTACCCCCACGAGTCACCTTCCGGTAACTACGCCAGTAACCGGAAATCTGCACCGCAATACTGTCATGAAAACCTTCCAATGACTAGAGTGATTAACAGGGATGCCGATGAAGCCGGCAAGGAGTCATGAAATATGGATATTCGCAGCAGTCTTGATGGATTGAAGTCGCTGTTGGGAACACCTGCGGCCGCTCCGGCGGCCCAGCAACAGCCGAAGAGCGGCGGCGCGGCGAATGCAGGGGCGCTGAACAGCGACCGGGCGACCTTCAGCAGTGCGGCCAGCGAGGTCTCGCAGACGGCGGGCGATGCCGGCGTGCGCATGGACAAGGTGGCCGGGATTCAGGCGGCTCTGGCCTCGGGCAGCTACGATGTCTCCGCGGCTGCGGTCGCCTCGAAGCTGGTGGATTCGATGCTGGCGAGCTAGACGCAGCGGGATGGAATGTAAGGCAGCGTGCAGATCGGCATCAACGAATAGAACCGTATGGTTCTGATCCTGGCGGGAGCGGAAGGAGCGAGTGCGTTGCAAGAGCTTGGAGAGCATGGCGGGCGTCCGTTATTAAAGGAGCTGGTGGTGGAGGCTTCACGCGCACTGGCGCGTCTGGATGCGGATCGTCTGGAGGAACTGGCGCTCTCTTGCCGTGCCCTGAACCGCGAGCTGACGCAGGCGGATGCAACGGTGCGCGCGGAGTGTGCTCTTGAGGCCAGAGAGGCTGTGGGGGAGATGGCGGTCTTTGCCCGGGTGCTGGAGGCGACGCGGGCCAATCTGAATGTGATGCATCGTCTGCAAGAGATACGCCGCGGGCGGCTGGAGTATCGTCCTGCCGGCGTTGATGCCCACGCGCCGGAGTGGCCGCGAGCGGAGAGCGGATATGGGGACAATTAACTCCGCATTCAGTATCATGACCGGGGCGCTCGATGCCGATCAGGGGGCCTTGAATATTGTGGCCAACAATGTGGCCAATGCCAACACTCCCGGTTATGCGCGGGAGACGCCCAACTGGCAGGAGAATACGCCGCTGCAGATTGGTGGAATCACCATCGGGCAGGGGGCGACGGAGACCGGCCCAACCTCGGAGCGGGATCGGGTGCTGGAGGCCAGGCTGGATCAGCAGCAGCAGTTGGCCGCTTCCTCCAGTACGCGCCTGACGGCGCTCAACACGCTGCAAGCGCTATTCACTCCGGATTCGGGCACATCCAGTTCGAGTGCCGGAGACATCGGCAACGATATAACCAATTTCTTCGCGTCGTTTGCCAATCTGGAGGCAAACTCGACCGACAATGCGCTGCGCCAGAGCGTACTCTCTTCGGCGGGGATGCTGGCCGGTGACATCTCCAACGCCGCAGCCAGCTTGAACTCGCAGAGAACCGCGCTGGATCAGGAGGCGGCGGGAACGACCAGCCAGATCAACTCCTTGACGGGAGCCATTGCCCAGCTCAATCAGCAGATTCAGACCACCTCTCCCAACGCCGATGCGGGAACGCTCGAAGACCAGCGTCAGTACGATATAAGCCAGCTTTCCCAATTGGTCGGAATCAATCAGATCACTACCGAGAACAATGGCCTCGCGATCACCACCACCTCAGGGCAGTTGCTGGTCTCTGAAGGAACCAGTTATCAGTTGACGACCGGCATGGCGAGCGGAGTCACGCATTTTTTTGTCGGCAATACGGATATTACCAACCAACTTGCCGCGGGCGGCGGTTCGCTGGGCGGCGATCTTACGGCGCGCGATCAGGACATTCCCGCCACGCTCAGCTCGCTCGACCAGATAGCTTACAGCATCTCTTCAACGGTCAATGCGCAGAATAACGCGGGAACGGACCTGGATGGCCTCACCGGCACCGTCGCCAATCCTTTGAATATCTTCAGCCAGCCAACTACAGTGGCAGGCAGCGCGGCGCAGATGAGCGTGGTGATGACGGATCCCAACCATATTGCCGCCGCCGGTGCGGGAGATGGAACCGGCGACAACTCGAATGCCATCGCCATGGCCAATCTGGCCAATGAGCCTCTGATGAAGCCGATCGCAACCACCATCATCAGCATGACCCAGAATTTGAATGCCGCGACGCCGGTCAATGGCACGGTCACTGGCCAGGTTGGGATCAACGACTCGCTGGGCAAGAGCTATCTGGCAACCGTCACGTATACCAAGACGGCGGCCAACACCTGGAGTTACAGCGTTACGGTGCCGGATACAGTCACTGCCGATACCAGCGTTGCCGGCCAGGTCAGTTACAGCTTCGGCGCGGGAGAGACGGTGGACCCCGCAACGAATCTGACGATTACAGGGAGCACGGGCGCGGGTACGGCCACCACTGTTGCACCTCCAGTAAGCGCGGGCGAGGCGGTGGGCACCGCCGGTCCGCCGCCGACCGGCTATGTGGCGGCGCTGGACGCGCAGTTGACGGCGCAGGGAATTATCGGCGTTACGGTCAGCAATACGAATGGAGTACTGACGATCACCGGCGCCACCGCAACCAGCGGAAGCGTGATCGCGGACCCGGCGGCTACAGCGAATGCCACCGGGACGCTGATCTTCAATGGGGCCGGGAACCTGGTGACTCCGGCAGCGAATGTGAGCGGCCTGACCTTTACCGGGCTCTCCGACGGAGCGGCGCCGTTGAATCTGAACTGGGAACTCTATGGCACT
>Ga0181528_10000969_pt1 | contig 18502 bp, 14 predicted proteins | sample PEATcosm2014_Bin_47_FD_119742 | JGI IMG/M metagenome (GOLD analysis project Ga0181528, IMG submission 119742) | Peatland microbial communities from MTU Mesocosm Facility, Houghton, MI, USA - PEATcosm2014_Bin10_10_metaG | ecosystem: Environmental > Terrestrial > Soil > Wetlands > Peat | place...
GACGAATAAAACGAGCCCACGCTGTTCTGTATCGCCAGACTCCCGATCATGGCTTCGCGCCAACTCGAAGTGAAGATCAGGTCGGCATTGAAGCTTCGGTCGGCGGTCAACGCCCAGTTAAGGTTGTCGCGCGAAGCCTTGGTCCGATAATCCCAGAGTAATTCGCCTGTCGCCAGAGACCGGGCCTCCAGCGTTCCATTCAGCACGCCCAGATATACCACCCCGTTGGCCACTGCCGGTGACCCGAATACATAGGCCTTCACGTCCTCTTTGATGAGGGATTTTCCTGTAGCCGCGTCGACGATGTGGAACAAATGAGTATCCGAAGTGGCAAAAATGACCTTTCCATCGGACACGGCAGGCGTGCTGTTTACCCAACTCCCGGCGTTGTCGAACTCCCACTTCTTATCGCCTGTCGCACGATCGAGTGCATACACATGCGCATCACGGCACCCAGTATATATGACGTCGTCGACAATCGCCGGCGAAGACTGGAAGCCCACCTGGTTATGAATCTGCCCATCTTCCCCGCCGTGAAAGCGCCACTTCAACTTACCGGAGGCCGCACCCAGCGCATAGAAGTAGCTGTCCCAACTGCCCACGAAGATGGTGCCCGTGGAGTATGCGGGCGAAGCGTGCACCACGTCGCCGGCGGCAAATTTCCAGCGTAATTCTCCGTTGGCGGCATCGAGCGCATAAATGTTCGTGTCGCCGCTGCCGAAGTACACCAAACCCTGCGCCACCACGGGGCTCGAGAGGTACACATCGAACGGGTCGGCGAAGGTCTGATTCCTGGGCTGCATGCCGTGAATACCTTTGGCCTCGAAGCGGCGCTCGCCGCCGGTCGCGAACTTCCATTTCAAGCGCCCGGTTGTTGCATCGACAGCATAGAAATTTCCGTCGTAACTGGGGAAATAGACTAAGCCATTGGCAATCGCGGGACTGGAAGGCACAGGGCCTTTGGTGGCGAACATCCAGCGCTGGACTCCCTCGGCTGCGTCCACCGCATACAAGTGTCCATCGTCGCTGCCGAAGTAGATCACGCCATCGGCCAAGACTGGCGAGGAGATGACGCGCTCGCCGGTGGCGAATCTCCATTTCACGCGATGGAATTGGGTGGGGCCTGGACCGGGGTAAACGCCTTGGTGCGTGGGGCCGCCCTGGAAGACTGCCTGCCCGAAACAACCGGCGAAGGCCACGAAGAGAGCGCAGGAAAGCCGAACCGAATTTTTCATTTCGCGACTTCCTTGTGTAACAGTAAGGGCACTTCCGCGCCGCCAATCTGCATGGCGCCTCGAATCTCGCCCTTGGCCGTATCGAATTTGGCGTCGACGCTCTCTTGGCCGTCGTCCGTTTGGATAGTGAGAGTCGATCCGTCCTCCTGCACCAGGCCGATGGTGAGCGGGAAGTCCTTTTCGCGTGTCAGGACCAAGGTGGCACTGGCACAGCTCCCGCCGTTCTTTAGCGTCAGCTTGACTCGAAATTCATGGCTCGCATAAACCAGGCTGCCAGTCCAAAGTCCCTCCAACTCATGCCGCAAAGGCGTGCTTTTTGGGGGCAGATCGACCTGGGCGTCGCCGATTCGATGTAGCAGAACGGGCGCGCGATTGCCGCCCTCCGCGAATTCGGCCTGGATCGCGCCATCGACCAACAGGCCCTTCACGCTGGGGTTACCCAAGACCCCGCGGATGACGAACGCGATATCCGTATCCTTCACTGCGAGGTCCGTCAGCGGTGCGCCCTTGACGTTGAACCCGGGGACAATCGCGGAGCCTGCCCATTTCCCGGTTTGGTCCGATAATAAATCGATGATCAGTGTGAACGGGCGGCCGGGGATTTGCACCGTGCCCTCCCAACGGCCAAAGATCGGGCTGGGCGATTCCGGCGCCATAGAGGCGAACACCACCGCTGCGAACAGAACGTAGAACAAGGCGCCGAGTTTGATCTTCTTCATACCGAGCCGCCTTAGTTCGACGCTGCTGAGTGGGAAAGGTATCCGTCCGCTTCGGCCAACCTCCCTGCCAAAACGGCCACAAACCTATTCCCTGAAGGGCGCCTTCGCGATCGCGTCGCAGATGTTCGACACTTTGTAAGCCGGATTCGTTCGCTCAGCGATATCGCGCATGAACGTGCGGCGGGCCGCGCCGGGATATTTGTTCGCGATTTCTCCGCAAGTTTGGACAAACCGCTGTTTGAACCGCAGACGCGGAAAAGCACTCAAAATCGCTTTGACGCTTTCCGCCGGTAGATCGTCGATTCCGCCCACGACGTCTGCGCCAGCTCCTGAGCCTACCAGTAAGATTTCCGGCCGCTTGTAATTCGAAATGGTCTGCGGATGCATGGCAATCCCGTCCCACACGATTTCCGTCTTTTCGGCAGGCAGGCCGGCAGACGAGAGAATTTGCCGCGCCGCCTGCGCGCCCTGTATCTCAAACGGGAGCGTCCCTTGGTACTTCGGCGTCAATCCGAGATCGTGAAGAGCGCACGCCAGAAAAAATAATTCCCCATCTAAGGAGAGATTCTGGTGATGGCCGATTAGCGTCCCGAAGTAGAAGGTCCGCATGGCATGGTTGACTAGGAACGGCGGGGAGCAATCGAGCAGCGCTTCCACCGCGAGCCGGGTAAATTTGCTGTCGACCACCCGGATGCCCGCAATCTCAGTGGCGAGCGCCGGCAGTCTCCAGGCAGCGGGAGCTTGAGCCTGTGGCGCGGGTGAGAGATCGAGACAGCAAAGGGTTGGCGGCACGACCAGAAATGCTCTTCGCGTTTGCGGTTTCATGGAGGACGCTGAAATCAGGCTAACGCCAGTGACTTTGCCGGTAAAGGACAACGTTTCTTCCAATCCGGACTCGTGACCAATTGTGCCGCACCTCGTCCAACGTAGGGAGTTAGTCCGTATGTCGTCAGTTGCTCTTTCCATCAATTCCAAAACGTGCATAGTTACCGGCTCGGGCGATATGCCGCTGTTGTGGGTGCTACGCGATGTTCTCGGGCTGAAGGGCGCCAAATACGGCTGTGGCATCGGCATTTGCGGAGCCCGCACGATTTTGGAAGGACATACGGCGGTCCGCTCATGCCAGATCCCTCTGGCCGAGGCCAGCCAGAAAGCCTACACCACCATCGAAGGTCTCTCGCCGGCGGGCGATCATCCGTGCCAGCGGGCATGGATCGAAGAAGATGTGGCGCAATGCGGCTACTGCCAGCCCGGCATGATCCTGACTGCCGCGGCGCTGCTGGCCCACTCCCCGAACCCGACCGATGCGGAAATCGACAAGGCGATGTCAGGCTCGGTGTGCCGATGCGGCACTTACAACCGCATGCGCCGCGCCATCCACCGTGCCGCCGAGGGGAGCCGCCGATGAAGGTCACGCGACGATCGGCCGTAGGGGGTGGGGCAAGTTTGGCCCTGGCATTCTTTCTTCCGCGATGCGAGGATGCGGCGTTTCTCTTCTTCGAGCCCAACGCCTATATCCGGATCGCCGCCGGGGGCTCGATCACACTCTGGATCGCACGCTCCGAAATGGGGCAAGGAGTGCGCACCAACTTGGCTGCGACGTTGGCGGACGAACTGGATGTGGATCTGTCGAAAGTAACGCTGCGGCAAGCGATGCCCGGCGCGCGGTTCAAAGGGATCCGCTTGCGCACCAGCGGGAGCGGCAGTAGTTCGGCAACGTTTTTGCCACTACGCCGCGCGGCCGCCGCCGCCGCCCGCGAAATGCTGGTCGGCGCGGCAGCCCGGCGATGGAACGTACCGGCCGAGAGCTGCCGCAGCGAATCGGGCGCCGTGGTGCATCGCGGGTCCGGCAGGCGATTGTCTTATGGAGAACTCGCCGAAGCCGCTGCCTCGGAGCCGGTTCCCAAGAATGCGCGGCTTAAAGATCCTTCGCAATGGCGCTACATCGGCAAACCGGTGCGGCGCGTAGATGCCCGCGCGATCGTCACCGGGAAGGCGGTCTACGGAATCGACGCCCGCCCGGCGCACGCGTTGGTCGCGGTAATCAAACGCTGCCCCCATATCGATGGCAAATTGCGCTCGTTCGATGCCGCGCACGCGGCCGCCGTGCCGGGAGTGAAACACGTCGTGCCGATTTCCTGCGGCATTTTTCCGGGAGTGGCGGTGGTCGCCGATACCACCTGGAGCGCCATGAAGGGCTGCGACGCCTTGACGGTGGAGTGGGAACGGGGCGCGCAATCATCGTTCGACTCCGGCCGGCACATGCAGGCTCTGGCCGCTGCGGCGGCGCAAGAAGGCTTTCCAATCCGGCGCGACGGCAATGTGCAGCCGGCATCCGACTCCGCCACAGCCCGCCTCGAGGCCGTCTACCAGTATCCGTTGCAGGCGCATGCGCCTCTTGAGCCGATGAACTGCGCGGCAGATGTGAAGCCTGGCAGTTGTGAAATCTGGGCCCCGACGCAGGCCCCCGAAACGGCATACCAGAACGCCATGAAGAGGCTCGGATTGCAGGAAGACTCCGTCGAGGTGCATACCACGCTCAGCGGGGGAGCGTTCGGCCGCCGCCTGTTCGTGGACTACGCGGACGAGGCGGTAGAACTGTCTAAGGCGATCGGCAAAACCGTGCAGGTGATCTGGCGGCGCGAGGACGACATGCGGAGCGGATTCTTCCATCCGGCTTCCATCGAGAAGCTTTCCGCGGCTCTGACAGGCGGTAAGATTGCTGCCTGGCAGCACAAGTCGGTCGGCTCTGACCTCTCTATGTTCGGACTCGCGAGCGATGAAGAGAAGAAGGACCCGGAGCACTATGCGAAGAATGAGGAGCCTTGGGGTGCTTTCGATACGCCTTACAATTTCAAGGATCTCAAGGTTGACTATGTGCCGGTCGACTGTCCGGTCCCAACCGGCTCATGGCGGGCCGTCCAATATCCCTCGCGGGTCTTCGCGCGCGAATCGTTCCTTGACGAAGTGGCTCACGCCATCGGACAGGATCCACTCCAGCTTCGCATCGATCTGCTCCGTCCCGGCGATATCCTTGTGTTAGGAAGCCAGAAGATCGAGCGCACGCGCATGATCCGCGTTCTCGAAACAGCGCGCGAGAGATTCGCTTGGGAGCAGGCATTTTCGGTGCCGCATCGCCTTGCAGGCAAAGGTATTGCGCTGAATATTTACTCGGCCGACAGCTACATGGTGCAGATCGCTGAAGTCTCGGTCTCGGCGGATAGCGGCGATTTGAAGATCCATCGCATCGCGTGCGCCTTCGACTGCGGGCTGCCGATCAATCCCACGGGGCTGCAGGGCCAGGTGGAAAGCGGCATTACCTGGGGTCTCTCAGCCACGTTGCACGGAAAGATCGATTTCCGCAATGGAACCGCACAGCAAAGCGGTTATCATGATTTTCGGGTGATACGGATGAACGAAATGCCGCTGATTGAAACGTACATTGTGCCCAGCGACGCGGCCCCAGGCGGGTTCGGCGAACATCCGGTGGCGCCGGTCGCTCCGGCAGTCGCCAACGCGATTTTCGCCGCCACGGGCCAGCGTCTCCGTGAACTCCCATTGTCACTCGCATGAAGCAGCGCTATGTTGTACTCATCGCCTGTCCCAAATTCGTACTTTTGGACTTGGCGGGTCCGTGCGACGTCTTTTGGATGGCCAACCGCGTATGGAACAAACTTCATCCAAGCGACACGGCGCCTTACAGCATTAAGGTGCTTTCCACCACGCAGGATCTACAGGTGCGGGCCGCCAGTGGATTGACGTTGGCCGCGGACGCCCTCATTGGCGATTGGGGCGGCGAAATTGACACGCTGTTGGTACCCGGCGGGATCGACCTGCACGACGTGGTGCGGGACGCCGGCGTGCTGAAATGGCTGCAATCGGCCGCGGCCCGCAGCAGGCGAGTCGGTTCTGTCTGCACGGGAGCCTTCATTTTGGCGGCAGCCGGTTTACTCGAGGGCAGAACCGCGACTACCCACTGGGAAGAATGCAAGGAGTTAGCCGCGCAATATCCCGGTGTTCGCATCGCGCCGGATCGTATCTACGTTCGCGACGGCAACATTTACACCTCCGCTGGAGTCACCGCCGGCATGGACCTCGGGCTGGCGCTGGTGGAGGAGGACCTTGGCCAGAACGTCTCTCTGAAAGTGGCGCAGGAACTGGTCATGTTCGTACGCCGTCCCGGCGGGCAAAGCCAATTCAGCACCCTTCTCGAGGCGCAGGCCGCGAATCGCCAACCGATCCGTGACCTGGCGATGTGGATGGCCGAGCACCCGGCCAGCGATCTTTCGGTAGAAACGCTCGCGGCCCGGGTACACATGAGCACGCGCAATTTCTCGCGAACGTTCCGGCGGGAATTGGGGAAGACACCGGCGCGTTTCGTGGAGGCGCTGCGCGTGGAGGCCGCCCGCAGAATGTTGGAGGAGACCGACGCGCGCATGGACCACATCGCGCGGGAGTGCGGACTCGGCAGCGGTAACTCGATGCTGCGTTCCTTTCTACGGGTGCTCGGGCTTCCGCCTAGCCAGTACCGCGAGCGAGTTCGGGCATAGTCAAGTTCTCCCTAATCTAAGATCATGGCTCGGAAAGGCGTGTACAAACGCCGCACCGCTGAGGGAGTCGCCATCGATCGGAATGCCACTCGGCCATACCGCTTGATTGAAAAACAAACTCTCCCACAGGTCGAGAGTACTGTTACGTCGCCGCGGTCTACCAAGGCGCGAGTTCAAGGAGCGGTATCACCGGCTCTCGATCGCCTTCGGTGGTCTGGGCACTCCATTTGAAAAGCGGAGCGTCCTTGCGTTCGCGTAGGGACCAGGCGACGGCTCCGGGACGCGACCAGAAGAGGAAGCGTTGTCTCTCAACCGGGCGATTCCGATATCTATTCTTCGCGCAATGCCGTCAATGGGTCGATGGATGTCACCTGGCGCGCCGGCACGAAACAGGCGGCGTCCAGCTCTCGCGCCACAGCGTGCCTTCGAAAAAAAACGCAAAATCGATTTCATGAACCCCTCCCTACGCGGTTCCCACTATGCGCCCCACGGCCGCCGACAATCGCAGCCAGTTCTCGCGCTCCTCGGTGAGCTGGTTCCGGCCTCGCTTTGTCAATTCGTAGAATTTGGCCTGCCGGTTATTTTCGGAGGTCTTCCATTTGGCGGTAATCCAGCCGTGTTCCTCCAGCCGGTGAAGCGCCGGATAGAGCGAGCCTTGATTCACCTGCAGTACGCTGTCGGAAGATCTGCAGGATGCGCTGCGAGATCCCCCAGCCATGCATGGGTTCCAGGTCGAGGATCTTCAGGGTCAGCAGGTCAGGCGTTCCCTGCAGCAAATCGCTCTTGGGTTTCGGCATCGTGGCCGCTCTCCTCCAGACAATCTACAGAACGGATACAATCCCTTTTGTAGATTGTCAAGGGGAGAGAGCGGATTTCCACGTTCCCTCAGCGCCGGACAGCTGGACTTGTTAAGGCCAGAGCGGCCGGATGAAGGCGCGCCATTCGTGAAGCAACGCTCCCATGGGATCGATGCGGGCAGTGTGCCTGGCAGGCCAGTATGTTGCTGCGAATGCGAGCGAGACTAACGCCGTGGACAGCAGGCCCTCAACGACAATCGTTCGCTAAATTCGGACACAAATCGTGAGCGCGGCGCCAACGTGCCTTTCGCACAATCAAACGCACCTGACGGCCGTCTAAAGGGCATGCTGGTCAGCAATGCGGCCTTTTGCTCTTACTGGTTGAAATGCCGGCATGCCCGATTACGCCGGCGCGCCGGCAGAGCGGAACCATCGTTGGCGCTGGTTGGAAGGAGCGGCCTGCGCATGGCGATAGCCGGCACTCTTGCGGGGGGGCTCGGCGCGCTGGCGCTCACGCGATACCTTTCGCGCCTGCTCTTCGGCGTCAGTTCGCTCGACGTGCCCACGTTTCTCGCCATGGCGGGTGTTCTGTCGGCGGTCGCTTTGCTTGCCTGCTACATTCCGGCGCGCCGGGCCAGCCGGATCAGCCCGACGGTCGCGCTGCGCTACGAGTAGGCCGCTGTCAGGATTCGCGGAGGACTCTGCCGGGATCGCTGGAAACGGCGCGCCGGATCGGACCGCTCATGGCCGCCAGCGCCGCAGTCCCGACGGCCGCGCACACCACGCCGGGAATCCACGGGTCGAGTGATACTGCACCATAGAGTAAGCTCGCGATCCATGCTTTTGCGACGAGCGCGCAGAACCCGCCAATCGCCATGCCGCTTGCAATCGGCCACATGCTCTGGCGCAGCAACAGACGCACGATATCGGTTTTGCTCGCACCCAGGCACATGCGTAAACCGACTTCCCGCATCCGTTCGTTCACGGTACACGACGACACGCCATACACGCCCCCCATCGCCAAGACGAGAGCAAGCACCCCGAGGGCTCTGAACGTCACAGTGCGAAAACGGGGAGCGGCAACGGATGCATCGCGAAGGTCGGCAAGCGCCCGTGCACGGTAAAGTGGCATGGTGGGATCCATCTGCGAGAGCATGCTCCGCCTCGCCGGAATCACGCCCTCCTGGCGATCTACACGGACCACCAACGTCATCGCCGGATACCCGGGGGGTTGCCGCTGCGGTATGAAATATTGCGGCACCGGAGCCTCGCCGACACTCGCGTGAGCTGTGTTCCCGACGACGCCCACCCCGAGCCGCGGTCTTTCCGACGGGCCCAAGGAAATCAGAGTGATCGGCCTGCCGAGCCGGTTCTGGCCGGGCCACAGCCAATCCGCCATCGCCTGATTCACAATGATCACGTTCTGCCCGTTGGCGTCATCCCGATTCGAGAAAGCGCGGCCTCGCAAGACAGGCACACCCATGACGTCGAAATAGGCGTTGCTGATGGAGCGTGTCTCCGCGCAGGGTGCCCCACCTGCAGGGGCGGTGCGGTTATCCACCTGAATCGCATCGCAGGAGTGATTCCCTGAGAGCGGCACAATGTTGATAGCCGCCGCTCCGCGCACCATGGAGAGTCCGCCGAGGCGGCGGTAAAGATCCTCATAGAACTCGACGCGCCTGGCCTGTGGATAGCGGCTCACGGGCAGCGAGACATCAGCGCAGATAATTTCCTCCGCGTGGAATCCCATATCGACATGGGATAGTTTCCAAAAGCTCTTTACCAGCAGCGCTGCCATGCAAACCAGAGTCATGCAGACCGCCACTTCGGCGAAAACCAGGACGGCGCTGGCCCCCGATGCTGCTAGATCGCCGGTTCGACCACCTTGCCGCAAGTTCTGTTCCAGACCGGTCTTCGACAAACGCCACGCGGGAAGCCTGCCGAAGAATAACGACGAAGCTGCCGAGAGAAGGAGGGAAAACAAGAGCACCTCCCAATCGATCTGGACATCGCCGGCTCTCGGCAAGACCTGCCGGCCGAAGTAGAGCGCCGCCTTCAGTACCCATTCCGCGAAGACGACGGCGCCGAGGCCGCCCAACAGGCTCAACATCAAGCTCTCGGTCAGGAGCTGCCGGGCCAGCCGGCGGCGCGTAGCGCCTAGGGCGGCACGGATCGCGATCTCCTTTGTGCGCCCTAAGCCCCTCCCAACTTCAGGCTCGCGAAGTTGGCGCAGCCAATCAGGAGGACGCAGGCGGTACCCGCGAAAAGGAACCACAGGACGCGTCGCGAATCGCCCACAATCGTCTCGATCAACGGCTGCACGGTAACGCCGGCGTGGAAATTGTCAGCCGGGTAGCGCTGCTCCAGTTCCCGCGCGAGTGACGCCAGATCCGCTTTCCCTTGTTCCAGGGTCATCCCCGGCGCGAGCCTCGCAATCGCGCGAAAGTTGCGGCTCGACCGGGACGGAGCCGCGCTATCGGGTCCTGCAGGCAAATAAATCTGCGGGTCGCCCTGCAGTTCCGGCTGCGGATAGCGGAACCTCGCCGGCAAGACCCCGACAATCGTGAACGATACGCTCCCGATCGATACGCTCCCGCCCACCACTGACCGGTTAGCGCCATAATGACTTTCCCATAGCTCGTGGGAGATCACTGCGACGTTTAGCGCCTGCTCATCATCTTGTGGTTGCAGCAGGCGCCCGGCCTCGGCCTTGGCCGCTAGTGTGGGAAAGAAATTGCCGCTCACTACTGCTGATCGGACTCTCTCTGCTTCGCCAAACCCGGTGACGGTTACCGAGCCAATGCCCGCGCTAAATGCTCCCAGACTTCGAAACGTCCGGTTCGTGCGCTCAAACTCTCGAAAATCGAGCAGCGAAAGCTTCTGCGCCCGTCAAAGCGGCGGTGTTCGCTCCGATAGTGATGGTCAATGTTAGAAGGGCAACGGCCGCGGCCGCCGGCCGTTTGAAAAACATTCGCAAGGCGAGAGACAAGTCCTGACGAAAAGAATTCATAACTACACCTCTTGGCAAGTCGGCAGAATCGCCACTTGTTCCAGCAAGCGTGTGGCCGCCTCGTGGGCAGACTAGACCAATCAGTTTCCACATCTGGTGTGAGCGATTATGGGCCCTGGCTTCCCGCAACCGCGCAGTTTCCTGGCGAGGGTTGCTCGGCTTGAAGGAGCGAAGCTATTCCACCCCTCAGAACCGGCCGGTATTCATCACACCCAAAAGGACAAGCTTTCCTCTATTTCGGCCAGAAATGCGTTCCTCGTCACCGTCTGGATGACACTTATCAATGCAGACCGTCTACTAACTACTTGGTGCGCGCGGCCTGAGTGACGGTCTCTTTCGGCGCGAGCGCACTGCTGGAGAAGAGGATAATATGGTCTGGATTGAGACTGTCAGCCAAGATTTGCGATCCGGAGCACGGCTGCTAAGAAGGAATCCGACCTTCGCGGTCACGGCCATCCTTACACTTGCTTTGGGGATCAGCGCCAATACGGCAATTTTAAGCGTAGTGCGGGCTGTGCTGTTGAGCGCTCTGCCGTACCGGCAGCCGGATCGTCTGGTGAAAATTTGGGGCCAGCTTACGGGCGAGGGCATTCCGCGGAATCTCTTCTCGGATGTGGAACTCTTTGAGCTGGCAGATAACAATCAGGCGTTTGAGCGCGTCGCCGCATATGTCACCAACAGCGGTGCGAACCTGGGCAGCGACGAAGCCGAGCCGCAGAGAGTCACCCGCGCAACTGCTACCTGGGATCTCTTTCCATTGCTGGGCGTCCATCCGGTTCTCGGACGCCTATTTTCGTCAGAGGAGGATGCGCCGGGACGCGATCAGGTAGCCGTCATCAGTTACGGTCTTTGGCGATCGTTTTTCGCTGGAGACCGCGGCGCCGTGGGCAAGACGATGCGCATGAATGGCCGGCCCTATACGGTACTGGGCGTGTTGCCGGAAGGGTTCGATTTTGGCGGGGACAATCAAGTCTGGATTCTCTTGGCATTAGATCGCAATCATCCAAAGGGGCGCGGAACTCATTTCTTGAATGTGGTCGGCCGACTCAAGCCCGCGGTGGGTCTGACCTGGGCGTCCGCGGAAATGAGCCGCTTTGCACAGCAACTGGCCAGAGAGTATCCCGACTTCTACGGGCCGTCACATGGGTGGAATGTATATATCGTGCCCCTGCGGGAGGAATTGGTGGGCAAAATCCGGCCAGCCCTTCTCATCCTAATGGCCGCCGTAGGGTTAGTGCTGTTGATTGCGTGCGCCAATATCGCTAATCTTCTACTGGCACCAGGCGCGGGGCGCGCAAAGGAGATGGCTCTCCGCGCGTCGCTTGGTGCTGGGCAGGGGCGAATCATCCGGCAGCTTCTCACCGAAAGTCTGCTGCTCTCGCTACTCGGCTGCGCCGCTGGACTGGCGCTGGGCGAAGCAGGCGTCTGGGTAACTCGCGGCTGGCAGACTGATATCTTGCCTCGTGTTGGCCGAATCGAGCTGAATGGGACGGTGCTTTTATTCGCCCTGACGTCAGTTTTTTTCACGGGAATTTTATTCGGCTTGGCGCCGGCCATCCAAGCGTCGCGCCCCCACCTGCATGACGCCATCAAAGAAGGCGGCCGGGCGGGTGGCGGGGGCCGGCGGGGCGCGCGCATGCAAGATGTGCTCATGGTGTGTGAAATCGCATTCTCCCTGGTCCTGCTCGTCGGCGCCAGCCTGATGCTTCGCAGTTTTTACCGGCTCCTGAGCGTCGACCCCGGCTTTCGAACGGATCACATCCTGACCATGAGAATGACGCTACCTGCCGTCAGTTATCCCGCGGGACCGGCTGTTCCGCGATTCTTCAACGACCTGTTGGGCCGCATTCGGACCATGCCCGGTGTTGAGGCGGCGGGGGCGGTTTCGCAGTTGCCGATGGCAGGTGCACGTTCATCCGGCTCCGTCTACGTCGAGAATTCAAACCAGGCAGCCCTCCAGCGCGATTCGTCGATTCCTTACGGGTATATCGAGACGGACTTGACGATGGTGACTCCAGGCTATTTCGAAGCTATGCATACACCACTACTAGCCGGGCGTGCGTTTGCAGAGTCCGACACGGCAACATCGACGAGAGTGGCATTAGTCGACGCCAAGTTCGCGGCTAATGTTTGGCCGGCGCAAGATCCTCTACTGCAGCGAATCTGCATTAACTTCAGCACCGCCGATCCGAACCGTCCGCAACCGGAACGGGCCAACGTTATGGGCGTAGTCGCGCACGTGCACAACGACGGCCTGAACGTCGAGGGCCGCGGAGAGGTATACTTTCCAGCGGCTCAAGATCCGTTCGGTTTATCGCGCGGAATGTTCGTCGCGATTCGAACCGGGAACGATCCCACAGCAGTCACCAACGCGGTCCGCGCTCAAGTTCTCGCCATCGATCGCAGCGAACCGATTTATGCGGTGCACACGATGGACGAAGTAGTAGCGGCTTCGGTGGAACAACCCCGGTTAAGTCGCGATTTGTTGGCAGTGTTCGCTGCACTTGCGTGCCTTCTGGCCATGATCGGAGTGTACGGAGTGATTGCGTTCACCGTCAGCCAGAGGCGCCACGAGCTCGGAATTCGGTTGGCTCTTGGTGCGCCGGCCCACGATGTCCAGTGGATGGTGCTGGCGCAGGGCGCACGCCTGGCGGTGGCCGGCGTTGCGGCAGGGACGGCGGCCGCGCTCTATCTGACTCGCTTTCTGGCTCCTTTGCTGTATGGCGTCCACGAGCGCGACCCGCTCGTATTTGCGGCCGTCCCGGTTCTGTTGTTTGCGGTAACCCTGGCTGCCGCATGGACCCCGGCGGCGCGGGCCACGCGCGTCGATCCCATGGAAGTCTTGCGCCACCAATGAATCGGACCGTCTGGCTGCTATTGATGGCGGGCGTGGGATGCCACCAGCAAGAAGCGCCGCGACCTATCCGTGCGGAGACTCGCGAAGAACCCGTCCGCTTCGCGAGTGGAGACGTCACTCTTGCCGGTACTTTGATCCTTCCTGGAAGAGGAGCGCCGTTTCCAGCCGTATTCCTGTTTCATGGGTCAGGTCCGAGCGAGCGCGATCTCTCGACCGCGCATTGGTTCGCTCAGCACGGAATCGCCGCTCTGGCATACGACAAACGCGGCGTAGGCGAATCCACCGGTGATTTTCGGAGCGGCCCTTTCATGGACCTTTGTGACGACGGGCTCGCGGCGGCCGAATACCTGAAATCGAGGCACGAGATCGATCCGCATCGCATTGGAGTCTGGGGAATCAGCCAGGGCGGATGGCTGGGTCCGCTAGCGGCGTCACGCTCAAAGGACGTTTCTTTTGTCATTGCCGTATCCGGTCCCGGCGTCTCTCCGGGCGAACAGATGCTTGTGTACTATGCCAACGAATTGCGCGATCGCGGGGTCTCCGAAAAAGATGTTCTCGAAGCTACCGCGCTCCGCCGCGACGTTTGGACTTATCTGTTTACCGGAAAAGGATACGAGGAAGCACACGGCGAACTGGAACGAGCCCGGCAGAAGCCATGGTTCGAATCGGTGAACTCTCAGCAGGATGGCTTATTCTCGCTTCTCAAGGGACCTTCGGACCTTAATCGGCCTGAAATTGTACGCTTCCGCCGTGAAATGACTTATGACCCTTTGTTGGCGCTGCGAGCATTGCATGTGCCGGCCCTGTTTTTATTTGGCGCCGACGATCGCTTGATTCCCGTCCAGAAAAGCGTCGATCTGATTCGAAGTGAGCTGACCAGGAGCGGCTACCGCGATTTCACAATTCGCGTTTTCGATCATGACGACCATGGTATGTACGATCCGGCCGGATTGCTTGATCCGCGATACCAGCAGACAATGGAAGACTGGCTGGCTGCACATTTACAACGATCGAAAAAGGCGCCTAAATGACCCGCAATTCGTCCCGAATGGTTTGCCGCCGCTTTCCAAGCGGGATGCCAGCACCCCGGCGAACAGCGCCTTCAACCTGCGTGGTTCCGGTCAATTAGTCCAGGCCGTTTGGCGCCGCCGGCAAGTCTTGATCACTGGACCATGCGATCGGCATGGAAATGTGAGATCCCCGCGTAATCGAGCCTAGAGGTCCGCCGGAAGGTAGCGAGGCAAGGATAGAGCGCGACCCACTCGCCCGGTGTCCGCGACTGGTCGGAGGTGCGGATCGGTCTCCTGCAGGCCATCGCCGGCAGTTCCCGGTGTGGAATTGTAAAGCTGTTCTGTCCGGCAGGATCGGCGTTGCGACGTTGCCCGGCTGGTGGCGCAACGGACCGCCGAATAACCAGATGCGAACATGACGGCGAGCCATCGCAATAAGACGAATCCAATCTAATCATTACGGACGGCGGCCGCGGGATCGACTCTTCCCGCTTTCCAGGCCGGGATGCAACACGCCAGTAGCGCGACTATCGTGAGCACCAGTGCGGCGATCAGAAACGTCGCAGGATCGTTGGAACTCACTCCGAACAACAGCGAGCGCAGTAGCCTGGTGGCGGCCATCGCGGCCGCCAAGCCCACCGCGATACCCGTCAGAACCGGGCGCATTCCCTGCGTGAGGACCAGCCGCTGAATCTCCATGCGTGTAGCCCCAAGCATCACGCGAATTCCGATCTCGCCGGTGCGCTGCGATACCAGATACGATAAGACGCCGTACAAGCCCGTGGCCGCGAGAATCACTGCGATTGCGGCGAATAGCCCGATCAGCACGGCGCTTAGCCTGTGGCTCGACCGTGAGCTTTCGGTCACCTGCTGCATGGTGCGAACCTTGAATGCGGGCACATCCGGATCGAGAGAACTGATCGCTTGTCGTACCGCCGTGGATAGCAGCTCCGGACTGCCGCCGGTTGCGATGACGGCATAAAAGGTTCGCCATTCGCCCAGCGGCACAAAGTATGCGGGCTCCGGCTTTTCGTCGAGGCTGCTCACGACGTCTCCACAGACACCGACGACCTCCCAGCGCGGGTCATCCGCTGCGTCGCCGAAGTGAATGGTTTGACCGACCGGATCCTCGCCGGGCCAGAATCTCTTCGCCATCGCTTCGCTGATGACGGCGCTGTAGCGGTTCGACTTGCTACGGGACCGCTGTTCATCCTGTGCCGTGAGGGGGCGGCCACGCAGAATAGGGATACCCATGGTTTGGAAGAAACCGGGAGTCACTGCCCAGTTAAATGCGTCGAGCATATGTCCGGGGGCCAGCGTATGGCCATCGATGGCGAAGAACTGATCGCCGCAGAAGCCGTCGATGGGGAGACAGCTCGATAAATCGGCGCCTCGAACGCCGGGCAACGCTGTCAGTTTGCGCCGCAGTTCATCTTCGAATGCGGTCACGCTTTGAGCGGTCCGGTATTGGCCGGAAGGCAGTGAAATCCCGGCGGTGAGCAGGTTGTCCGTGCTCACTCCGGAATGAACCGAGCGAATCTCCAGGAAGCTGCGCAGCAAAAGCCCGGCGGCAACTAACAAGACTAGCGACAAGGCCACCTCAGCAGCGATTAGCGTGTTACGGAAGGCCGCCCGCGCACGGCTCGGAGTAATCGACCGGTTCTGCTCTCTGATCATGCTCATGAGATCGCTTCCCGAGATTTGGAGCGCGGGAAGCAATCCGGCGGCTACTCCCACCAAGGCCGCCACTGCAGTGATAAAGACGAAGACCCAGGCGTCTAGGTGAACCTCGCCGATCGGTTGAATCTCGCCGCGGCTGACTAGCGCGGGCACGGCGGCTGCCAGCGCCTCGATCATGAAGGTGGCGAGCACCAAGCCGAATCCGGCGCCAGTAAGAGCCAGCAGTAGAGATTCGGTGAGTAACTGCCGGATCAGGCGGCGTCGCGAAGAGCCGAGTGCGGCGCGGATGGCCATTTCTTTTTGTCTTTGAGACGCCCTGGCGAGAAGCAAATTGGACACGTTCATGCAGGCGATGAGCAATACGCAGGCGACTCCGCCGAAAAGCACCAGCAGCGCGGTGCGGATGTTCCTCGTCATGAATTCCACCAAGGGAACCATCGATACACCGGCGGCCAAAGGAATTCCCGGATTTTCCGCCCTAATGCGAAGGGCGAGGCTATCCAGTTCGATGCGCGCCTGATCGATTCCGTATCCCGGGCGGAGATGCGCCAGACCGTGAAACTGACGCCAGCCCCGGCGGCTTCGGGCATCGGCACCAATCGCGTTCACAACCGGAACCCACAGCTGAGCGCGCGGTGCGGGATAGGCGAAAGTCTCAGGCATTACGCCTACGATGGTGTAGTCCTCGGCATCCAGGCGCACCTGGCGACCCAACACGTCGGCTGCGCCGGCGAAGCGGTCTTGCCACAGCGAATACCCGATGACTGTTACGCGGCGGGCGCCGGGTTCATCGTCGCCCGGTAACAACACGCGGCCCATGAGGGGACGGCTTCCGAGCGCGGGCAACAGAGTCCATGAGCAGATGACGCCGCCGACTCGCTCCGGCACGGCCGATCTGCCCCCGGCGAGGTTAAACTGCGTTTCGCGTGCGATCGCCAGATTTTCCAAGGTATGAGTTTGGGCGCTCCAATCCCGGAAGTCTAAGTAGGATATCTGCGCCGGACCGGACCCCGGCTCAATATCGCGCTCGTGAATTACCACCAGGCGAGCCGGATCGGTATAGGGCGGAGCATGCAGCAAAATTGTGTTCACCACGCTGAAAATGGCCGCATTGGCGCCAAGCCCCAACCCCAGAACCAGCACCGCGACGGCGGCAAAGCCGGGCCGTTCGCGGAACTGGCGCACGCTGTACCGCAGGTCCTGCAGCAAGTTCTCCAATGCCGTCATGCCGCCTCCCCTTCCGAACGAGTCTAATCTTTCCAGCGGATCGCATCCAGATCCAACTCCCGAATTGCGGGAGCCGTGAAAGCTGCGCCTGGCTTCAACTGCCCCTCATCCGTGAGTTGATCCCAACCTGAATTAGCAATGAAATAGAATCGATTCCCGACCATTACCCCATGCGTGGGAATGCCGAGCCCCGGGTAGTTGGCCTCGAGGACGGCGAAACTCACGATTCGCGTGAGCGTGGAATCGAGCCGCATGCCGATCACCCTCGCCGGCGATGTGCCGTTCTGAATCGCGATCATCGTCCTCCCGGTCAAGTACAGGCCATCGATGCCTGCCAGCGATAACTCGGGTGGGTGCGCCAGCAATCGCGCCTTGCGGCTGGCGAGATCGACGGCGCTGACTCCGCGCGAATAGTCCGGCACAAGTAGCGTGCGGCCGTCGGCGGTCAGAGCGGGCGTCTGCGGCGACCGAAACGTGCCGGAAGGCACCAGCACTTCCAGCCGATCCCCACCGCGACGCAACCAGTACACCGGGCCGCGATTGTCGGAGACGAAGACATCTCCATCGGAGCTTAGCGTCATGTCGCCCAGCGAGTGGACCGCCTCGCGTGGCAAATCGTATCGACTTATGAGGCGCCCGTCGGCGAGTGAAAACCGGAGTAAAGCGGAACGGCCGCGGTCCTCGGTCCGACCGTTTGGATTCTCCGGGATCGCCGCAGTGCTCGCCCACAGTTCTCGCCGTTTGGAGTCCAGCCGCAGCGCCAGGATGGCCCAAACGTCTGCTGCGCCTTCGGGCAGAAAATCCGAGGACTTACCACCGCGGGTGACGCGCAGGATTTTGCCATGGCGTACACTGCTCACGTAGAAATCTCCGGATGCCCCGTCATGAGCGATGTCCTCGGCCACCAGATCTTTCGTCGGCAGGCTCAGTACTGGACGGCTACTCGACACCGGCCGGCCTGCCTTTTCCAATCGGGCGAGAATGCCGGCGAATTCGGCCGTCGACCGCAGGTCGGCGAATGCTGGGTCTGTGTCCGGATGCGCGATCGGCAGCCCCATCTTCGAAAAGGTTGTAAGCCGATCCAACGCAGCCGCCCGGTTGCCCAGGGCCGCTTCGACTTTTGCCAGCCGATATACGATGTCCGCGCGGCCATTCAGCAGTTCTAACAAGACCGTCAGGTGCTGCCGGCACGCCAGATAGTCCCTGCCGTCGCAGGCCTGCGAGGCGGCCGCGGATTCCCGGCCATACTGGTCGATCCATGAATCATCGGCCGCCCACGGTGTCGATGAGACGAACAACAGTAACGCTCCGAGTCTGGAGTGGGCGTGCATCTATCGGACTGAATTTCAATAGACGGGACATTGGACGAAAAGCACTCTTCCGTTTAGGACAGAAACACTGCAATAACAGACAGAGC
>Ga0181528_10000970_pt1 | contig 18476 bp, 12 predicted proteins | sample PEATcosm2014_Bin_47_FD_119742 | JGI IMG/M metagenome (GOLD analysis project Ga0181528, IMG submission 119742) | Peatland microbial communities from MTU Mesocosm Facility, Houghton, MI, USA - PEATcosm2014_Bin10_10_metaG | ecosystem: Environmental > Terrestrial > Soil > Wetlands > Peat | place...
AAGAAACCGTTTTGGGCTCTTCTCTTTTGCCTGGGGCTTGGGATCACGTGGAGCGCGCTTTGTTATAATCCAAAGCTGACAAGGCCGGATTTGCGGCTCCTCACGAATGGCGCTATCGTCTAGGGGTTAGGACGGAAGATTCTCAATCTTCAAACCCGGGTTCGATTCCCGGTAGCGCTACCAACTCAACTTTTCTGCTATCAATCACTTGCGCCATCCCGTAACACAGTCGCCTGGAACGATGTGACTAAGAATGTGACTTTCCTACTGCACCAATTGGTTCCTTCTCTCAATCGCGTCGCGAATCTGCTTCGTGCCTGGATGGTTGTAAAGCCGCGTGGTATCGCACTTCTCGTGCCCCATCACATCCATGACCGCCATCAGATTGCCCGTGCCCTCCATCGCATCGGTGGAAAAACGATGACGAGCACAGTACAACACGACTGATTTAGGTAAATCGGCTATTTGTTTGGCCCGTTCGAATTGCTTTTGCACTGTTTCTGAATGGCCTGACTCGGCACGAGCGGATGGAAATACCCAGCCCTCGTTCGCGTCGGTTTTGCGCGCCAGCAATGCCACCCTGACGCGCTCTGTGATTCCGACAAATCGCTTCGACTTGCGAGACTTGCTTCGCGGCACAAAGATTACCTCCCGCTCCCACTTCACATGCTCCCACCGCATACGGAAGACTTCTGCCGGCCGCATTCCGGTATCGAGCATGATCAACAGAACGTCGCGAAACGGCTGCCAGCCGTAATTGACCGACTTCGGAGCGTGCTTGCTGGTTGGCGTGCGCGCAATGTCAGTCACGGCTAACAGCTTCGCCTCCATCCATGGCTCAATCAGTTCTTCTCGGCCATGTTCTTCAACGAGCTTCACGACTGGAACGGAGCGGATTATTTCCCACTCGTGCGCTTTTTTCAGCATTCGCCGAAGCGTGCGCAGAGCATTGTTAGTGTTGGCTGGCGACCTGCCGACAACGAGCGAAGCGATGTGGTCCTGAGTGATGTTATCCAGTCTCCGGCCCGCAATGCTCGTCTTCTGCAGCAGTTTCCAGCCTGTCCGATAGTACTTTCTGGTTGGCTCCTTCGGCGGCCGATCCGCAGGCAAGGCATCCAACCAGGGGAAAAAGCGGCTTGAGAAATCGGAGAGCGTCGGGATTTTCTTCGAGCCCGGCAGGCGTCCATCTCCAAGCAGTTGTGCCAGCACCAGCGATTCAACTCTCTTGGCCTCTTGCTCTTTCGAGGTCTTGCAGGATCCCCGATAGCGTTGACCATTGAAGTAGATCGAGTAGTACCAACGGTTCTTACGTCTAGAGAGCGACATGGCATTTCTCCGCAGTCGCTCTAGCCTTTGACACGCAGGTTTTACGCTGGATGTATGATTCCAGCTCAGCCTGATGATACCGTACCAGCTTGCCTATTTTGATGTAATTCGGGCCGTCGCCACAATGCCGCCAATATCGAAGAGTGTTGATGGAAATGTTGAAGATCGTGGACACCTGCGTCTCGGTTAAGAGTTTGGGCAACACTGACATCGCCGAGTGACCGTTGCTTTTGTTCATCAGCGTCGCCTCCAGCCCGTCACGCCTTGTCACGTTTCGACCTCAAGTTGGTTCGCGCCCCGAAGTTATCCCGCCAGGCGAAAGGATTCCGACTTTGGCCGCTTCGAGCTCACGAAATCGGGCTGTTCCCGAGCGTCAAAATTCCTGTTCGGTTGACGCGACTTTAGGGCTGCCCCGTCCGGTTGTAAAGCCTAAGAATTGTCCGAATTTGTCCGGCGGACAAAATAGAGATCGGAAAGCATAGACTGTAGGGGGGATCAGGTAATTGCTAAATAGTCGTCCGAGAGGGGCCAGCGGACTGGCTAGCGATGAGTGGAATTGCCTTCCTGTACTTTTCTTCTGCTCTCGAGAAGCGTTTTCGAACAGCCCGTCGAAACTGAGGAAGCTTGGATGCCGCTTCCCAAGTCTTTATCGCACCCTTCGAATGTTGCTTGTTGTATTCAGCCATAGCACGGGACGCCGCACGTTCCAAATTAGTGCGAACTGGGAACTGTTTTTCGTCGAGCAGGACAGCAATTTCTAGGATTTCAGCCTGTGGAAGATGTTTCGCTCGGCACTTGCCTCGCGCCTCCATCATCAACTTGGCGACTGTCGCCTCGAACTCGGAGAGCGGAGCTGAGGAACGAATGGGCGGGAAACGGGCCCGCGACCGCGCCCCGTCAAGAATCTCCGTATTTGTAGAATGATGCTGGACGCTGACTTGGGTTTGATTTTCGGGCGATGAAGTTGAAATTGTCGAAATTGTCTTTAGGTTCTTCGTTCTTTCAGCGTGTTCACATTCCTTCGCTTCAATCTCAAGGCGCCTATGCCAGCGACCCTGAAGTTGTCGCATCCGGCGTTCCAGGCTATTTAAGTGCGCAGTTCTGAGACCAATAGGAAAATTCGTACCTCTGCCAAATCGGGAGAACTCGTTTGCAATTGACTTAGCCCGGACTCCAAGCATTTGAATAATGTGCGCACATACGCCTCGCACAAATGCGGCAGATTTCACGTATCCCTGGGTTTGCCAAACCGAACAATAGATCTCATACTCTCTCCGAGCCCACTCGTCAGCACGCTCCACTTTCATCTGCAAAATGAGGGACGGCACGGTATTGCTGTTCTGATTGAGTCGATTCTCTAGCCGAATACGGCTCTCGTCTTCCTTTATCCGACTACGCATCTCTTCGGACAAATCGATTAGTTTCAAGACCGCCAGGCGGTGGTCGATGTCTTCCCATCGAAAGGGCGGCATTTCTTGATATCTTTCTCGACCCAGCAGAATTATGACTGTCTTCTAAAGCTATCGCTGCGATCTTGGTCGCCAGCAACTCTCCGAGTCACTACCTGTCCTTTGACCAGCGAGCCCGTGCAGCCTTTCGCGCGGCCTCTTTGCGCTGTTCGGGCGTAAGCTTCTTGGCCGTGGCCTTACCACCTCTGCGGCCCAGCAGCACTGCAGCGGGGTTCTTCTTTGCCATGAATCTTTTTACACCCGTGCGGACCGCTCCGCAATTAAGCCACCTCATTATTTGACAATGCGCACCGCTGCGCATAGATTAGGCACGAAACGGGCTGAACGAGTGCATCAACACTCACCCAGCCCTAACCACAGTCGCCTATAAAGGAGGCAACAATGGCTAGACAGGAACGTAGCACCACTCTCGACCAAGAATCCACTCCTACCATCGCTCGGGTTGCGCTCTACGCCCGAGTCAGCACGCTCAACAATCAGGATCCAGAAATGCAACTCGCCGAACTGCGGGAATATGCAGGGCGCCGCGGGTGGTCGATAGTTGAGGAATACATCGACCAGGGAGTGTCGGGGAGCAAGGAGTCTCGGCCGGCACTCAACCGGCTGATGTCTGATGCCTGCCGTCGACGGTTCGACGCAGTCCTGGTCTGGAAAATCGACCGTTTTGGGCGTTCCTTGAAACACTTGATCAATTCTTTGGCCGAACTCGGCGCACTTGGTGTGGCTTTCATCAGCCTGCGGGACAACCTGGATCTGAGTACTCCGTCCGGACGGCTGATGTTCCAGATAATTGGCGCGATGGCAGAGTTCGAGCGTGCGCTTATTCAGGAGCGGGTCCGTGCGGGTATTCGCAATGCGAAAGCTAAAGGCAAACGTCTTGGCCGGCCGCGGGTTGTTGTGGACGCCTCACGGATTGCCACTCTTCGCGCTCGTGGGAACTCTTGGTCGAAGATCAAGGCCGAGCTAGGGGTGAGCAAAGGAACGGCGCAACGCGTCTTCGCAGCCTTGCCCAAAATTGTCAGCCAATGATCCTGGGCGCTCGTCTGCCTACTGCGCAGATTTCAAGCATGGCTGTTAGGTGACTTCGGTGGCTCGCTGAGCGGTTCCATTAAGCTGGGAACTGCCCTCATCTACTCCAACCGCTCCGGTACTGTACTCACTAGCGAACGGCGCAGAATCGGGCTCGATTTTACGCAAGGTCCCGCGGACCGATATTGGTACAATTTGACGGAGATAGTAGCTTGCTATCTCGCTGAGGTTGGAACCCAGATTTATGGTCGGCGCCGCTGTGGCAACACCGATACGGGTGGTTACAAGATCTCTTCCTCTTGATTTCGAGGAACTTTTCGAGCCCGCTCGCCTTCGCCAGACGGCGATGGCGATCCGCAAAGAGGTGCGGCTCATAAGAGCGAGGGACGCAGTCGATTGGCTCGATTGGTTCGTCTCCGTCGAATCGACACTTTCTAGCCTCTCAGCGGAGATAATTTCGGGTGACTACGTTCCGTGTCCGCCGACGCGTTACGAATTGGCGAAGTCCCATGGTGCCTTTAGGGTAATTACGGCATTCAATATGCGTGACGCCATAGTCTACAGACACATCTCTGACGAGGCTTTAATACGGGCGATTCCCACGAAAGCCGCAGGAGCGTTCTTTTCCAGGAGGCACTCTGCTACTCCGGTTGGCGAGACCTTTGCGCTCTCTGCAGACGATTACTACACATTCTTTCAGATATGGCTGAAGTTCCATCAATATCGCACCCACACTTTGCTGAACAATGCCTACCGGGTCCTAGTGGTGACCGACATAGCGAACTACTTTGATTCCATTCAGCACGATCTATTGATCGAGTACCTTTCACCCTTGAAACTGCCCCGGAAAGCGGTAGGCTTGCTGGGACGTTTGTTGGAGGCTTTCAAGCCGACTAGTGGTCACTCGCCAAATCCCCGGGTCGGCCTCGCGGTGGATGAGCTAGATTGCTCCCGTGAGCTAGCCCATCTGTTTCTTTTTGAACATGACTCACGAATTGTCGCGGACTTCGGGGAACAGAATTATGTGAGATGGATGGACGATCAAAATATTGGCGTCCGGTCGATGACGGAGGCCAGGAGACTGGTCAATTCGCTTACTCGATCACTGTCGTCGCAGCGCCTAACCCTGAACTCCGGGAAGACGAAGTTTCTTAAGCCACCGGAGGTTCTGGAGTTTTTTCAGCTCGAAGCAAACGACGAGATTGACCGTTGGGAAACAAGATTTAAGCCGATTGGATCCTCGAACGTCCAGTTGGCACGGACTGAGTTCGAGAGCCTATGGAATCGCATCTCCAGGGCGAATTATGCCGGCAAAGGGTACTGGGCGAAGGTACTCAAGCGGATATACGCAGCTGCAACAAAGGTCGACTCGGCAGTTCTAGAGGCACGTTCCCTTGAGGACCTGATCGAAAACCCCGAACTCGACGAACGAATCTTCCAATATTTTGCGAAACGGAACAGGGTAGAACCACTCCTGCAGCTTTTCTCCGATTACTCAGGGGCAGGGGAAAATCTGTTCGAGGCGACCGAGGCTGCCTTCTTCGAGTCGCTGCTGCTTTTGGATCCCTCTCCACTTCTCGCTAGAGATATCCGGCAAATGGCTTCGGAGTTCTCTACCGGTCGATCGCCCCTGCAGTCACGTAGACCCTTAGGGAGGGCCTCCGCCATCTTGGTCATGTACTGTTTCGGCGAGACAGCTTGGAACCTCGCTGGCCTCTTTGATGCCAATGCGGCTCGTCGACTACCGAAGGAGGTTGCTCGGGCATGGATCGCAGTCGTTTCGGCACTCAGACCCCGACTCGTGACCGATGTGCAGTCAAAGCTTGTGGGACATCCGTCAGACGACGTGGCACGAATCTCATCGTTTTTCACTGAACTGCTAGTCGGCTCGATCAATAGCTTGGGAAACTACAAGAGCCAAAAGGCACGGTGGCCTCTTACCGGGAAGTTCTACGACATGAGATCGTGGCTGGTCTTAGACATCGCAAGCTCTTCGAGGAATCCACTTTTGCGCGAACAGTTGAGGCGCGACGTTAAGTCGTTCCGTCTGCTGGCTCGCACCTCCGCGGAAAAAAGGATTCTAGCGAGAATCGAGCAGCGACTACGGCCCAGACCGTAAGTTCCGCTCTCGCCTTGGCACAGGTGTCACACGGTTACCACGTGCATAGTCGCTTGCCACGCTGCTAAGGACGCTTGATCCAAGGGAACAATCTGCAAGCCTAGATACGATCCGCGGGATTGCTCAAAATCTGTTTTCGGGATCGATGCTAAGGACGTCCAGGCCACTCGGCGCTTTAGGCCGAAATACAATTCGCCATCTCTTGTCCGGTGTCCAGGCGACGTAGATACCCTTATAGTTGAGAGAAGTAAAAGGAATCGGCACGCCCGCATGAGGAGATGTCACGAGGTTTTGCAACGCCTCGGTGACTTCCTTCACATCTTCCTCTGAAGGGGAATGTTGAGCAAAAGCGTCAACGACAGATTCGGGTAATATAGGGGCCTCAGCCATGAAGGTCAGGCAAACTGTCTTGTCTTCCGTGAGATCTCGTCTTGAAAGCTAGCGAAAGGCACTACATTTCCTCGGTGGATGTCATTCAGGGCACGAGTGATAGAAACCGCCAGCGCTCTGTCAGAAGTCGCTCCCACTGAATCACCCCGCTCCACAATGAGTTTAATGAGGAAGCCCAGGCTCGTACCTACAACACAAGCTACGCCTATTGCGAGTCCCGCGAGCTGAAAAAATATAGACATGCGCTAACCTCAACGTGCTACAGGAAGCACACCATAAGCATATGCCAAAACCTCGGCCGTTACCACTAGTGCTAAACAACCAAGAATCACCGAGACGATGCCCCAAAGTAACTTTCGAGTCGTCATGTCAAGAATGTAACGCCTGATCAGGACGATAAAAGAAGCCAAGAGGAAGTTGATGCCGACGACACTAATCCCGACTACGGCCGAATGTTCCTGGAACACTTTATTGATCGTGTCGTTTTCGAAAATCGCCCCAGTTGCACCAATCCCTAGAATGGCGAAATCCAGCGCAGTCTCCAATGCAATGTCCCAAGTCGGAACAGTTTTGCTTGAAGCAACCGAGAACAAGACAAAAGCAACACCAAAAAGAAAAGGTATTCCGATGTGCCCTAATAGCACCCACCACACGTGAGAACCTCACGAACGCAAAGAAGTATACTCCACAGACTGCTCAAAAAAGGCCTTGTGTTTGAGAAGGGGCGTAACGTAACGGTGAGGCGATGCGCTGGTGGAGAATGAAGGGTTTAACCGATGACCGTACTCTTTGATTTTCGGCTCAGGGCCCCGGGTCCCGTTCGGGAAATTGATCGCTTTGGGAGGTCACTGAAACAGCGCAGCGGGCCTTTGCAGGTTTGCCCAAAATTGGATAGCGGAGGATTTGGACCCTCCCTGCCAGCAACTGTTTTTTCTACACCGTGCCGACTGGCTGATCCCTGGTTTGAGCGATCGTTACAGCGGCATCAAACGCCCGCGTCTTGATCCGATAGCTTTCTCCAAACCAGACGCTGTCCAACCACTTGCTGTCGCGTGCGCTTGTGACGCCGAAATCTGCGTGCTGAACAACTCCGTTATAAGCAGCCCAAAGCGTTCCTTGCACACCTTTCCTATCATTACCCAGACCGCCTTCCCAGAGGCGCTGAGAAGCTTCCCGATTGCGCTGAGTTCTTGCCCGAGCACGCTCGAACTGCTTGGCATCGTCGCTCGGCACAGGCTCGGGAAAGACCGTCTGCAAATACTTTTCAAAACTCTGAGTGTTGAGGCGAACTCCAGCCATCTCTTTGAATGCTGCTTCGACTCTCCTGGATTGCGCAAGTACTGCAGCAAGACCATCAGAAGCCTTCTTCAGCCTCGCGTGCATGGATTTTGTGTGAGCCACACGGAAACTTGGCCCCTCGCTCAGGGCCTGATTCAGCGTGTTCTGGCAGACGACGCGAACCGGGGTGAACTTCACCTGAATGGCGCCGGTTCCGTCATGCCTGTGGGTCAATAGCAGGTATCGCGCTATCAAATCGTCCTTCACCACTTCAAAATGCTTGCGGAGACTGGCCATCACCCACACACATTTCCCGTGATAGAGCGCGCCGGCAGACTCATAACAGGCTTCTTCCTTCTCAATCATCGAGTCAAAGAACTGGAAAGCATCGATGTTCTGCAACGGTTCGTAATCCTCGCTGACCTGCCCAAATATCGCTTCCTCCTCGCCTAGCTTCCATCGGTCTTCCCGGACGATAGCGAACTCGCCCGGGAATGGCCGTTGTTCCTCTCCGACGTAGAGCTGCTTCTTATCCACTCGCCACGTAAGGTGCGCAGCCTTGATTGCGTCTGCAGCGGTTCCCGGAGTCTTTTCGAGAATTGTTCCGAGTCGATGCCAGGGCATTTCGCCTACAAACATTCCTTCCCAACTTCCGTCAGGATTTCTGGAGAGACCGTGCGGCATGGGTGACCTCCATTTGTCATGTGACTTGGTCGAAGCATTCCAACGTCCGACGAAAGCTGCGCGTGGGCGGAGAGCTGGTGCGCTTGGCGAGACACACGCCTCGATTGTCCGTCTTGGCCCTCGTTTCAGCAAGATAATTGAATACTATAGTCGGTCGCACAATAGTATTCACTACCCAGATGATCGTGCCGTATGGCGAAGTTCACGGCACCGTCAAGGGGCGGAAGCAGTCCCGAACGAGCATTCGGGCGGGTCCTAAGGAGTGTCCGCGAGAGCCGGGGTCTGTCTCAGGAAGGGCTTGCCGCGCTAGCCGGCTACCACCGAACGTACATCGGGCAAGTGGAGCGCGGTGAGAAGTCGCCATCTCTACGAACGATATTTGATCTATCTTCTGCGCTAAAGGTCGGTCCTTCGGTGCTGGTGCGGCGGGTGGAGCGGTCGATCTGAATGGTGTTTAGAACTGTCGCCCGAAGTCATTGACCGCTCGTCTGTATCGGTAGGACAATTCTCTCGGTTCTCGACTTGCCACAAAACTGTCCCGCTAATTGTCAGTCGGGCCGGGGCCCTTTCTACCTGATACTCAGATGCGACGGAAGGTTCTATGAAGCATGTTTATACTTCCTGCCTACTTCTCTGTTTGATGAGCACTCTTCTGCTAGCGCAATTGAAGCGTGTGTCGCCACCAAGTGCAAACTCTCAACACTCTGCCGCGTGCGGGAACGGCTCAGATGGAACGTCCGTGCAGACTGCGTGCCCACGGCCTGCCAAACCGAACCTGCATCGTCGGCGCAAGGGCGCCGGAAGGCCCCAGGACGATTACCTGCTGACGGAGGGACACGTCTCGGCATCTGGGGACTGCCTTGACGGCAGCGCTAGTGTTTCGTTTACCTCGCCGGATGGCGTGGGGTTTAGTCCTGGTTTTTTTTATATCTGGTGTAATGGGATGATAGCGTGCGCAGACTATGGAGTTACTGACCCCACCCAATGCAGTCCGCTATTTGTGTTCCCTGGGTTTGGTGACAATTACGAATATGGCTCGGGTGAAATCGATGCCGGAAGTACCAATATCAACGTCAGCCCTGACGGTCTTAGCCTCACGATGACTGGTGTCGCAAGAGGCAGCGGCGGGTTTGTCGAATGTTACCCATACGGTGAAGGGGGGGGTGTCTGCACTCCGACCGGCAACGTATATGATTTCGCCTTCACGAATTGGAATTATATTGCCAACTTCTTTTCTTACGATGGTGGCCAAATGTGGTGGTTTCAGAACTTGAACATTTTCTCTCTCACGCCAGTGCCCCTGATAAATCAACCTCTGGTGCCTACGAGCATCGCACCCGGCGGAAATGGGTTCGCGCTCGTCGTGAACGGCACGGGGTTTGTATCGAGTTCTGTCGTGAATTGGAATGGAAGTCCCTTGCCGACTACGTTTGTCAGCTACGGTCAACTGACCGCGGTCGTTCCAGCCTCAGACGTCACGAACGTAGGGACGGCCTCAGTGACCGTGACCAGTCCAACCCCCGGCGGAGGGACATCGAACGAGGCATTCTTGTCCGTCACCAATCCTACCCCTTCCGTCTCGATGAACACGAAGTTGTCACCCGTGACGGGTAGCAGTCCGGCCTCAGTGGCCGTGGGGGATTTCAACGGAGACGATAAGCTGGACCTAGCGGTTGCCAACGAGAACAGCAACACGGTTTCCATTTTACTGGGAGATGGCGCGGGCAACTTCAGACTGGCCTCATCCTCTGCTACGGGTTACCTTCCGATTTCCTTAGCCGTAGGGGACTTCAACGGGGATGGCATACTGGATTTGGCGGTTGCCAACTACGGCAGCAACTCAGTCTCCATCTTGCTGGGGGATAGCACGGGCAACTTCAAGTTGGCGTCTTCGCTCGCAACCGGTGGCTACCCGGATTCGGTAGCCGTGGGCGACTTCAACGGGGATGGCAGGCTGGACCTGGTTGTTGCCAACGCGACTAGCGACACGGTTTCAGTCTTTTTGGGGGACGGTACAGGCAATTTCACACTGACCTCGTCGCCAAGCACCGGTTCCCGACCGGAGTCAGTGGCCGTAGGGGACTTCAACGGGGATGGCATACTGGATTTGGCGGTTGCCAACTTCGGCAGCAACACGGTTTCCATTTTGCTGGGAGATGGCACGGGCAACTTCAGCTTGATTTCTTCTCCCGGCATGGGCAGCTTTCCGGACTCAGTGGCCATAGGGGACTTCAACGGGGATGGCATACTGGATTTGGCGGTTGCCAACTACGAGGGTAACGAGGGTAACTCCGTCTCCATTTTGCTGGGGGATGGCGCGGGCAACTTCAAGTTGGCATCGTCGCTCGCAACCGGTAGCTACCCGAGTTCAGTAGCCCTGGCCGATTTCAATGGAGATGGAAAGCTGGACCTAGCAGTCGCCAACTTTACTAGCTCCACGGTTTCAGTCTTTTTGGGGGACGGTACAGGCAATTTCGCCCTGGCCTTATCCTTTGGCGCGGGCAGCGGTCCTGATTCAGTAGCTGTGGGCGACTTCAACGGGGATGGCCGGCTGGATATGGCGGTTGGGGACGGTTATAGCGATGTGGTCTCGCTCCTCGTGCAGGCCACTGCGACCACAACCACGATAACTTCCTCATCAAATCCAGGAGTGTTTTGGCAGTCCCTAGTGTTTACCGCAACAGTAGCAGGCCAATTCGGTGGCACACCCACTGGCACGGTTACGTTCACGTATGGCAGCGCGACCCTGTGCAACGCTGTGACGCTGGTGGGTGGAGTGGCGACCTGTGCATACTCGGCTCTGCCAATTGGGTCCGATACTGTCACCGCCACCTATAGCGGCGACTCCAATTTCCTCGGCAGTTCGGCGTCACTCAACCAGACGGTCAATCAGGCGAGCACGACGCTGATGCTGATTTCTAGTGTCAATCCATCGGGGCTGGATTCCCCTGTCACATTCACGGCCACGATTACACCGCAGTACGGCGGGCAAGCATCCGGCACAATTACCTTCAAAGATAGGGCGACGACACTGGGTAGCACTACCGTCAGCGGCAATGCAGCCAGTCTGACCACGAGTGCCCTTGCTATGGGCACGCATTCCGTCACTGCCATTTACAGCGGCGACAGCAACTTCATTGGAAGCACGTCCAATACGGTGTCGCAGGTTGTGACCAAGGCCACGAGCACGACCACGCTGGTTTCGTCCTTGAATCCTTCGGTGCAGGGCAAGCTGGTTACCTTTACAGCGGTGGTGTCGTCATTGGCTGGCACGCCCACGGGCAAGATTGAATACCTTAACGGCAAAACAGTTTTGTCAACAATTAAGCTCACATCTGGCTCCGCCAAGTACACCACGTCCAAATTGCCACCGGGCGCGAATGCTATTACGGCAGTTTATGAAGGCGATCCCAACAACAGCAGTAGCACGTCAGCGCCCGTCAACCAGATCGTTCTGGCGGTCACTACAATCTCGCTCACTTCTTCGCCAAATCCGTCCGCGTATGGTCAAAGCGTGACCTTTAAGGCAGCGGTCACGTCCAGCGTCGGCGCACCACCTAATGGAGAGACGATCACCTTTAAGCAAGGTGCCGTCGCCGTGCTGGGAACTGGAACGTTGAGCGGCGGCACTGCGACCTTCTTTACATCGACGCTCACGGTGGGCACGAAGGGGGTCACGGCGGTGTACAGCGGTGACTCGAATTTCGCCTCCAGCACGTCGAAGGCAGTCAGTCAGGTCATCCGCAAAGCCACGAGCGCGACAACGCTGACTTCGTCACAGAATCCTTCAACCCACGGCCAGCCGGTGACGTTCACCGCAACGGTCGCACCGCAGTTCAGCGGGACGCCAACCGGTACAGTCGTGTTCAAAGACGGCACCAAGGCACTGAAGACAGTGACGCTGAGCGGAGGCGTAGCAAACTTCACGACCTCGACGCTGACCTCGGGCACGCACACGATCACGGCGACATACAACGACAGCACGAGCTTTGATGGCAGCAATTCGGCACCACTGACGCAGACGGTGAATTAGGGGAGCAAGCCGAACCTTACCGCACCAGTGACTCCGGCTCCAGGTGCGAGTTCCGATGGCGCACGTGGGTGCGGCGCGCCAACGCTGCCCAAAATCCACTTCGCCAGCGGGTTTCTAAGCAGCTGACTCTAATAGCTCATAAGATCTGAGAATCTGCCGCCCACAAACAGGTGTTTGTGGGCTGGAGGCGAAAGCCGAGGTCCCAAGAACAAAGTCGAACGAGAACTCGAATCCTTATTCTTGGCGGCTCCTTGACCCAAGTTTTTCCTCATCCTAGTCCTCGTCTTCGTCGGCGTCGAAGCCGTTTTCGGAGCCACCAACGGACGATATTGATTGCTTGCCCATTGCTTCCTCGACGAGAGCCAGCAAGGTAGCTCGGCGTGTTTGGAAGAACCCGTCGAAATCGTCAACGCGGAGGAACTGCGGATCAATGCAGTTCGTGCGCAAGATGGCGTCCATTCTCCCGTCGTCGAGTTGTACCGCTTTGTGATCTTGCAGCTTCTTCAAGTATTCCGAGGGAGCACTGCCGCCAATCTTGCGGTTAGCTTTATAGGAAATGGCAGTCTTATTCACGATGGAGTTGAATACGCGAGGGGAAATGTTCGAGTCCTGACACCACTTCTTCGGGAAGATGTGATGGATATCGATTCCTTTTTCATTACGATCAAGATCGACCATGCGAGCCTTCCAAAAGAAGTCCTTAGCTCCGCGATGCTGGATCAATACATAAAGACCCCGATAAGCGGCTGACGTACGGCTGCGCATCGTGTCGAGACGACTAGCTTGGAACCCAGCATCTATAACGGTGGTTGGACTAGGCGAAGCCGACTCATCGATCCACTTCAGCAAGCCCTGAAGATCGAGAGCAATTCGGGTCTCCGAAGCGCTTCCGTAAAGCTCACCGAAAACGCCCGACCAGTACCAGCGTGCAAGCTTATCCTGTATTTGCGGTTCAAGCCATCTATCCCCAATCAGTGCCAATGTTGCTGCTAGAGGAATGATTTGCGCCCGATACGGCAAGAACTTCGGATCATGGAACCCCAAATGGCGAAGAAACTGATCTGTCTCAAAAAATCCGTTCGTCAGTTTGTCCGCCCACTTCTTATAGGCCGAAAGAGGCATCGACAAGATATGCTCGCGCTTTGCGCTGATCGGGGTCACGGCTTTGCCAGATTTTCCGTCATTTAGGTCCTGCAGTTGTCGCTCGTAGGTATGCAGCAGACTTATACCCTGGAGAAATTCGGTCGCTGCCGTATCTTTCAATAATGGCTTGGCCGCGAGCTTCGCATGGCGGCCTTTGTCTTGGCCTTCTCCGTACCAGTCCATTCGGAGATTGAAGCCGTCAGCAGCGTATTGGGCGGTGACCAGCTCGAAAACCGATAGTTGCACGCCTCCCGTATTCACCTTCTCAAAAACAAGGCAGACAGCTTCCTTCGATGTCCCCTTCTTAAGTTCGATGACCGGGACGAGGTACGATCGGAACGCGCTTAGAATCAGCTGGCGAAACTCCATGTACTGACTAAACCGTTCGGGGTGCGCTTTATTCAGCCCAATCTCCCACGCATCGGAATTGAGAATCTGATTGCACGGGAAGTGAAAAGACTCGTATTCTTTGTCGGGTGAGCTGAGATCCAGCACGACCTCCCGACCAAAATTCTTACGCACCGTCCGGTCTTCGCCGATTCCGATGATCGCATCATCCAGCGTAACCGGGCCCGACAAACTCTTCGCGATATCGAAATAGTAGTAGCGCTTGATGTCGCGCTTATTGGCGTCTTGAGTTGTAACAGGTGTCGTGAGTTTGAGGACCTGTGTCAGCGAAGTGAGACGTTGCTGTCCGTCGAGAATCAAGCGATCCGGTTTCGCGTCGTTTGCTGTGGTGACGCCTTCAATGAGTCGCTCCTGGAAGCGCGCTTCTCCACCCGTCTCCAGCAACATGACCGCACCGATTGGGAATGAGCGCGCAATGCTGACCATCAATGAACGGATATGTTCGTCGTCCCACACCCAGCCGCGCTGAAAATCGGGGAGTTGAATTTTGCCCTCGATGATCTCGTTGAGGAGTTTGCTGAGTTCTGTTTTAGTCGAATCAAAAGATGACATTAAGGATTCACCACTGCTGGAGTCTACGGCTTTGTGTGGCTTCATCTCAAGAGATAACTACGGAACTAACAGTCACGGTGCAAACGAATTATCGCCCTAATCAGCGGCTCGTAGCTCGCTTCGATCAAGAAGGCAGCAGTTTTTTCTCACCACAAGCCATCATCGTGATTCGGTGAGAGGTGACCGAAAGAATATGATCGCCGTCACGCGATGTTGCGCGACTACGTTGTCACCGGCCGCCAAATAATCGTGGAGTTGCTAAGGCGATCCGGCCCGTGCTTGAAGGTTTTCTTCGTGTATGCCCGGAGCACTTTAAGTCCTTGGAACTCTGCTTGGTCCATTTCTCAACATGTGCACGCGGCGAGTCGGATCACCCCACAGCTGTCATTTCTGAAGACGGCTACCATATGAAGCCTTCAAAACAGCGTCACACACCACTTCTGCATCCGCTGCATTCCATTTAGTGGGAGAGGACATCAAGTAAAGGCCCCAGTTCTTCTTGCGAAAGATAGTTAATCGTTCGCGCAGCTGCCTTATGGGCACGGCTGTTTGCGGCGACAAAGAAGCCACGATTCGCACCTTCGTACGACACGGGTAGACCTCGTTGTTCCAGATGCGAGACGTGTCCAAGAATGGCTCGGATTCAACTTCTAAGATCGCAATCCAGCTCCCAACTCCGCTCAAATAACACATCAGGTAGTCACCTGGCTTCAACTGCCGCACGCGACCCCAACGTGTGTCACGAAACCCCGTGATATCTCCACCTGCCGCGAGAAACTCCTGCCACGTGTTGAGCGAAAAGACCTGCGCCCAGCAGGTTCGATCAATCTTTTGCTTTGCCACAGAATCTACCTTTTCCAGAACAAGTAGTCATTTCGGTACTTGCTTGATAATACCAAGGGCAATATTCTTCAAGGTTCACTCCCCAAGATGGCATTCCTAGAGCAGTACGAGCGACGGCCTTTCACCCTCGCGGATATAGGCACCTGGAAGCCCGCTGGATTGTACTTGGGAAAAGGCCCGAATGCTATTGAGGTAGCGGTTTTTGAGAGTGGCAGTCGTCCTGGCGTTGCAGCTCTTCGAACCGCCTGGAGAGCCCGCCTAGGCGGTAGAGCTACTCCTCTAGTTGTCATTGCCTTATATGACTCGAAGGCATCTCTCTGCGGACCTGCGGGCGAACAGCCCCCAGCTTACACGGACGTTGAACTGGGAAGGGCTGAACGCATCTGCTCAACTGCGTTGGAGGAGCCCGACCGCCATGCAGCCCTTCGGTTTCTTACCGCTGCACTACCAGAGCTTGAGCAGCAAACTGCTGGACTGCGCAATCAGGGGTTCTTCGCCAGTCACGAACTCACGGCTGGCGTACCGAATCGGGCCGACTGGAAGACCGCGACTGAAAGGGCAAAAACTCTACTTCGCCAGCGTGACAGAGAACTTCTCCATGCGCTCGGCTTCGCTGTCGAGTCACTCCCCGGACAAGCGCTCGTCCTGCGGGCGGCTGAGTCGCGTATCGCTCTTGCGATTCTGTTGGAGAGGAACGAGTCGCCCGATGTTGCAAGCGCTCGATTCTCCAACACGTCCCCCATTTCTTACGCATTGGCAAAGGCGGAAGCGGAGAACCTTGAATATGTGGACGTGCTGGCGGGGCCTGTGCTTCGGCTCTATCCAGTAAGAACTGGTGTGGGCACGGGGCAGCGGGGCAGGTCAGAAACGTTCGTTGAGATTCACCTGGATCTACTACCTGAGCAACTGGCGGGATACCTCTGGCTTCTTTTCTCCGCTACGGCTCTCGGCAAGGCCGGTCCAGTCAAAGAGATCCTAGAAAATTCGTCCCGCTACGCAGCGGATCTCGGAACTCGACTTCGGGACCGCATCTATGCGGACGTCATCCCTGCTCTTGCGCAGGGACTGATAGTTGCGCGGAATCTGCAACGTCCAACTGCCTTCGAATTGGCCGAGACCTACCAGATGACGCTCATTGTTCTATTCAGGCTTCTGTTCATAGCCTACGCAGAGGACAAAGAGCTTCTCCCGTACAAGAGCAATGACCTTTACCGCGCTCGATCCCTCAAACAGAAAGCAAATGACCTCACAAAGCTGCTCCGGGGTGGCATACAATTCGGTGACACCGCTACCTCCCATTGGGAGGAGGCAGAGCGCCTGTTTCGGGCTGTAGATCGCGGCAATCCAGAATGGGGTGTTCCACAGTACAACGGAGGCCTGTTTTCGAGCGATGCCGCCGTATCCAAGATCGGCGCTGCCATTGGAGGGTTGCGGCTTCCTGATCGTGTTTTTGGACCAGTCTTGGCTGCGCTGCTCGTAGATCGAACCCCAGAAGGGCCGGGGCCAGTTGATTTTCGAAGCCTCGGTGTCCGGGAGTTCGGAACGATCTATGAGGGCCTGCTAGAAAACGAACTGGCGGTTGCAGAGGCTGATCTCACCACAGAGACGAAGGACAAAGAGGAGCGATACCGCCCGGCGAAACTCGAAGAGGAAGTCGTCGTACCCAAGGGACATCCGTTCCTGCACAACACATCGGGCGCCAGAAAGAGCACTGGCTCATTCTTTACGAAGCATTTTGCTGTTGAGCATCTATTGGATCACGGAATCGAACCGGCCTTGAGAGAGCACATCGAGCGCCTTGCCGGTATGACTGACAGAGAGGCCGCCGAGTCCTTTTTTGATTTTCGCGTGGCCGACATTGCGATGGGTTCAGGTCACTTCCTGGTAGCAGCGGTAGATCGCATCGAGAGAGCGTTGTCATCCTACATAGCGCGGCACCCGCTGCCTGACGTAGCCGAGGAATTGCGAAGGCTGCGTGAGACCGCCCTTCAGGCAGTGCGCGCCTCTGGCGGTGACATCGAAATTGAGGACGCGCAACTCTTGCGCAGACAGATAGCACGCCGTTGCATTTACGGTGTCGATCTCAATCCCATAGCTGTCGAACTCGCGCGCCTTGCTATTTGGATTCACACTTTCGTTCCAGGTCTCCCGCTGTCTTTCTTGGACCACAATCTGGTTGTCGGCAATTCTTTAGTAGGTATTGCCACGATTGACGAAGCGAATGAGTGGTTGCGCGAGATTGCTGGCACACTATTTGGGTACTCCGCTGACAAGCTGATCGGCAGCGCATCAGTCGCGCTTACCAAGCTGGCTCGTCTCTCGGACGCATCCGCGGCGGAAATACAGCGTGCCCGTGACGCCGTGCGGGAAGCTCGCGAATCTGTGAAGGCAGCCCACGCACTGTTTGACATTTTGTCAGCGGCACGGATTAACGATTCTATTCGTCAGTCTGTGTTTCAGGACGCTTCGCATTGGCAAGACGACCTCAGTTCTGTTGACGGCTCCCCGCTTCACATCGGGTCACTCAAGACCCTTGCTGCAATACCGTCATTTGATTTCCCGATTGCATTTCCTGAAGTCTTTTTAAGGAAGAGGCCTGGGTTCGATCTGATTCTTGGCAACCCTCCTTGGGAAGAAGCAACGGTCGAAGAAGATCGGTTTTGGACACGCCACAACCCTGGGTTTCATTCCCTCAGGCAAAAGGAACAGGAGTTCGCCAAGAAGCACCTCCGAAAGGAGCGCCCCGATCTGGTAAAGGAATATGACAACGAGATTGCTCAGGCAAAACTCCTGCGGGAATTGTTAGTACACGGCCCTTATCCCGGGATGGGAACCGGTGATCCCGATGTTTACAAGGCCGCCTCTTGGCGGTTTTGGACCCTCGTTCGCCCCGATGGCGGACGGGTAGCAGTCGTTTTGCCCAGATCGGCATTTGCAGCCAAAGGCAGTACGGAATTTCGGTTAGCAATCTACAGGCAGGCACAAATTGAAGATCTGACTCAGCTTGTAAACCGTCACCAATGGATTTTTGACGATGTTCATCCGCAGTACACCATTGTCTTGGCATCCTGGCGAAAGACGTCTCATCGTCCGTTTGTACTGACGCGCGCCAGTTTTGCTGGCGGCCAGCGCTACGCTGCCACATGGACGGGCGATAACAGCAGCACATGGAATCACCTTCGCCTAACAACGCCCATGCTAG
>Ga0181528_10000971_pt1 | contig 18456 bp, 22 predicted proteins | sample PEATcosm2014_Bin_47_FD_119742 | JGI IMG/M metagenome (GOLD analysis project Ga0181528, IMG submission 119742) | Peatland microbial communities from MTU Mesocosm Facility, Houghton, MI, USA - PEATcosm2014_Bin10_10_metaG | ecosystem: Environmental > Terrestrial > Soil > Wetlands > Peat | place...
ACATGCGCTGGCGCGCGGCCCATCGCGTGGCCGGCCTGGGCAGTCTGGGACGCCAGCGCTTCGTGGCTCTGGCCGAATGGCGCGGCGGCTCGGTGGCGCGCGAAGCGAAAGCGCTCGCGCCCTCGGCCTGCCTATGGGCCGAAAAAGGCAAGGGCACGGCGCCCATTCTCTACCAGGAAATGCTCGACGAAGCCGTCCGCTGCCGCGATCCGTTCGTCCGCCTGCAAAAGCGCTGGATCGTTCGCCGCCTGGCGCCCGATTGCTCGCGTATCGAACTCTCGGCGCTCCCCAAAGAGCGCGATGAGATGCGGCTCTTGCACGCCATGGGTTGGGAAACGGCCAACGTTCACCTGGGCACCGGCAAGGCGAAGACGCTCCTCGCGGATCTGAAGAAACGGCCCGCGGGGTGGCTGCTCAAGGCTGCCCGCGCCATGGAAAAAGCGGTCCTCGACGATTTCAAAGAGTACAAAATGGCAGCGCCGAACACCAACGGCTGAAGTCTACCGGATGCCGATGGTCTGCGGTTTGATGCCCGAGATTTTACCTGCCTCCCATTGCGCCGGGTCGCTCGGCGGTTTGAAATCGCTGGTATTGAAAAGACGCCAGGGACCGCCAGGCCGTGCCACCGCCAGTACCAGCGCAACCGTGAAACGTGGACCCTGGAAATAGTCGACCTGAATCCGGTGCATCCCGCGCGACAGGGTCGCGGCGGCGCTCGTCGCGATCGCACCGTGCAGGCCGTCATTATCGACCACCAGCCTGTCGTCGATCTTCAGCTTTGCCCCGTCGTCCGATAGCAGACTGAAGCGGTACTCACCGCCATCTTCGATCCAGAACTTGCCCGAGTATGCGATCCCGAACCATTCGAAGCGGTCCGTAATATTGGGGAAGCCCTCGGAGAATTCCTGCGGCCAGACGTTCAGCATGGTGGTATAGAGGATGCCTGCCGGACTCATATGGGAGAAGTCCGGCAGCTTGTGGGTGCCTTTCGGCAGAAAGTACACCCGGCCTTCCAGCGCGGACAACTCCACCACCGTCGTGCCGAACGTATAGGCGGGCTGATCCTGGGCCGCCGCCATGGACGCCAGTGCCAGCATCAGCTTCGCGAACCGCATAACTCGGTATACGCGGAAAGCGCTCTCCGGGATGCGGGAAATCGAGGTGGGGCATGCTTTCAGCTTGCCCAGGCGAGCGGAGCTGGCCTGCACCCTACAGGAGAATCAGGCCCTTGCGCACTCCGATCGTGACCGCCTCCGTGCGGCTGCCGGCATTGAGCTTCCCCAGAATCGACGCCACGTGGAATTTCACCGTGTGATCGGAAATCCCCAGATTCCACGCGATCGCCTTATTGGCCGCGCCTTCCGCCATCATGCGCAGCACATCCAGTTCGCGGGCCGTCAGGGTATGCGTTTCCGACAACGCCGGCGCCGATGTGCTGGATGACAGTAGAGTCTCCAGTTCCCGCGGATCGACCAACGCCATCCCGATCGCGGCCGCCTCCACCGCGGCCAGAATCTCCGCCGCCGAGGCGTCGCGCGAGAGCAGCGCGCGCACTCCCAGCCGCATCGCCTCCTGCGTCCACACCGGATGCCGTTCGTGGGTCAGCAAAACTACCGCCGGATTGTGGCCATCGTTCGGTGGCGACAATTCCTCCAGCGAAAAAGCGGCGAGCACCACATCCGGCCTCAGCGCCTCAATCGCGCCGAGGTCCGGATAGGCGCCCGCCAATTCGATGCCGGGATGCGAAGCCACCAGCGCTTCCAGCCCGGCGCGTACGACCGCGGATTCCGCCGCGATCGCCAGCCGGATCACGCCGCCTCCGCCCGCCGCGGCGCTACCCGCACGAAGACTTCGCGCAAGCGCGACGTATCGCCGCGGAAAAACGGCAGACGCAGGGTGTCCTGCCCGGAATCGAGCATCTCCAATAGACGCTCGTGCGTCCCCACCAGAATGTCGCCGGGACGGAGCGATGCCGCCGCCGCCGCGCCGTTGGGGTCGATCGACACGATTTGCATGCCGTAAGGCGACGGCTGGAGCGTCACGCCGAGCGATGGCCGCGCCCCGCGCCGCACAAAGTCGACGGCCGCGTTCGACGGCACTGCGACACCCAGTCCGTTGACGATCGCCGTATTGATGCCGATCACGCGGCCACGTGCGTCGGCCAGCGGACCGCCTGAGTTGCCGGGCGCCAGCCGTACGCTGGCGCCGACCCACCGTTCGCGGCCCATACCCGCGATCGGCCCCACCGAGTGCACCACCCCCGTCGACAACGCGCCCGCGAATCCCAACGGGCTGCCGATGGCGATCACCAATTCACCGGGGCGCAATGCGTCGGAATCGCCCGCGGTGGCCGCCGGCAATCCCGATTCCATCACCTTCAATTCGGCCAGATCTCGGCGGCCGTCGCGCGAAACCAGGCGAGCCGCCAGCTTCCTGCCGTCCCACAGCACGACCTCTGCCTTCTCGGCGCGCGCCACGTGCGAATTCGTCACGATCCGGCCGGCGGAGTTCCAGATCACCCCTGAGCCGCCGCCGTCGTGGCCGTGGGAGAACACCTGCACGGTCGAACGCCGCAAGCGTTCGGCAATCTCTCCGAATTCCCGCATGTCAGTTCCTCCGGGACCGCTCCCCAACTACGATGGCGACAGTCACCGCCGCGCCGCCGCGCACCACTCCCGCCTCAATCTTCTGGCCTACAGCGTGGCCTTCCAATACGCTCTGGATATCGTCGGTATCGGTCACCGCCGTCCCGCCGAGCGAAACCAGGACGTCGCCGATCAGCACCCCCGCTTTCGCCGCCGGGCCCTCCGGTTCGAGCGATAACACGATCAGGCCTTTGTGATGATCCGGCAGTTCCACCGGTTGCAACCCCACGCCCAGGTACCCGCGCGCCACATGCCCGCGCGAGAGAATCTCATCCACCACGCGATTCACCGTCGACGCCGGGATGGCCAGGCCGGCGATGCGCGAGAGCGCTGAAGTAGCAATGCCAATGGCCTCGCCTTTGGTATTCACCACCAGGCCGCCGGAAGATGCCGGATACATCGTAAGGTCGAGGCGAATGTAGCGGTCGAGCCTTCCGCCGCGCCAGGTGCGCCACGACCCGCTCACCGCGCTGACAATCCCCATGGTCGCATTCACGCCCGAATCGGGCGAGCGGCCGATGGCGAGAGCCAGGTTGCCAGACACGGGATCGCCGGTAGCCACCGTGGGTGCGTCACCCGCATGGCCGTCCACTTTTAGCACAGTGAGGTCGGTGCCTGGATCGCTGCCGGCCACCGTCGCCGACGTCGTGGCGCCATCCGGCAGCGCGATTTGGATTTCGTCCTCGCGCCGGATGGTATGCTCGGCCGTCACGATGATGCCGGGACGCCAGAATACTCCGCTCGACCCGTACCGCGGCCGGCCATCCACGGCCACCACCGATTTCCCCACCTTCCCCACTACGTCAGCCAATTCCATCGAAAGAGCCGTTAATTCATTCACGTTTGAAATCTCCTGTGCTTTCAGGATTGCGCGCCGGGGCTCTCAGGCACATCGGTCATTCGGGTAGGGGCGGGCCGCTAATTAGGCTGGTGCGCGGCCCGCTATAATCTGCGTATGAAGAAGTCATCGAATGGCGCCGGCCGCCGCACCTTCCTGAAGCTTGGCGGCACAGCCGCGGCCGGTCTTCTCGGGCACACAGCGACCGCCCAAACCTCACCCAAAGCCCCCACCGCGCAGGCCATGCCGACGCGCAATCTGGGGCAAACCGGATATAAGGTCGGCATCTTCAGTCTGGGCGGCCAGGCGGCCCTGGAACACGCCAACAATGAAGCAGTCGCCGTGCCGATGGTGGAGCGCGCTCTCGATCTGGGCGTCAACTACCTCGATACTTCTTCCATCTATGGCGGCCCGCAGCGTTGGAGCGAACGGTATATCGGCCAGGTGATGCGCCGCCGCCGCTCGGAGGCCTTCCTCGCGAGCAAGACCAAGGAGCGGACGCGCGACGGCTCCCTGCGCATGCTGGAAGAATCGCTCAAGCTGCTCCAGACCGATCACCTCGACCTCTGGCAGCTGCACGATATCGGGCTGATGGAAGATATCGACGCGGTCTTCGCCAAGGGCGGCGCCATGGAAGCGTTGCGCCAGGCGCACGAGCAGAAGATCGTCCGCCATTTGGGCCTCACCGGCCATTTCCGTCCCGACGCGCTGGCCGAGGGCATTCGCCGCTACCCGTTCGACACCATCCTGATGGCGCTGAACGCCGCCGATGCGCACCACTTCAGCTTCATGGAATCGCTGCTGCCGCTGGCCGTCGAGAAGAAGATGGGGATCATCGGCATGAAGATTCCCGGCCGCAGCCGCCTGCTCTCCAGCTGGACGCCGCCGCCGCTGGAAGCGCAGAAGCACTCCTGGGAAGGCGCCGTCATCGCCACCCAGCCCGGCACGCTCGACATGCGCGAGGCCCTGTATTTCACGCTCTCTCTGCCGGTGAGCACGGTGATCGTGGGTTGCGATTCCATCCAGCAGTTGGAGCAGAACGTCCAATTGGCGCGCGAGTTCACACCTCTGAGCGCGCACCAGTTGACGGCGCTGACGGCGAAGGCCGAACCGGTCGCCAAACCGGCGCTGTTTTTCCGGTTTGTCACGCGGGGCTAACGCGGCCTCAGCGCGGGGTCTTCCAGGCCCTTTTCGGGTCGCTCGAATTGTAAATTACAATTGGCCGGCCGACGATATCGCCGCGTTGGATGAAGCCGAAATAGCGGCTGTCCATCGCGTCATCGCGATTGTCGCCCATCACGAAGTAGTGGTCCGCCGGGACTACAACTTCGCCGTTGACGGCGTGGTTCTCCAGCATATCCATGGCGGGCTCGCGAAGGGGGAAGTTCGGAGCATTCGGGAAATTGTCGCGGTATGAGTCGATGAATGTGCTGGAGTGTTGCGCGTAGGGCTCAGTCACTTCGACGCCGTTGCGGTACAAGTGCTTATTGACGATCTTTAGCCGGTCCCCGGGAATGCCGACCACCCGGTGCACGTAACGCATGTTTCGATCGAGAGGCCAGCGGTAAGCCACGATGTCGCCGTGATGAACGGGCGCTCCCAGAAAGGTGCTGATCCGGTCCACCAGAATGCGATCTCCTCGGGCCAGGGTGTTTTCCATCGATCCGGATGAGATGACGAAAGCCCGGATGCAGGTGTACCAGCCGATCATGAGAACGGCCACGATCGCCACCGCGCTCAAGATCAGAAGCTTGGCGATCCACGCGCGAGTCGAGTCGCTGGCCTTCATAAAGATGCCTCCCAGACCGACCTTAATCGGTATCCGGATCTTCCTCGTCCACCTGCGGATTGGCAGGCGACGAAATCCGGTACTTCTCGGCCGACCAGTTGCCCAAATCGATCAGCCGGCAGCGTTCGCTACAGAAGGGAAACTCCGCCTCGCCGAGTGCTACGTCCTTCTTGCAAATAGGGCACTTGAGGGTCATATGCCAATCTGAATCAACTCCTGGGGAGCAAGGCGCGGCGGCGCTTCCGTGGGCGCGAGCAGCGTCCCCACCACGTCATAATCGTGCGCTTCGGTAATCCGCAGCGTGCGCATTTCGCCGGCCTGCGGTTCAGGCCCGTCGAAATCGTTGATCAGCGTCACGCCGTCGATTTCCGGCGCCTGCGTGGACATGCGCGCCGCCCACAACAGATCCGTCTCCTGCGAGGGACCTTCCACCAGCACCGGCACTTCCGCGCCCACCAGCGCGCGATTCCGCCGGCGCGCGATCTTCCGCTGAATGGCCATCAAATGCCGCTTGCGATTCTGCATGGTGCGGCCATCCACCTTGCCATCCAGCGCGTAGCTGCGGCTCGAGTCCTCGTCGGAATACGTGAACACGCCCAGATTGTCGAACTGCGCCGCTTCCACGAACTGGCACAACTCTTCGAAGTCCTCCGCCGTCTCGCCGGGAAAGCCGACGATGAAACTGGTGCGGATCGCGACTCCCGGAATCGTGCGGCGAATGCGCTCCAGCAGCTTCAGGAAGATTGCGCCCGAAGCGCCTCGCTTCATGCGCTTGAGCACCGGCGCGCTGGCGTGCTGCAGCGGCATATCGATGTACTTCACCAGATCGCGGTGTTGCGCCATGGTGTCGAGCAGCTTCTGGGTGATTTTATTGGGGTACGCGTATAAGAAACGAACCCATTTTCGGTGGGCCGTCTCGATCCCCGCGAGCCGCGCGAGCAGAAGCGCCAGGCCCTCGGTCAATCCCAAATCTTCGCCGTAACAGGTGGTGTCCTGCCCGATCAAATTGATCTCGCGAACGCCCTGCGCGAACAGCCGCGTGGCTTCCGAAATCACCGATTCGAAGCGGCGGCTGCGGAATTTGCCCCGGTATTGCGGTATCACGCAGAAGGTGCAGGGGTGGTCGCACCCCTCGGCAATCTTGATGTAGGCGAAGTGCCGCGGGGTGGCCAGAATGCGCGGAGTCAGGTCGTGATACAGGTACGGCTGTGAATCGCCGGCGGCCGGTTCCATTCCCTCGCACAGCGCCACGATGCTGTCGAGCTCGTTGGTGCCCACCAGCGCGTCCACCTCGGGCATTTCCTGGCGGATATCGCCGCGATACCGCTCCACCAGGCAGCCGGCAACGATCAGCTTTTGCGCGCGGCCCACCTTCTTGTACTCCGCCATCTCCAGGATGGTGTCGACCGACTCTTTCTTGGCGGGGTCGATGAAGCTGCAGGTGTTTACGACCAGGACGTCGGCCTGGTCGGGATGGGGCGTCAGCTCGTGGCCCTTCGCCACGAGCTGGCCCATCATGACTTCACTATCTACCAGGTTTTTGGGGCAACCCAGACTTACAAAACCGATTTTCAAGCGTAGATCCGAACCAAATGGACTGATTTCATCAAAATAACATTGCCGGCGGGGTGTTAGACGCCAGCCGGCTGATCTATGTCACCCTGCGGCTCCGCCAGGTCATCCTGCGGTTCGGATAGGTCGCCCACGGGCTCGCCCATATCTTCCACCGGAGGGCCCCCTGCCGCCTTCTCTGTTTTGCGCTGCAGCCTCTTGGCAAACTTGTCGCGCTGCTTTTCCATTCGCGCGATCTCTTTTTGTCTTTTTTTGAATGTCGTACCCGACCGCATACCCATGAGGAATACTCCAATCCGCGGCCAGGATTGCGCCGGCCGCAAAAACTGCAAGACTTACCCGCGGGGAGCGCGGTAGTGCAAACGGTCCACCCCGGCGCATGGTGCCAGCGCCGTGCCCTCGTTTGACGGCGAAATCCGCTCCCAGGTTCCAGCTATTCGGGCAATGCGAGGCTTGAGACCTGGCCAAGTTTCGCGGGGGTGAGGCCATCTCTATCTTAGCAGATTCCCCACGCTTGACGTCCGTACCCACAACGCGATATCTTCGGGCCAAGCCACATCTCGCTTGGTAACTCGGCCCATGAAGCGCTTAGCTCTGGTAATTTCATTCCTCTCCGTATCGATCGCCGGCGCGCAAACCGCGCAATGGACCGCCGGCGCCGCGTCCGATTGGTACGCCCGCCAGCCTTGGATCGTTGGCGCCAATTACATTCAAAGCAATACCGTTAACCAGATCGAGATGTGGCAGGCCGACACCTTCGACGGCGACCGTATCGATATGGAATTGGGGTGGGCGGAACGTTTGGGGATCAATACCCTACGCGTCTCTCTATCGGAGACCGTTTGGGAGCGCGATTCCAGCGGCTTGCAGAGCCGCATGGGCAAACTGCTGAAGATCGCGGAAAAGCACAAAATGCGGGTGATTTTCGTGCTCTTCGATTCTTCCGGCGACCCGTACCCCGAATGGGGCCATCAGCGCCAACCCAAGCCGGGAGTTCGCAACTCCCTTTGGGTGCAGAGTCCGGGAGCCAAGGGGCTGACCGATCCCAAGCAGGTCGAGGAAGCTTTGAGCTATGCGGAAGACCTGGTGGCGGCTTTCTCCATCGATAAACGCGTGCTGGCCTGGGACGTTTGGAACGAACCGGACAACCTAAATGCCACTAGCTACGCCAACTCCGAGCTGCCGAATAAGCTCGAAATCGTCCAGAACCTGCTGCCCAAGGTATTTCAGTACGTGCGCGCCGGAGTGCCGACGCAGCCGGTGACCAGCGGCTTGTGGCAAGGCGACTGGTCGAGCGAAGCCGCACTGAGTCCCATCGAGAAGATCCAAATTGAGAAATCCGACTTCATTTCCTTCCAGAACTACGCCGGTCCCGAGGAATTTGAACGGCGCGTGAAGTGGCTGCAGGCCTTTCATCGGCCGGTGGTGTGCACCGGATTCCTCGCCCGGAACCAGGGAAGCAGCATCGAAGCCATTCTGCCCATCGCGCTGAAGTACGATATCGGCGCTTTGGTGGGCGATCTGGTGCAGGGCAAGACGCAGCGATGGCTGCCGTGGGATTCCTGGCAGAAACCCTACGTCGATCGCGAGCCGCCCATCTGGTCGCAGGATCTTTTCCACACCACCGGGCCGCTCTACCGCGAGCAGGACGCCGATGTAATCAAGCAGATGATTGCCAGCGCGCCCAAACCGCTGACCAGCAAGCCCAATTCGAAGAAGTCGGGGAAATAGTTGGTGGGACATGCTTTAGCCTGTACGGCGAGCGCCGCAAGTGTCCCACGTGTTCTAAAATAGAAACTGATGAGCGACGATGTCCAAAACCCGCCTGCGCAGGAGGATACGCGCATCCCCATGCCGCCGGCGTCCTTCTCTTTCATCGTGCTTTCCTTGCGCGCGCAAGTCGAAATGCACCTTGGATTGATCCACTTCGGCGAGGAGGAAAAGCCCACGCCCGACCTCCCACTGGCCCGCCATGGCATTGATCTAATGGCCGTCCTGCTCGAGAAAACCAAGGGTAACCTCGATCTGGAAGAGCGCCGGCTGTTGGAGAATTCCCTTACCGAATTGCGTTTTCGCTTCGTGCAGGTGTCGGAAGACGTGGCTAAAACAGCGGCTCAGAAAGCCTGAATGCCGGCGCCGCCCGTCAAGATCACGGTGCTCGGCTCGGGCACCAGTGTGGGTGTGCCCACCGTCGGCTGCCATTGCGCCGTCTGCACGTCTACCGACCCGCGTGACAATCGCTTGCGCCCTTCCGTTCTTCTCAGCTACGGCGGCTACAGCGTCCTGATCGATACCACACCCGATTTCCGCACCCAGGCCCTGCGCGCCCGCATCGAGCGCATCCATGCCGTGCTCTTCACTCACGCCCACGCCGACCACATGATGGGCTTCGACGACATCCGCCCGTTTAATTTCCGCCAGAATGGCGACATTCCGATCTATGCGGCGCCCAAAACCATGGATGCCATCCAACGCGCCTTCCCCTACGTTTTCGATGGCGAGGAGAAAAAGACCAACGTGCCGCACGTGGAACCGCGCCTGCTGGATGGTTCGCCCTTCGACCTGTTCGGCCTGGAGTTCCTGCCCATCCCGATCCTCCATGGACCGCAGACCATCTACGGCTTCCGCTTCGGCAACGCCGCCTACCTCACCGACCATAGCGAGATCCCCGCCAGCTCCATGGAGCTTCTGCGCGGCCTCAACGTCATTTTCCTCGATGCGCTGCGCTACAAGCCGCATCCCACGCACTCCACCGTGGAACGCTCCATCCAAACCGTCGAGGCCCTCGGCGTCCGGCGAGCCTTTTTCACCCATATCTGTCACGATCTGGGCCACGAACGCGCCGAAGGCATGCTGCCGCCGCATATTCGCCTGGCATACGACGGGCTTGAAGTGTTAGTCGAATAGCTGCCATGCGCCTCTACCGCAGTCTCGACGAAGTGCCCGCCGATTTCGGCCCCTGCGCCCTCACGATCGGCAATTTCGACGGCGTGCACTTCGGCCACCGGCGCATTCTCAAGCAGGTCGTGGCTCTGGCCGCCGAGCGAGGGTGGAAATCCGCAGCCCTCACCTTCGATCCCCATCCGACCCAGGTGGTCGCGCCCGAGCGTACACCCGTGCTGCTCACCTCGCCCGCTCACCGCGCCGAATTGATGGGTGAGGAAGGCATCGACGAGGTGCTGATCCTGCCGTTTACCCCGGAAATTGCGCACCTTTCTCCGGAGGACTTCGTGCGGCAACTGCTGGTGGATCGCCTCGGCGTCCGCGCCGTGCTGGTGGGCGATAATTTCTGCTTCGGATATCGCCAATCGGGAAATACCCGCCTGCTGGTGGAACTGGGCGCGCGCCTGGGGTTCGAAACAGAAATCGTGCCCGCGGTGAAATGGCGCGGTGGAATGGTGAGCAGCAGCGGCATTCGCGCGCTTCTCAAGTCCGGGCGGGTCTCGCTGGCCGCACGCATGCTCGAACATCCGTACGCGCTCGACGGCGCGGTGGTCGAAGGCCGCGGCGTCGGCTCCAAACAGACCGTTCCGACCCTCAATCTCGCGCCCGATGGCGGCGTGATTCCGGCATCGGGTGTGTACCTCACGGGCGCTTACGATCTTGCCGGCGCGCGCCAGTGGAACGCCATCACCAATATCGGCTACCGCCCCACCTTCGGCGCCAGCGACCAGCTGTCCATCGAGACGTTCCTGCTCGATCCGTTCACGGGTAACACGCCCGATCGCATTCGTCTGGAATTCCTCTGGCGGGTGCGCGACGAACGCCAATTCGATTCTCCAGCCGCGCTGAAGGAGCAGATTCTCCGCGACGTGGGCGTGGCGCAACGCTATTTCCGCCGCACGAGGGCCTGGATCGCGGCCTGAATATGCATCTTCTCTACGGCGTCCTCCAGATCGTCTTTATCGATCTGCTCTTGGCCGGCGACAACGCCCTCGTTATCGCCATGGCGGTGCGGTCTCTGGCTCCCCGCGAGCGCCGAATCGGCAGTATTTGCGGGGCCGCTGCGGCCGTGGTCTTGCGCGTGGCGCTGACCTTCGTCGCCGCCAGATTGCTCGATATCCAATTCGTCAAAATGGCCGGCGGAGTGTTTGTGTTGTGGATCGCGATCAAGGTGCTGATCGACGCCAGCGATCCGCCCGATTCCACGGCTGTGCCCAAACGGCTGATGCAGGCCATTTGGTACATCGTGTTCGCCGACCTGACGATGTCCACCGACAATATTCTGGCCATAGCGGGAGCTTCCAATGGCCACATCGAGCTCATCGTTTTCGGGCTCTGCCTCAGCATTCCTTTTGTGGTGCTCTCCGCCAACCTCTTGGCGAAAATGATGGACCGTTATCCTCTTACGATTTACCTCGGCGCCGGCATCCTCGGCCGCGTGGGCGGCGATATGATCCTCACCGACGGCTTCATAGTGCGCCTGCTGCACCCGACGAATACCGTGCGGTATATCGTCGAGGGGGCATTCGCAGTGGTGATCATGGTTGGTGGCAAGATCGTGTGCGATCGGCGGAAATGCAGAGTGTAAGCAGGGCAAGCCGAAAGAGGGACTTGCGAGATTCCGCCAACCGATTGCTTCCGCGCGCGCCTCACTATTCCCGCGTTGAGACTGAGCCGCGACCGCGAGGGAGCGGTGCTTTTCGTCGATTCGGCAGAATCTTGCAAACTCCCAGCGTGCCCAGGCGAGCGAATCCCGCGTGACCCTTGAAAACCTCTTATGCGGTGCGCCGGCTCGAGTTTCAGGGAACGCAAAGCGATCTCGGTGAGTTTGCGAACAGCGACATCGCTTTTGTCGGTGATCGTTGTAACCTTCAACGGTTTCAGTCTGAACTGGAGCTGGATCGGTCCCGGCAGTTCACTAAATATCTTATCGTTGAACTGGTCCAATTTCGCGAGTTGCTGTAACCTCAATGGCGTATCAGCCCCGATTTTCTTTCGCTGTTCCGCGTCCCCAACAAAGCGGATTAAGGTGCTGAGGCGTTGTACACCGTCAATTAGTTCCCACGTTCCGTCCGGATTTGCGGCCATGAACACGGCCGGCACCGGAATTCCAAGGAACACCGACTCGATCAAAGCCTACTGCCGTTTATCGTCCCAGCGAAACCGTCGTTGGTACTCGGGAGCAATGTCGATCATGTTGTCACCAACCATGCCGACAAGCTCTTTGACCGTGATATCGTAGCTGTCAAAATCGACCTTCCGCTTTTGGTCATTTAGCTGCGTTAATAAATTTGGCATTGCTTTTCTAAACTAGAAGTTCATTTTAGCGTGCAGGGGCCTCGATGCATGGCGCTACGCTCAGCATCTAACCTTCGGCCTTCACCACAGCGATCGCTTTCGCCAGCAGGGAAGCGATGAAATTCTGGAAGCTCAATTCAGGCGCAGGTTCTCGATACCCGCCCCGGGGGCCGCTTGAGGCGTCGGAGAGCAGAAAACAGGCGGCATCATACAGCCGCTCCCGGACGAGCTTCGTGAGAAGGATCTCGTAGCGGTTGGCGTACGACGCTTCTTGAAATTCGGGAAACACTTTGAAATGCGGCTCCCGAGCCCGCACCGGAGCCATAGACTCGCGCGCTTCCTCGAGGAGCATCAGGTACCCCAGCCAGGGGCGTGCAGAAAGCTTGAAAGCGCCCTCGCGATACGCGGCCCATAGATCGGTCGCGCTGCCGATCGCCTCCTCAGTGCGGTTGTTGTAGTTATTGCCAAATGAGCCCACCTGCGATTTGAATTCGATCCCGGCGAGTAGCTTCCCGTCTGCCACGATCAAGAGGTCCCATTTCTTCTCGGGGCGATACCAGCCTGGAATCTCCACGTATTTCTCGCAATAGACGTGCGGCCTCGGGAGGCCGCTCTCGCACAAGAGGTCCCGGACGAGATTGATAAAGCCGTTCATTTGCGCACCGCCCGTTACTGCGGCGCGCGCGCCAGCATATTTCGCGGCCGTTTCGCCTCCCTGTTTCAGCGCTTGGGTTTCGCGGGTATTCCAGAAATACGCGATGGCGTCCCTGAGTCGTTTTTCGAGATCTGGATTCATTCTGTGGTTTGGGCCTTCAGGGCCTCAACAGTCGTCTTGCCGAATAGAGATGACGTTTCGTTCGAAATGCGGGTGTGTGCCATCTCGAAATATCGCTCGTCAATCTCAAACCCGATGCTATTGCGCCCCGTTTTCGCCGCAGCTACCGTGGTCGTCCCGGTGCCGAGAAAAGGGTCAAGGACTGTATCGCCCACAAAACTGAACATACGGATGAGCCGTTCCGCCAGCTCAAGCGGGTACGGAGCCGGGTGGTGCCGCGTTGAAGCCCCCGTCAGCCCCGACCAGATCTGCTGAAACCATCGCTTGTGATTGTCCGCCGAGATCACACTCAACACCCTCGTTGGGACGTCCGGAGTCCGATAGCCGCCTGATTTCCGTTCCATCAGAATGAACTCGATGTCGTTCTTAATGACAGAGTTAGGCTCGTAGGGTTTGCCGAGGAAGCTGGAACCGTTTTCCACTTCGTAGGCAGCATTGGAAATCTTGTGCCAAATGATCGGCGCCAGATTGTCGAAACCGAGTTTCCGGCAATGTTCCTGAATAGACGAGTGGAGGGGAACGACGGTATGCCGGCCATTGTTCTCCCTGCGCGAGAGGCACACATCCCCCACTACGCACACCAGCCGGCCACCCGGCACAAGAACGCGGAGGCAGTGTGACCACACCTTGTCCAATTCCAGCAGAAATTCCTCGTAATCTTCGATGTGCCCCATCTGGCCGACGGACTCTCTGTAGTCTTTCAGCGTCCAATAGGGGGGAGATGTCACCACCAAATGTACACTTTCCGATTTGATCGCAGCCATGTGACGTGCGTCGCCGAGGTTGATTGTGTGCGCGGTCGGAATCTGCTGAACACTTCCCTCGATGAGGCGGATAAGATCCTCATCCTTCGCGATGCGTGGCAGATCGGTCTGTGGGTTTTCAAGGGGAAGCACCTCTTTCGGCACGAATTCCACGAGATTCAAGGGTGCAATACCCTCCACATTCGCCATGGTTCTCTGTCCCAGGTTTTTTACAGGTAACGCCATTGAAATTATAGGGCCTTCCTTTTGCTCACGAGATGGCTATTCGATAATCGCCATCGCCGTCAACTCTCCATTTCGACAAATAGTATGCGGGCCTTGAATTCCATCGTAGTGGATTCAGCCAAAGTGTCAAACGGCTGCCTCTTGCCAGGGTATGAACCGGCTGCCCTTACCGGCGCAAAAAACTTCAAGCCGGCGCTCAATCTCTCGATAAACTTCGCGACCGGAAGATCCACGCCGCCAGCAGAAAACACACCAACGCGTAGTCCACACCGTATACCAGCGCCGTCGCGTGATCGGTCCACAGGGCCGCCCGCAGAGTGGCGCGAGTAATGGTCAGGAAACGGCTCTCGGACAGGAGATTGCTCGACGGAAGCACATAAAACAAGCCGGTGCGCAGCCAGTTCGGGATGAAGGTCTCGGGATTTCCGGGAGCCACCAGGCCGGCGGCAATCATCATGACGAGCACAATGCAAAACGCCAGAATGGGGTGCATCACAGTCACCAGCAAAATACCCAGCGCGCTGTAAATCATGTAGCGCACCATGGGATAGACAATCAGCACCCAAGGCGCGGTCTCAATGGTGGCGCCACCAATCCAGGCCAGCAGGTAATTGAGTCCCAGCATCAGCAGCACGAAGACCAACATCATCAGCTGTACGCCCAGAAACTTCCCCAGCAGAAATTCCCAGCGGCGCACCGGCCGCGCCAGCACGGCGAGCACGGTGCCCGCTCGCATCTCGCCGGCGACCGCGTCGGCCGCCGACCATGCTGCCAACAGGCTGCCAAATCCGCTGACGATGCTCATCATACTGGCGATGAGCGGCAGAACGGCCATCTGCATCATCTCCGCATTCTGTGTGCCGCGCATGTTTCGCAGGGCGAGCAGCGAGGCCAGCATCAGCAGCAGCACGCACAGGCAAGCGGCGCAAAACAGGATGACGATCTTGTTGCGCAAAAGGGAAGAAAAGGTATTCAGAGCGATGGCACGGACCTTCATCGTGCGCCTCCTCCCGGCTGGTCCACTTCCTTGAGGAACAGGTCCTCCAGGGTATTACGCTGCGGGGTCATGGCGATGACGTCGCAGCCGGCGGCCCAGAGCGCTTCCACCGTTTCCCTTTTACGCGCTGCGTCAACCAGGACTCTCACGCCCTGCTGTACCGTCTCCACCACAGCGGACTGCCGGAGTTCGTCCGGCACGCGGTCGGCTATGATTTCAACTTGTCCGCCCGAGGCGAGCAGGTCGCGGAGGCTCCCGGAACGCATCATCCTGCCGCGATTGATGATGATCACGTGGTCGGCGATCTGTTCCACTTCGGGCAGGATGTGCGAGCTGAGAAAAATGGTCTTGCCTTCGGCCTTCAGCTGGGCCAGCAATTGCAGAACTTCGCGGCGGCCGGCGGGGTCGAGCCCGGAAGTCGGCTCGTCGAGGACGATCAATTTAGGGTCGCAGAGTAGCGCCTGCGCGATCCCGATGCGCTGCACCATGCCGCGCGAATACTTGCCGATTTTGAGATTCTCGTAGCCGTTCAGCTTCACTTTGTGGAGCAAGTCGGAAATCAGGTTTCCGGCACGGGCGGGATTCCGGCCGGCTAACTGAAGATGAAAGCGAAGCAGCTTGGGCGCGGTGAGGAACTTATGAAAGGCGAAGTTCTCCGGCAGAAAGCCGATTTGTTCCTTGGCAGCGATGTCGCCCGGGGGCTTTCCGAAGACGCGGATTTCACCGGCTGTCGGAAAGAAAAATCCCATCAGCATGCTGATAGAGGTAGTTTTGCCGGCGCCATTCGGCCCCAGGAAAGCGCACACCTCGCCGGGCGCCATCTCGAAAGACAGGTCGGAAAGCGCGGCCAGCTTCTCTTCGCTGAACATGCGCTTGTAGATCTTGTTGACGTGATGGAATTCAATTACCGCGGCCACGCGGCGCCCCCATTTCCATGCGGAAGTCGCCTGACCCGATGCTCAACTGCCGCGCGAATTCCTGCTGCCGCTCCTGAGAAACGCCCACGTTTCCGTAAACCACCTTGCCGTCGGCATCGACAATCAGCACCGTCGGCAGGCTGCGAATCCCGAAGGCGTTGGCGAGTTCACGCTTCCGGTCGAGGACCAGCGGAAATGGCGCCCTGCTCTCGGCGGCGAACTTTTTGACAGCGGCCTGGTCGTCGTCCACCGCGATGCCTAAAATATCGAAGGCGGATTCCGGCGTATGGAAGCGCTGGTACGTCATGCCAAGGCTTAGCATCTCCGAGTGGCTGACATTGTTCCAGGTGGCCCAGAATACCAGGACCAGCTTCTTCTTCCCACGATAGCCGGAAAGCGAAAAAGTGCGTCCGTCGATCGCGGTCAGGTGAAAGTCAGGCGCGGGCTTGCCGAGGAGGACAATCTTTCGGGCACTGCCGTCCAGGTCGCGCTCCAGAGCTTTGGACTGACGCGTGATCCACACGGTGAAGCCCGCCAGGATTACGCCGGCAACAATCGCCACCGCGGATGGACGCATGGTTGGATGAGGCACAGGTGGCCAGTAAGCCACCTGTGCCGCGGAGGAGTTACGCGAAGCTGCGAACCGCGCCGGCTTCGTCTTCATGGACGTCGAAGACGGTGTACAGCTTCGTAATCTGCAGCAGATCCTTGACTCGCTTGTTGAGGTTCAGCAACTTCAATTGACCGCCGCTGTTGGTTACCGTAGTGAAGCCCGACACCAGCTCGCCGATTCCGGAGCTGTCGATGTAGGAAACTTCTCCCAAATTGAGCAGGATTTTCTTGTTGCCCTTGCCCGTCATGTCGCGCAACAGGTCGCGTAGCGCGCTGGAACCCTCTCCCAGAGTGATCCGCCCCGCGACATCGACGACACTCACGTCGCCCACCTGCCGAGTATTCAACTTTACGCTCACTGAATATGCCTCCTGGCTGAAAACTGCACTTTACTTGGACACCACGTATTTGACCAAAGTTACTTCCGTACCCTGGGGTTCCCGGTGCCGCATTTCAAACTCATCCATAAAAGACCGGATGAGGAAAATGCCTCTCCCGGAGGTGCGCATCAGGTTTTCCGGCGCCAACGGGTCGGGAATATTGGCCGGATCGTACCCCTCGCCTTCGTCGGCGATGCGAATCGTAAACCGTTCGGGGCTATGCGTCACCAGCAGGCGCACCTTTTTATGGGCGTTATAGCGATTGCCATGCACCACGGCGTTCACCATGGACTCCCGCACGGCCATGCCGATCTTCATGAGATCGTCTTCGTCAAACCCGGCCCGCTGAGCCACGCTCAACGCCAGTTCTTCGGCGCTGTCGACGCTTTCCAGCGTCGAATCCAGAGACCTTTCTAAGGTTTCCGGGGCGTGATTCTTATTTTCCCGCATACGTGGAACGGCCTTGACGCGCCGTCAAAGCGAATCGTCAGAATAATTGAGCCGGGTTGGGAAAGTCAAGGATGATGGAGCGGCTCCCCCAACGAGAAGCAGCCTCCCGCTATTCTACTCCCGCCGGACGTGCTTCATCGGGTCCGGCTGCTATCCTGAAAAAACGTGGAAGAAGAGGTCCTCGGTAAAGCTTATGACGCCCGACTGATGCGCCGGTTGCTGGGCTACATGCGGCCCTATACCGTCCTCATCTCTTTTTCCGTACTGTTCCTGCTGGCGCAATCCATCCTGCAAGTAATGAACCCGCTGCTCACCCGTCTGGCGGTCGACAAATACATCCGCCCCGAGGCCCATCCGCTCCACACGCCCATCGACGCCTGGCTGCCAACCGACCCCTGGGCGGGGCTCACGCGCGTCGCCCTGCTCTACTTCGCCGTGCTGCTGGCGACCTTCCTCACCGAGTTCGCCCAGACCTACCTGATGCAGAAAACCGGCCAGCTCGCCATGTTCGACCTGCGCAAGCAGCTTATGGAGCACCTGCAAGGGCTCGACCTCGCCTTCTACGACCGCAATCCCGTCGGCCGCCTGGTAACCCGCGTGACCACCGATGTCGACGTGCTCAACGACCTGTTCGCATCCGGCCTGGTGACCATCCTGGGCGACGTGCTGGTGCTCGGATTCATCATCGCCATCATGTACCGCATGAGTCCGCTGCTCACCGGCATCCTGATGGCGGCCATGCCGATCGTGATCGTTGCCACTCTGATCTTCCGCCGTACCGTACAGCAGAGCTACCGGCGCATCCGCGTGGCCATCGCCAAAATCAACGCCTACCTGCAGGAGCACATCACCGGAATCGTGGTGCTGCAACTCTTCAATCGGGAACACCGCAGCGGGCGCGAGTTCGACCGCATCAATCGCGACCACATGGACGCATATAAGGATGCCATCACAGCATACGGATGGTTCTACCCCGTGGTGGAATTCATCTCTATGCTGTCGCTCGCCGCGATCCTCACTTACGGCGGACGGCGCATCGAAAGCGGCAAGCTGTCGATGGGAATCGTGGTGGCCTTCCTGCAATACGGGCTGCGCTTTTTCCGTCCGATTCAGGATCTCAGCGAAAAGTACAACATCCTGCAAGGCGCCATGGCGTCGTCGGAGCGTATTTTCAAGCTGCTCGACACGCCC
>Ga0181528_10000974_pt1 | contig 18446 bp, 12 predicted proteins | sample PEATcosm2014_Bin_47_FD_119742 | JGI IMG/M metagenome (GOLD analysis project Ga0181528, IMG submission 119742) | Peatland microbial communities from MTU Mesocosm Facility, Houghton, MI, USA - PEATcosm2014_Bin10_10_metaG | ecosystem: Environmental > Terrestrial > Soil > Wetlands > Peat | place...
GCCATGGCCAGGTAATTCGCCATCGAGGTGCCTTCGGCCGTCACCACGCAATCGGGGTCGACGCGGTACTGCCGCGCGATCGCCTCTTTCAGTGGCGGATAGCCGTAGCTGTTCGGTCCGTTGATCTCCAGCGTGCCGAAGTCGAACGGCAATTCGCGCAACGGGAACGATCCCACTCCGCTGGTGGCCAGATTGAACGTCGCTTTGCTGGCCGTCTTGGCCCAATGCATGTACTCCGAGTGTTTGTGCCTCATGTTTCGGTTCGCCGGCGGCTCCAATACAAATATACGGGGATGCCGGTGAGCAAAATCAACCATCCCTTGACCGAGTTCACGGGATCGTTCCACACCGTGCTGGCCACAATCCCCACGCATGCCGCCACGAACAATGCCGTGGTATACGGATGGCCCGGCACGCCGTGGACTCCCTTGGGGAGCACTCCGCCTTCGCGATGCCGGAAGACGAATAGCGACGTCGCTACCAGCGCGAAGAGAATAAAATCGACCGCCACTTCGTAGCTGAGAATCTTCTCGTACTGCCCGATCAGCGCGGTAACCGTCGCCGTCAAGCCTTGAGCTATGATCGCCACCGTGGGCACGGCCGTGCGCGGAGAAAGCCGCCCGAGAATCGAAAAGAAAAGGCCGTCCTTGGCCATCGCGTAATAAACCCGCGGCGCGGTCAGAATGCTCTGGCTCAAGAACCCCAGCGTGGACACCGCGATTCCCACCGCGATCCAAAGCGCGCCTGAATCGCCCAGCGCCGCGCGCATCACAGCCGAAGCCGGCGTGCGCGTGGCCGCCAGCCCCGCCGGCCCCAGCACTTTCAGACACACGAAATTTGCCGAGAGGTACAGCGCGATGACGCCACTCACACCGAGCAGCAGGCCGCGCGAAAGATCGCGGCGCGAATCCTTCATCTCTGCCGCCACGAAGCTGGCCGTCTGCCAGCCGCCGTAAGCGAACGCCACCGGCGTCATCGCCGCGCCGATGGCCGCGATCAATCCGAAGCTCACCGGTTGATCGAGCAGAGGCAGCGGATGAATGCTGCCGCCGCCCAGCGCGAGCCCGAGCACCACCATGCCCGCGATGGCCGCCGATTTCAGCAGCATGAGCGCGCTCTGCACATTGCTGCCCCAGCGGACCCCGAGGCAGTTGATGGCCGTAAGCAGGAGAAGCGTGGTGGACGCGATCGCGCCGTCGCTCCAACCGGAACCCGAAATCTCGCGGAAGTAACGCGCGAATGTCACTGCCACCGCGGCCATTCCGCCGGTCTGCGTCACCAGCAGCAGCACCCAGCCGTAGAGGAAGGCCACCGAAGGATGGTATGCCACCCGCAGGTACAAATAATTGCCGCCCGCGCCCGGCAGCCGCGTGGCCAGTTCAGCCCAGATGAACGCGCCCAGCATGGCCAGCGCGCCGCCGGCCAGCCACACACCCAGAATCAGAAAAGGGGTGTGGACGTGCCGCGCCACCACATATGGATTGATGAAAATGCCCGACCCGACAATGCCACCCATGACGATCATGGTGGCGTCGAAAAGTCCCAGTTGCCGCCGGGGAGCTATCGCCATCTATAGGGCTTCCAGTATATCGTGCCAGTAGTTCACCATCACTTTTTTCGGCCGTTTCGGCAACATCATCTGGATTTCTTTGCTGGTGGAACTCCCCAGCATCGCCACTGAGCCAACGCGCACCACTCGCCCATCCAGGTCCACGTACATCGGCACCGGCATGAGGAAGCTCTGCGGCACTTCGCTCTGCGTGATGGTGGCTTTCAACAGGCATTTCCCGCCGTCGGCGTCGGTGAGCGTGTAGTCGAGCTTGTAGCGGGGAACGGGAGTGGCGTAGATCCATTCGTAGAAGAACCAATCCAGTTTGCCGCTCGCGGCGATCTTCGTGGCGGGCGTCATGTGTTTTTCCGCGATGCGCTCAAAGCTCTCCGTGGAGGCGTTCCGATTCATGAACGTGCTGACGAAATCGTGCATCATGTCGATGAACGCCTTGTCGCCTTCCTTTGGGTCCCACATCATCATGCGCAGCATGTGCAGCACGTAGGCGCCTTTGCGATACACCACCGCATCGTATGCCGATTGGTTGTGCGCGCTGTCCAGTCGCTCGCCCAGCCAGACCGGCCCGGCGTCGTTCCTGCGGTTGCCGAAGTTGTTCTTCTCCAGCAGGTATTTCTGCGCATTCTGCCAATACTTCTGATATTTATCCGGCGTCTTCTCGGTGAGTTGCAAATACAAACCGGCGGAGAACATGGCGAAGCCCTCGGAAAGCCACTGATCGTGATACGTCGCCCAGCCGACCATGTGCCCCCACCATTGATGCGACACTTCGTGGGGCGTCACTTCGTCGACGAAGTCCGACAAGCCTTGTTCAATGCGGCTCAGCAGCATGTAGCGCTGCGTGGGATCCAGATAGGCCCACAGCGGCAGATACACCAGCGTGGGCCAGGATTGCCCGAAGTTGAACTCCGGCTGCTGCGTGACGGAGATATGCTTGAACTCCGACTTGCCGAACCACATGTCGTAAATCCGCTCGGCGACTTGCGCCTCTCCCATCGGCAGGTCCATCATGCTGGCCGGAGACAGGCTCCCCACCGCCGGGTTGTCTTTCGCAATAGCCAACGCGTCCGGAGGTTCGGGGTTGGCATACCCTTCGGTGACAAAGCCCGAATCCTTGTCGGTGAGCTTCTTCTCTTTGAAGCTGCCGTAGTTGAATCCCGCAATGGCAATCGGCGCGTCCGACACCCAATGCGTGCAGGCCGTGTCCTTCTCGTTCCACTGCTTCTCGAGATCGCCTACGGAGACGAGGGTGTACTGCTTGGGCACTTTGAAGGTCAGATCGTAGCGGGCATGATCGCGAAACGTATTGACGTTGGGGTACCAGCTTTCGCGCGCGCCGACCGAGAAATTCCCTCCGCCTTCCTTGTGCACCACCTTCTCGCCGGCATACTCGATCAGCAATTCGTGGGCGCTATCCTTCGCCATGGGCTCCGGCATCACCACATAAAAACTGGCGTCTTCTTTCTTCTCTTCCTGAATGAAAGGCACGTCCAGCCCGCCTGTGGAGACGCGCCCCACGCGCAGATTCGGCACTAACGAGAATTTGATCACGCGGTCGCCGCCGGTCACGGCATGAAACTGCATTTCCGTGCTGGCCGTGAAGTGATCGTTCTTGGCGATGGTGGTATCGATTTTGTAATGGTCGGCCTGCACCAGGCGATTGTTCTCATCGGAACTGGCGGTATGGGCGTTCATTTCCCGGCCCAGGTGCGAGAGGTACCAGATGCCCTCCTGGGTAGCTTCCGGATCCAGGTTGATGACTGCGACCTCCTCGGGCGTCGCCAATTCCGGGAATGCCCCCCGAGGCCGAACGTGGAAGCGCAGATCCGCATGCTTGCGGCCATGGAAGTAAGCGCTGAAGAAACCCGCCGCATGAGGATTATATAGGTCCGTCAGAACATCGGCTTCCAAGTTATCCATGGAAACGTCGGTCAGGAGATATTCCAGCAGGGAGCGGGGCGATTCCAGACGCGAGCGCAGTTTCTTGCGGTAATCGCGTAGTGTATCGGCCAGCTTGGGGTCGTTCGACGGCGTCTTAGCGGAGGCGCGGATCTCCTTGCCGGTATCGTCGGTAAAACAGAACAGCGCGCGATCGAACTGTTCGGAGACTGTGTCGTGGCCGGTCAGGCTCACCATATAGTTTCGGTCGATGGGCGAGAGTGGGGTGAAACTGAATTCGCCCTCGCCCACGAATACCGCCATGGTGTCGCGGCCCATGGCAGGCGCGGTGAACGCCAGGGCGCCCGTCTTGAGCGTGATCGTACCGGCATCGCGCTTGATGACAATGTTCTCGACAACGAGCGAGTCCGCCAGTGCGGCATCGCGCATCGACTTATAAACGGGATCGGTGGCCGCGAACCCGGCCGAGAGGGAAAGGGCGAGTAAGGCGAACCTTACTGCCGCCCGTGAAGATGACATCTGTAAGTAGTAACAGATTGTGCACGCGGACACAAGCGGGCGATCTTAGTTACGCTTAGAATAACTTCGCTTTTGGACGTGGCACAGAAGAAACCAACCTCGTCGTCCGTACCGCTTCCGTGCCGCTACTCACGGTCGCGGCTCGGTATCGGCACATTTCCGCGCGCACATTGCGTTTCCGAGCCGCGACCGTAAGCAAGCGGATTCTGTTCCGAACGAAAACGGCGAGGTTTCCGCAAGTCTCGCCCCAGGAGCCCGAAGACTGCGCAGCGGAGTTATCCGTTACTGAATGGGCAATGTCAGTGTGTTACTCACTACCCCGTTTACCGTCATAGAGATTGCAACGGCCGGCCCGGAAGGAGCGGAGCTGTCCAGTCGAAACTGAACCAGATCGACTCCCACCTGGCCGGCAGCCGCGTATGCCGATTCCGGTATGACAGTGGCGGAGCCCACCTGTATGCTCACGGGGTCGAGTATCGTGAAGCGGGGCGATCTTGGAATGGCCATGGCCTCCGGACGCACATGGTCCGTGGGTCCGAATCCCGTGCCGTATGCAGTCAGCAATTCACCTCGCCCGGCCGGTGCGGCCGCGGTAACCGGCGTGCCGTCCTCATGCATCACCATGGCGTACGTTTGTCCGTCGATCGCCGCCGGGAAGAGACCGGGCGAGTTGCGTACGATCGAGAGGTCGCTGGTTACATCCGGCATGCCCTCCGAACTTACCGTGAGAGTGTAATTTCCAAATGCCAGGTCGGGTGGAATTTGAAAGTTGATCTGATCGGGCGAGGCAAAGTAGATCGGCGCCGGCCGCGTGCCGATACGCACCGTCACTCCCGCCAGAGTTTTGGCCAGCGGACTGGCCGGCCCCACCACAGTCTCCGCGGCCAGACTGGAGCCGTACAGCGACGCCACCGATCCGGGCGCGGCGCCGCGCGTGACGCCCTCACCGGCGCCGTTGGTGACGCCGCGGCGTGAAAGCAGAGGCGCGGAAGTAAGCACCGCCGTAACCGTGTGCGGCACGTTCATGGTCAGCGATCCGCTGGGATCCGTCCCCGAGAGATCGCCGCTCCATTTGCTGAAGCGGTATCCGGGCCGCGCCGTAACGCGGATGTTGACGGTCGTCTTGGAGTCGTAATACCCGTCCGGCGACGCCGGCGAAAAGCGCCAGGTAGCGCCTTTCGCGGGACTGCTGGCCGCCGTCAGACTGTTCATCAAATGATAGGTTGCCGTAATGGTTGTGCTGGCCGAGGTGAGCGAGTTCACCCAATCGCCGGCGACCGGCGCTCCGCTTCCCGTGGCCCAGCCGAGGAGATCCTGGCGTGAGTCGCTGCTCAACGGCACGGAGCCAGGCGCGCTCACGTGGACCTGCACGCCAGGGTTCCGCGTGACGGTGCAAGGCGTAGTGCAGGGCGATCCGTCCACCGTCACCACCTGCCCGGCAATCGTGCTGTTCACCGTGAGCTGGGCCTGTTGCGTGAAGAGCGCCGTCATGCGGAAGCCATTGACGTCCGCTCCCACCGGAATGGTAAACGTGCGCGTCGGAGTGGTTACCTGGTCGTCCCAGGTTTGGAACACCCAGGTGTTGCCCTGCGCGTCCTTCTGCGGCGTGGTGGCAGTGATGGTGTGGGTCGAACCCACTCCCCATATATAAGAGTACGGCGGCGGCAGTACCTGGCCGTCCACCACGAAGTCGAGATTGGGCGGTGAGCTGATGAAGATGGGGTAGGCGGCGGCCGCGTAGGTTGCGGTGATGGTCTCGGGAGCGAGAGTGTTCCCCACTACATAACTATGCGTTTGCGCTCCTCCATCGTTCCAGGATGCGAACACCCAGCGCTTGCCCGTGTTGTCCTGCGTCACGTTCAGCCCGCTGATGACGTGGCTTGTTCCCAGGCCCCACTGGAGCGTGGCGGGAGTGTTTAATAGAACACCGTCGGCGTAGAAACTCAGGTTGGCGGGGTTGGTGACCAGGCTAATGGGTTTGGCGGTGGTAAAAACCGCCGTAACCGTGGTCGGTCCGTTCACGGTTGCGGTGTAAGGCTGAAACGTGGATACGGTGGTCGACCCCAGTTGCCAGCCGGCGAAAATCCAGCCCGGGTTCGCCACCGGGAAAAGGGCTTCGGTCGTTCCGGGCAACGTCCATGTGGGTTGCGAGGGGGCAGGACCGCCATTCACGTTGATCCTGCCGGGTACGCCCGTGCAAGGCGCCGGGTTGCAGGCCACCTGGGTGGTAAAAAGGTACTGCGCGGTGAAGTTGGCCGTGAATCCGGTGCTGCCTATGTTCCCGATTACCTGAATCGTGGGACTGGCACTCGTTCCATTGGCCCACTGCCAGTTCGCGAACTGCCACTGAGTCTGCAGGTCTTGATCGTAAGAGAAACCTGTGCCTGCTGGAATCGACAGCGTGTGCACGCTGCCCACCGGCCAGAATGCGCTCATGGCGTTAAAGTAGACCGTGCCATCCACCGAGAATTGCGGCCCCGCGGGGCTGGTTCCAACGGTCGTTAGTGTACCCGTCTGCGAGTGGCCGGCCGGAACGAATCCCACTGCCAGCAGCATCGCGGTCAGCGTAAAGAATATCGAATGACGTTTCCTCATGGCTCAGGTTCCCAAGGCGCCGGAAAAACGGGCCAGCCCGCACCGGCAGCCTTTTCCCACCCGTGCAGTATAGGTGTAAATGCACGGAAATACACGACTAACTTTGGTAATGGACCGCTTATTAGCCATATCGATCATTGATTCCGAGCCTTCACGGGCATTTAATCGTATCGTTCGAAGAGTCCACCTATGCGTAACTACGGTTTCCTGATTTTAGCTGCCTCGATGGCACTCGCTGTTCACACCACGCCGTGCTCCGGCGCGACGTTCGGCACGGTTGTCGCCGTCGGCGGGCAAGCCTCGGATGAGGCTCTCGATGAGACCCGAGGTTTGCTGTACATTGCGGACTTCACCGCGAACCGCATCGACGTGATGTCAACCGCCACCAACACCATCCAGACTTCCATCAACGTGGCCGCCCAACCGGGCTCCCTGGCGCTGTCGCGCGATGCCCAATATTTATTGGTGGCGCACTTCAACAACGCCACCCCGCCGGTGCCCAGCGCGAATCTGCTGACGTTGATCCATCTACCCGATAACACCCAGCAGACTTTCGTAACCGGTGCCCCGCCGTTGGGAGTTGCGTTCTTCGCCACCGTGCCGCAAAACGGCGCCGCCAATCTCAGCGGTCCGGGTATGGCGCTGGTGGTGACCACAACCGGTTTTTACACCTTCAATCCCGCCACGGGCGTGATCAGTCCGCTGGCGTCTCTGGCCGATCTTGCCGGTAACACGCCCGCGACCGTGCCCACCTTCCCCGGACAGATCCTGGAGACCGCGCTGGCAACCTCCGGCGATGGCACCGTCATCTGGGGCATCGGCGGAGCCGGTACCGGAACGCAAGTCATTTATCAATATTACGGGCTCACCAACAGCCTGTACGCCGAAGGCTACACTTCCTCACCGGCGTTGCTTCCGCGCGTGAGCGTCGCCAACGACGGTTCTTACGCCATGGTCGGCTGGATCCTCATGAATTCGGCTTTCGTGACGCAATCGAAATATCCCAACGTAGTTACGTCCACTAATGTTACCGGGCATGCCATCGATTCGGTCAACGGCATCATTTACGGTCAAATCCCCGATTCATCCCAACCACTTGGCCCACCATATACCTCCGCACCTGCGGCGGGTTCCACGTCCACCGTCAGCCTGCCACTACTCCTGGTCATGGCCAGCGACAACCTCACGGTCACCAATAAGCTTCAAATCCCCGAGGATATTGTGGGACGAGTAATCGAGAATTCGGCGGGCACGGCGCTCTACGCCATTTCCGATAGCGGCGTGACGGTTTTCCCCATCGGCTCGCTGAATCAGGCGCACCAGCTGGCCTCCGATCATGAGGATGTATTGGTTCAGACTACCTTCTGCAATCGCAGCGCGGTGGCGCAAAGCTTCACCATCAGCGATCCCGGAGGAAACGCCACCGACTTCACCATTTCCACCTCGCAGGCCGGCGTCACCATTTCTCCCGCCAGCGGAACCACTCCGGCAACCATCACCGTCACCGTGGATCCCAATCAGTTTCAGAGCGAGGGCACCACCGCCATCGCCTTGAAGATCGCCTCCCAGAGCGCCGTCAACGTTCCGCCGTCGGTGCGTCTGCTGGTCAGCAATCCGGACGAATTCCAGCGCGGATCGGTAGTGGACGTCCCCGGCGTTCTGACCGACATCATGGCAGACCCAGCCCGGAACCGTTTCTACATTATTCGCCAGGACAAGAATGAGCTCGAAATCTTCGACGGAACGAGCAATCAGATGATCGTCGCTCTGCGAACCGCTACCACGCCGACTTTCATGAGCATGACCAACGACGGCAATTACCTGATGGTCGCCAACGACAATTCCCAGCTGATCTCGGTTTTCGATCTGAACGCCCTCGCAGCCGTCTCTCCGATCGTGCTGCCCGGAGGGCATTATGGCCACTCCATTGCGTCCTCGAACAACGCCATTCTGGTGACGGCGAATAATAACGCCACCGGTACCGGGGTCATCGACACCGTGAACTTCCAGATGGGCATCGCCACCCAGTTGCCCACTTTGGGAATCTTTCAGAACCAGCTGTCCGTCACCGCGGTTCTGGCGAATTCCCCCAATGGAAACAATATCCTGGTGGCCGATCCCGATGGCCAGGTAATGCTCTATTCCGCCGCCGCCAATACCTTTACGCTCGCTCGCAAAGATCTGGTCTCCCTCAGCGGCGCATTCGCAGCCTCCTCGTACAACAGTTTCGTGATCGGCAACAATATCTTCAACGCCTCCCTCGTACCGCAAGGTACGCTGGCGTCGACTACCGGTAACACCTCCGGGTTCGCGTTTACCGGCCAGGGCGGCTATCAGGTAACAGCGCAGTCGCAATCTACTGCCGGAGTGGTTACCAATCTGCTCGCGCTGAATAGTAGCCAGGTAAGTCCCACGGCCATGGTGGAAGCGCCGGTTCTGCCCACCACTACTTTGAATTTCACGCGCACCGTGGCGCCGCTGCCGTCCGCCGGCACGGTAATCGCTCTCACCACGTCGGGGTTCACCGTGTTATCGGGCAATTACGCCGCGGCGACTGCGCCGCCGGCGATCTCCAGCGTGCAGAATGCTGCCGACGGCAGCACAAACGTGGCGCCCGGCGGGTTGATCAGCGTATATGGCGCGCAGTTGAGCGCCACCAATATCGCGACATCCCAGATCCCGCTTCCCACGGCATTGGGTGAATCCTGCCTCGTCGTCAACGGCGCGCCGATTCCTCTCCTGTTTGTTTCCACCGGCCAGGTGAATGCGCAATTGCCGTTGGACATGGGCGGCAACGTCAGCGTGGACATCCACACCCCGGCGGGCATCAGCAACAACTTTAATTTCGTGGTTGCCAGCGCCGCGCCGGCCGTCTTCCTGTCGGGAACCGCGGGGCCGGAAACGGGACTGGCGACAATTTTCCGCGCCGCCAACGGCCAACTCGTCACTCCCACCAATCCAGTCCATCCGGGCGATACGTTGGTCATCTATCTCACCGGCATGGGTCCCACCAGTCCCGAAGTCCAGGCGGGCGCGCAAACACCGCCCACTCTGCTCACTTCGGTAACCCAGGCGCCCACTCTGACCCTGGGAAGCGTAAATCTGGCCATTGATTATGCCGGTCTGGTGCCGGGATATATCTCCGGGCTCTATCAGATCAATGCCACCGTTCCCAAGATAGCGGCCGGCGGGGAAAGCGTTCCGCTGGTGATCAGCCAGGCGGGTGGGTCCACGACTCTCAATCTTCGCGTCGTCAATTAACAGGAGAATCGCATGAGAAGGATTGCATTTACGGCTTTGTTTCTGTCGGCTTTGACATTTAGCTGCTTCGCACAGCAATGGGAGTTCGGCGGCATGGGCGGCGCGGGGTTCCTCAGCAACGTCAACGTCACCAGTCCCGCGGGTTCGGCTACAGCCGGCTTCCAAACCGGCGGCGCCTTTGGCGCTTTCTTCGGGCAGAACCTGTACCCCCACTGGAGCGGTGAAGTCCGCTACCTATACCTGCAGAACGATCTGCACATTGACAGCAGTGGCACCAATGCCACGTTCACAGGCAACGCGCAGGTGGTGCACTACGACATCCTCTATCACACCAACCGAAAGGGTTCCAAGATGCAGGCCTTCGTAGCCGTCGGCGGAGGATTGAAGATCTATCGCGGAACCGGTGCTCAACAGGCTTATCAGGCCAACTATCAGTTCGGCTATCTGACCAATACCCAGGAATTGAAGCCCATGGGGGACGTCGGCGTGGGTCTGCGCTTTGAACTTCGCCCGCGGGTCTTCTTGCGCACCGAAATTCGCGATTACATCACGCCCTTCCCCGAGCAAATCATCGCACCCGCTCCGGGCGCGAAATTCGGCAGCATTCTGCACGACGTCGTGCCGACCGTCAGCCTCAGCTACGAAAAGTAGCTGGCGCCGGCGGAGCCGCAAAAGGCATCTTCACCGCTGAGACACCGAGACGCTGAGGAAAACAAAGTCAAAGTCAAAACCGGAGGCGCCGAGGGTGCAGAGGACGCCGAGGGATAGCGTTTTCGAAGTCTTGGCGCCCCACGAGTTTTCCCTGCATTTCAGCAAGGAACGTGCCGACCGTCAGCCTTAGCTACGAAAAGTAGCTGCGAACGCGCAAAAGGCATCTTCACCGCTGAAACGCGGAGGGCGCTGAGGGAGCAGAGGACACCGAGGGATACCGTTCCCGAGTCTTAGCGCCCCTTGAATTTCCGGCGGCACTCCACCAAGGTACCCGCCGTACTGCGGTGCGGTTTCTCCGTTGCTTCGGGGCGATTCGATTTTCAGCAGCCAGTCTCCCGAGCCACCCGCCCGAGTCGCTGAATGCCGATGCGACGATTCTCCCGAACCGAAGCCCCAGGACGCTGCTGAGATCCGGGAGCCTTGTCCCGCTGCGTTCTCTGCTCCCTCAGCGCACTCCGGTTTTGACTTTGATTTTGTTTTCCTCGGCGTCTCAGCGGCGAATATCCCCGCCCTCTACTGATTCTGACCCGGCAGTCTCTTGGCCAGAAGGAGATTGGAAGTGACCTTTCCGAAGCCATAACCCAGCCGCAGGCTCAGCGGCTTCACGCCCCCCGCCACATAGGCTTTCCGCAAATCCGGCTGTTCCAGCCAGCTGAAACTCCCATAAGGTTTGGTGTATTCGCCATAGAGCTGCACGTTCCACTTATCCGGCGTGAAGAAATGGTACGGCACTCCCGAATCGTCCTGGAAGATCGCCGCGCTGTAATCGATCACCATACCCCGGATGGTCGAGAACTCGTCATGATGCGTCATGTAAGACGTCGCCTTCAGCAACGTAGTGTGCGGCGGCATAGCCTTCCCCCACTGCTGGAAACCGGTATTCCCGGCGAGGTGATTGTTATCCAGATTGAGCGACAGGTAGTAGAGCCGGTGGATCGATTTGTCTCCGTCCTCGCGGAATTCAATCACGAAACCCTTATTGGCATGCTTGGCCTCCACGTGCGCATTGCCCGGCCGGTCGACGATCTGGCCGTGCTCGTCCAGGCGCACGTATTTAAACCCCAGCACCGTATGCTCGGTTCTCACCAACAAAAGAAGCACCGGAACCAGCAGTCCGTCGGTGATCTGTCCGCGGAATTGCCGGTCCATCTCGCGAGTTACGAAGAAACTCTTGCCCAACTCCGAGGCTACCGTGGTGCGAATGCCCGCAAGATACTCTCCCAGGTTTTTCTTTTGGAGTTCGTCCGCGGACGGCAGCGACCCCGCGGGTTCCAGCGCCACCAGGTCGTACGTAGAACTCTCTGGAAAACAAATAGTTGCTGTCAGTGCGTCCGGACCGCTGAATGGATAGAACAGCACATTCCGCGCAAACGGTTCGGCCGCCAGCTCCGTGCGTTGAAACTCGTGCAGCCCTTTGATGAGCTTTTCGTCCGCCCGCGCCCAGGCGGCATCCATCAGTTTGCGATGTTCCTGCCAGGCTGCGTCGGCTTCCATAGGCGCGAACTGGCCGCCCTGATTTCCCGGCATGCCGGCCAGAAACCTCGCCGTATCATTGGCTTCGCGATCTTGCGGTACGCTATCGCCCCAATTCGGTGCCGCCGTATCCGCGGCCGCTGCCTTGGCGACCGACGGTGCCGGCGCCGATTTCTGGCACCCCAGAAATAATACTGGCAGAGCCAACAAAATGACCTTAAGCTTTAGTTGCAACAACCAACCTCCGGGATTTTCCCAATCTTTCCCATTGTAGGTGCGCGCGCGCCGCTGTACAACTGGACGTGATCCAGCGCACCAGTTGCTACACTGGCGAATAGCAATGCCCGAGCCCCATATCCGCGTACAAGGTCTTTCCAAGATCTATCAATCTGGCGGGGCCGATCTGGTCGTATTTTCGGGTGTGGATCTGGAAATCGCGCGCGGCGAAATGCTGGCGCTGATAGGCGAATCTGGCGCCGGCAAATCGACACTGCTGCACTTATTGGGCGGCCTCGACAGGCCTTCGAGCGGTACGATATACTACGAAAGTACCGAAATTTCGAGCCTTTCAGACTCGGCGCAGGCGGATTTTCGCAACCGGGAAATTGGGTTCGTTTGGCAGATTCACTACCTCCTGCCGGAGTTTACGGCGCAGGAGAATGTGATGATGCCCTTGTTGATTCGGGGGTGTCCGCACTCGCAGGCGGCTTCCGAGTCTTTAGCGAGGTTGGATGAAGTTGGGTTACGGGCACGGTCGACACACCGCGCCGGCGAGCTTTCGGGTGGCGAGCAGCAGCGCGTGGTGCTGGCCCGGGCTCTTGTGGGCCGGCCCCAGGTGTTGCTCGCCGATGAACCTACGGGGAACCTCGACTTCCGGACCGGGGAAATGATTTTCGAACTCCTGGCAAATCTGCACCGCTCGCACCAGCTCACCTCGGTTTTCGTCACTCATAATCTGGCGTTCGCGCGGCGTTGCGACCGCGTACTGGCCATGGAAAACGGCGGTTTGGTACCCGCCGCCTCAAAATGATTCGCAACGCGATGGTAATAAAGGGTATCTTTAGTTCATAGGGGGCTTTCGGTTATGTTCGAGCGTTACACGGAAAAGGCGCGGCGCGTGATCTTTTTCGCGCGTTACGAGGCCAGCCAATTCGGCAGCCCGTATATTGAGACGGAACATCTGTTGTTGGGTTTGTTGCGGGAAGACAAGGCTCTGGCCAACCGCTTCCTGCGTTCCCACGCGGCGGTGGAATCCATCCGCAAGCAGATCGAGGGACACACCACCATTCGCGAGAAGGTCTCTACATCGGTAGACCTGCCCCTCAGCCATGAGTGCAAGCGCGTTCTGGCGTATGGCGCCGAAGAGGCGGAGCGGCTCAATCACAAACACATCGGGACCGAACATCTCCTCCTGGGCCTGCTGCGCGAAGAGAAATGCTTTGCCGCCGAGATCCTCCACGAGCGCGGCCTGCGCCTCACCACCATTCGTGAGGAACTGCAGCGCTCGCAGAGCGAAAAAGTGGCGTCCGCGCGTCCCAAGGAAAGCTCGCTGCTGGCGGAATTCAGCCGCGATCTTACCCAGGCCGCCATGGATAACACGCTTGACCCCCTCATCGGCCGCGATTACGAACTGGAGCGCGTGGTGCAGATTCTCTGCCGCCGCACCAAGAACAATCCCGTGCTGATCGGCGAGCCGGGCGTCGGCAAAACGGCCATTGTGGAAGGTCTGGCGCAACGCATCGCGGAAGGCGATGTGCCCTCTTTCCTGGCCGACAAGCGCATCCTGGCGCTGGATCTCTCCCTCATCGTGGCCGGCACCAAGTATCGCGGGCAGTTCGAAGAGCGGTTGAAAACCATCATGAAGGAGTTGATGGAAAATCAGAACGCCATCATCTTCATCGATGAGCTGCACACCCTGGTGGGCGCCGGTTCTGCCGAAGGTTCTCTCGACGCCGCCAACATCCTGAAGCCCGCCCTTTCGCGCGGCGAGATTCAGTGCATTGGCGCCACCACCCCGTCGGAATTCCGCAAATCCATTGAGAAGGACCGCTCGCTCGAACGCCGCTTCCAGGCCGTCAAAGTCCCGCCGCCCAGCGAATCGGACGCCATCAAGATTCTCTTCGGCATCAAGGACCGCTACGAGAAGTTCCATGCCGTGGCGTACACCGACGATGCGGTCGAGACGGCGGTTTACACCTCCAGCCGTTACATCCCCGACCGTTACCTTCCCGACAAGGCGATCGACCTGATTGACGAAGCCGGCGCCCGCGTGAAGCTGCGCCAGACCACCCTGCCGGCCGATCTCGCCGACATTCAGAAGCGCATCAAGTTCATCGTGCACCGGATGGAAAACGCCATCGCCAATCACGAGTTCGAGAAGGCGCGCTTCTACTCCGACGAGGAGCGCAAAGAGCGTGAGAACATGCGCCAGTTGCGCGAGAAGTATAACCTGGACGACTCCTCCACCGGCTGCGTGACCAAGGACGACATCGAAGACGTGGTGGCGCGCTGGACCGGCGTGCCCATGACGTCGATCAAAGAAGAGGAAATCACTAAGCTCCTGCGCATCGAAGAGGAGCTTCACAAGCGCGTCATCAGCCAGGAGAAGGCGATTTCCGCTCTGGCCCGCGCCATCCGCCGTTCGCGCGCCGGCTTGAAGTCGAGCGCTCGTCCGGCCGGTTCGTTCCTGTTCCTCGGGCCGACCGGGGTCGGCAAAACCGAGGTGGCCCGCGCGCTCGCCGGCTTCCTGTTCGGCAGCGAGAAGAGCCTGGTGCGCTTCGACATGTCGGAGTACATGGAAAAGCACTCCGTTTCCAAGCTCATCGGTTCGCCTCCCGGATATGTCGGCTACGAAGAGGGCGGCCAGCTCACCGAGCGGGTGAAGCGCAATCCCTATTCCATCATTCTGCTCGACGAAATCGAGAAGGCCCACCCCGACATTTACAACATCCTGCTGCAGGTGTTTGAAGACGGCCAGTTGACCGACGGCCTCGGCAACCAGGTGGACTTCAAGAACACCATCATCATCATGACTTCCAACCTGGGCGCGCGCTTCCTCGAGAAGCGCGGCCACCTGGGATTCTCCATGCCGATGGGCGAAGGCGTCTCGGCGAAGGTTGAAGACATGGTGCGCAGCGAAGTGAAAAAGGCCTTCAATCCCGAGTTCCTGAACCGCCTCGACGAAGTGATTCTCTTTACCTCGCTGACCGACGAGGACCTCATCAAGATCATCGACCTTCTGGTCAATCAGGTGAACGGCAACCTGGTGGCCAAGCAGGTGAAAATCCGGCTGGCTCCCGATGCCGCCAAATATATTCTCGACAAGACCTGCGGCGACCGCAGCTACGGCGCGCGCCCGCTGCGCCGCGCCTTGCAGAAGTACATCGAGGATCCGCTATCGGAAGCCTTGATCCAGGGCTCGCTGCCCCGGCCCTCCGAACTGGAAGTCTACCTCGGCGACACCGGCATCTATTACCGCCAGATTTTCGCCGAAGGCGAAGCTTCCGCGGCGGAGACGCCGGTGACCGCCGGCAGCGCTCCCACGGAAGCCCCGGCAGGTACGCTGCTGTTTACTTTCGAACCGTAATGTGGGACATGCTTTATTAGCTTGTCCAAACAACCTCGCAAATTCCTGCTTTCCCTGCTCTGCGGATCCCTGCCTGTGTTCGGCTGGGGTCCCGAAGGGCATAGCCTGATCGCGCGCATCGCCTGGATCCAATTGACGCCGGCCGTACAGGCCCGAGTGACCGAAATCCTCGGGCCTGGCGTGACCATCCAATCCATCGCCAGTTGGGCCGACACCATCCGCAATCAGCGCCGCGAGACAGGGCCGTGGCACTACATCGACATCCCCATCGACAAGCCCCACCTGGATATGGCGCGCGATTGTCCCAAGGGCGACTGCGTGATCGCCAAAATCGAAGCGTTTCAAAAAGAGCTGGCCGACCCCGCCACCGCCCCGGTTGAACGTAAGGAAGCCCTCATGTTCCTGGTGCATTTCGTGGGGGACATGCACCAGCCGCTACACTGCGCCGATAACAATGACCAGGGCGGTAACAAGGTAATCGTCCGGTTCGGCGACCACCCTTCCGATCGGCCGTACAACCTGCACAGCCTGTGGGACAGCGGCCTGCTGGGCAAAATGGGCACGGAAGATGGCTTGTTCGCCGTCTACTCGCAGGAATCCGCCAAACACGCCTCCAAATGGGCCAAAGGGACTGTCGAGGATTGGGCCGAGCAGAGCCACAGGATCGCGCAGAAGATCACTTATGGCAAACTTCCCAAAGAGCCCGCAGGCACTCCCGAGCCGATCGACGCGTCCTATGAAAAAAAAGCCGACCCCGTGATTCAGCTACAGATCGAAAAGGCCGGCGCCCGCCTGGCTCGCGTCTTGAACGAAGCTTTGCAATAGAATAAGGGCATGCTCTCAGAGTTTGACGACAGGCCGGCGATCCCACTATGGCTATTAGCGGCGGCGGCGCTGACCATGATGGTTCACCTGTACCTGATATTCATGTGGGTGCCGACCGAAGCGACTATGGGGATCGTGCAGCGCCTGTTCTATTTCCACGTGCCGGCGGCAGTGGCGCAGTTCACGGCCTGTTTCGTGGGCGGCGTTGCGGCGATCCTCTATCTTGTGAAGCGCGATCCCCGCTATGACGACCTCTCTCTGGCCGCCAATGAGACGGTGCTGGTTTTCGGGCTGGTCAACGTCGGTTTGGGAATGCTCTGGGCCAAACCGATCTGGGGCATTTGGTGGACGTGGGATCCGCGCCTGACTTCGTCTTTCCTGCTGCTGTTTTTGTATAGCGCCTACCTGGTCATCCGCCCCGCGGCGCCGGTGGAGCACCGTGGCATGATTTGCGCGGTGGTTTGCATACTTGGCATGGTGGATGTGCCGCTGGTATACATGTCCAACCGGCTGTTCCGGACGCAGCATCCCTCACCGGTTCTCGGCGGCGGACCGGACTCCGGCCTGGCGCCGCCGATTGCCGCCACGTTGTTCTTCGGCATGTTCACCATGATGCTTCTCTGGTGGTGCGTGCTGCTGGTGCGCCGCCGCGTCGCGCGCCTGGAGCGGGCGGCGGAAGATCTTACGCGGCGTTCGCACGAGTTAGAAGACTTGAGGAGTTACTGAATGGTCGATCCTAATTTGAGCTGGCTATTCTGGGGTTACGCAGCCGGCTGGCTTCTGATTTTCGGCTATCTGTTCTGGATCGCGCAGAAGGAACGAACCCTGCGCAAGAAAGTCTCCGAGCTCCAGGAGGCCATCGAGGAACGCTGGAAACAGAAGAAGGCCTGAGCGCCAGGGCTTACGCCTTGCGCTTGTGCTTCCGCATCGTCATGCCCAGGCCGATCAGGGCAGCGCCAACCAGGACAAGCGTTCCCGGCTCCGGCGCCTGCGTGGTAGCGCCGCTGTACCGAATGTCCAGGCTCTCGATATCGATCGCGCAGTCGGTCACGCCAAGGGCGTATTCGGGGTAAAGGGATGTAGTGCTGACGGTCAACGGCTGGCCGGCCACAATCGTGCCGGTTTGCACTGGCGCCCACACTGGCCGATTCGCCCCAGTCCCGTTCACCTCGCCGCTGACCAGGCCGTATACTTCGTAATCCGCGCCGGCATGGTCCTGATACAGGTTGAATGTGACCTGGTTTTCGCTGTAAGTTGTCCCACCCGTGGTCACACTCGCTTTCACGTTGGCAAAATCCAGGACCACGGCATCCGTCGGCGCGATGAATCCCACGTCTTCACTGGAGATGCCGCGCTGATGGGAGTTGGCCACACCCAAACCTTCGGCTCCGGTAAGGTCGTTTTGAACGGTGAGATCCTCTGGCGACGCCCCGTTGGCAGGTGCGATCGCGGTGCCCGACTTGGGATTCTTGGGAAACATCCCTTCGTAGCCGATGGCAGTGATGTAGCCGGCGCCGCCCGTGAGTCCGATCGTCATCGGCGCGGGGTAGTCGGCCGGCTGAATGACCGTCGGCAGAACCGTGTTGGTTGTGAAATAGATCGTCGTGGCGTATGCCGGCGTGAGCAAGGCGGCTGCTGTGCACCACACAGAGACCGCGGCTTTGATCTTCAACTCTGCTCCTCGGCCGCTTGCTGCGGCACTTACAGAAGCGATTGTAAGTGGAGATCCGCCGGACAAAGCGCGAGTTTGTACCGTCCGGGTACTGTTCCAATCGATTCGGCCCGGCAAACCCCTGCTGGACTGCCTATCGAACCATTTTCGTTATGGTACTTTGTCTCCCGTTGAAATGGCGCCGAACTGCCGCCTCGCCGCGTGACGCAGACCGGTTGGCAAACGCTGGATAGATCACGCCAGTGTCTTCGCGAGGATCGCCTTGGCTTCAACGATCTCTTCGCGGGATATGGTGTGCGGCATCCCGGGATAGCGGCGCAGCGTGACCTCCGCGCCCA
>Ga0181528_10000975_pt1 | contig 18439 bp, 12 predicted proteins | sample PEATcosm2014_Bin_47_FD_119742 | JGI IMG/M metagenome (GOLD analysis project Ga0181528, IMG submission 119742) | Peatland microbial communities from MTU Mesocosm Facility, Houghton, MI, USA - PEATcosm2014_Bin10_10_metaG | ecosystem: Environmental > Terrestrial > Soil > Wetlands > Peat | place...
AATCACTTCCAGCGCCGTAATCGTCGACGGATCGCGGGCCAGCTTGTAGCCGCCGTTGGTGCCCTGTTCCGAGACCAGGAAGCCATCGCGGACCAGCTTTTGCAGCACCTTCGCCAGCATCGGTACGGGAATCCGGTAGGCGTCGGCCAATTCCTTGGCACTCGCCGCACCCTTGTGACGATTCACCGTGAGGTGCTTCAGACTGATCAGACCGTAGTCGGCTTTTTTGGTCAGTTTGAGCATTTTTGCAATCTCGGACCATATTGGTCCTGAATCCAAATTAGCACCCGCAGCTTGACCAGTCAATCCGGATAAGAGTTTTTTCAGCCAACGACTTAACCAGGCGCCGGAATGGTAGCGTTGTGCGTCTGAACGGAAACGGAGCGGCCAGATGAGGAAGGGGTTACGGTGATAGACTGATTTTGCTCCCGCGAACGTTGGAGGCACGGCGAGTGCTGCTGACGACTGCCTGATCGTACCCGAATGATCCGACTTTTCCGCGTATTCATCCCGACTTCGGTGATCGGGTTGCTCATCTCCGAGATTGTAATCGCGACTGCCTGCTATGTGCTGGCCTATTGGATCGCGGGTATCGAGGAGATGGAGGTTTACTTCCTTCTCGAGGACGGGATCACGCGCACGGCGATCGTGGTGCTGACGTTGATCTTTGGCATCTACTGGGCCGATCTGTACGAGGACATGCAGGTTACCTCGGCGCTGCAGCTTTACCAGCAGTTTTGCCTGATTACCGGGATGACATTCCTCGGCCAGGCATTGGTGGGCTACGTCAACCGGCAGATGATCATGCCGCGCTGGCAGATGCTGATCGGTTCCGCGCTGGCGATTGTGGTGTTGCCCGCCTGGCGGTTGGCCTATGCGCCCGCGGCTTTGAAGCTGTTGGGACGCCGCCGCGTCATCTTCCTGGGTGCGAACGAACTGGTCCGTGAGATCGCCACGCAGATGAAGTTTAAGCCTCAGACAGGTTTCCTTACGGCGGGCTACCTGGCGCCGGAAGCGGTTGAATGCGAGGATCTTGGCCCATACCTGGGGCAAGTTTCGCAGCTTCGCGAAGTCTATTCAGAGGTGAACCCGGCGCTGATTGCCGTCGGTCTGGCCGAACGCCGCGGACAGCTGCCGGTTTACGACCTTTTGGAACTGCGTTTGTCGGGGGCGCGAATTCAGGAAGTTGGGGCGCTCTACGAACTGGTCCTGGGGCGAGTCAGCTTGCGCACGTTGCGACCTTCCATGCTGGTCTTCTCCGACGAAATCGGACCGGAACGATTCAATGTCACGCTGCAGAGGGTTTACTCGTTTCTGATTGCCGCGGTGGGGCTTGTGGTTGCGGCGCCGGTTCTCGTGCTGGTGGCCTTGGCCGTACGCGCCACCTCGCCGGGACCGATTCTTTACCGTCAGAATCGCGTCGGGTTCCGGGGGCATGTTTTCCAGGTTTTGAAGTTCCGCTCCATGTATAGCAACGCGGAAGCGCACACGGGCGCCGTCTGGGCAGTGAAAGACGATCCGCGGATTACGCCGGTCGGCCGCTGGCTGCGCAAACTCAGGCTGGACGAACTGCCCCAGTTGCTCAACGTGTTGCGGGGAGAGATGGCCATCGTCGGTCCACGCCCGGAGCGGCCTGAATTCGTCAAGACGCTGACCGAGCAGATCCCGTTTTACGGCCAGCGTCATTTCGTGAAGCCTGGAATTACAGGTTGGGCCCAGATCAACCACAAGTACGGCGACACCATCCAGGACACCATCACCAAGCTGGAATACGACCTGTATTACCTGAAGAACCTGACCTTCTCGATGGACCTGTACATCATGTTCCACACGGCCAAGGTCATGTTGTTGAGCAAGGGCTCGCAGTAACGCTCCGGCCTTGATGACGCCGGCCTTCCCACGGAATACAATTGGATGAGAGCACTCCTATCGAGCGGGAGTAACTCAGTGGTAGAGTCTCAGCCTTCCAAGCTGTTGGTCGCGGGTTCAATTCCCGTCTCCCGCTCCATGTTTTCAATAGCTTACACTGTGGAAAACTTCCCGTTTTTCGAAACTGTTGTTCATCGTTGTTCAACGGTTTCCGAGCATCACGGCGTAAGCTGGATAATCCGTGCGCGGCCCACTGGTACGATCATTTTGTTGGAGGGCGTGATCCAGAATTTCCAGGAAGCGCCAGCCGCGACCGTTTCGAACGCCGAACGGGATTCAACCTGACTCCCGTCCTTCTCGAAGAACCCCGCCGTCACGCCCACCATTACCGCTTCCGGCATCCGTTCCGCACTGTTCCGTTGAGATTGGGACCGATAGCTAGGTTGAACGTATTCCGATGGATGTCCGTCACCGAAATGCAGCCGTGTGCGATGTCATCCTGGTCTGGAGCCTTGGGCTTCCTTGCTGCAAGAGCGGGAAGTGATAGGACGATCGCGAGGATCAAAACAGAAGTTCGCATTGCGTAATTCTACGTTCCACAGGGGTCTCCTGGATCGGTCCGTCTGTGTTGGCGATTTCCGCCAGTACCTCGGCGTGACATCGCGCCGGCTTACACCAGCAGCCGAGCCGCTGACCTCGGAGGACGCGCCGGGCCTCTTCGATCAGGTCCGGCCGGGTGCGGAAACCGGCGCCGCCGGTACACCGTCGCCCGGACCGCCTGCGTCTTGTCAAACTGCCCGATCAGCCGGGCCACTTGCGACCGGCTCAGTCCCGTCATTTTCATTACGAAGCGGCGTAGAAGCCCCTTGTTGGCCCGGCTCAGCTGCGGGTAGCTTTGCTGCCTCAAAGTGCGGTCCACCCAGGAGTAAATATCGGCGCGCCCCTCGGCCTGGAAACTGACGGCATGACTGGCCGCCAGCCAACCCCGAATCTGCTCCAGGCTCGGGTTCTCGATGGCTTGCATACGAATGAGCAATCCCCAGCGTGACCCACCAGGCGTCCTTCAGGCTCATCTTGTATGGACAAGACTGTCCCCCCGGCAGGGAGAGATCTGTGTCACGCTGTTGGATTCAAGCGGCGTTGCTCAGACGGAGGACTCCCAAACACCAACATGAAGACAGCGATTGCCATCCGACACATTGCCTTTGAAGATCTTGGGGTGTTTGAAGACGTGCTCCTGGCAAAGGGCTTCCAGGTCCGGTACCTCGAGGCGGGCCGGGACGATCTCTCGTCTCTGGATACGCTCGAACCGGAGCTGCTGGTGCTGCTCGGTGGACCTATCGGAGCGTACGAGGAGGATCTCTATCCCTTCCTCAGCGATGAAATGCGCCTGGCGGAACAGCGGCTCAGCTCTGGCCAGCCGCTGCTGGGAATCTGTCTGGGAGCACAGGTCATGGCGCGTGCCCTGGGCGCGCGCGTCTATCCAGGACGCGCCAAGGAAATCGGTTGGACCGCGCTGACGCTGTCACCGGCGGGGCGGTCCGGGCCGACTTCGCATCTCTCGCCGGAATTGACCAGCATGCTCCATTGGCACGGCGATACGTTCGATCTTCCTCCGGGCGCGACGCTCCTCGCCTCCACGCCAATCACGAAGAATCAGGTTTACGCCTGGGGTGACGGAGCGTTGGCCTTCCAATGCCATCCGGAAGTTCGCGCGCAGTTCATCGAGCGATGGTTGGTAGGACACGCGTGCGAGCTTGCCCAGGCGGGCATCCGGCCGGCCGCGCTGCGTGAGGCGACAGCGAAGTTCGGTCCAGCCCTGGAGGTTCAGGGGCGCAAATGCTTCGAGGAGTGGCTGGCTGAGACTGGCGCTTAGCCGTGATGGTGGGACAGACCATCGCGCAGCGTGGTCTGTCAGGCAGCGCATGGCCTGTAGCACAATGCGAAAACTGACGATGACCTCAAGCCTTGACAGACGACGCAAGCGATCGTCTGTCCCACTTCTCCGCCGCGATATCATGATCATTCGAGGGCGCCGTGCATGCGCGGTCCTTCCCATTTCCATCAACACTATGACTCCCAAACTAGAGCTTGCCGCGATCACTGACGAATTTTCCCCACAACTTGAGCCGGCCCTCGACGCCATGGCCGCGATTGGCATGACCGGCGTCGAACTGCGCGTGGTCTGGGGCAAGAACATCATCGACCTGACGGACGAGGAGGTTCTTCGCGCGACGGACCTCGTTCAGGCGCACGGCATGCATGTTCTCTCCATCGCCTCGCCGTTGCTGAAGTGCGTTCTGCCTGGCGGGGGCGACGTCGACCAGCGCTTCCAGCAGGACAGCTTCAACTCGAACCAGACCATCGACGATCAGCCGAGGCTGGCGGAGCGCGCCCTGAAACTGTGCGAGCTGACGGGCGCGAAGATCATTCGCGTTTTCTCCTACTGGCGCACGGTCGAGCCCGCGCGTTGCCACGACGCGATTTGCAGGGCATTGATCGACCTGGGCACGCTCGCCGCGCCACACGGGCTGATCATCGGCCTTGAAAACGAGCATGCCTGCAATGTCGGCACTGCCACGGAGGTCGTGAAGGTCTTCGCGGACGTCGCATGCACGAACGTGCAACTGGTTTGGGATCCGGCCAACATGCTGGTGGGGGGCGAAGAGCCTTTTCCCGGCGGGTATGCGATTCTCCCGAAGAGCCGCATCGCGCACGTTCACGCGAAGGATTGCGAGATGCAGGGCCACAAGCCCGAGTGGGGACCGTTGGGCTCGCGCCATGTCGATTGGAAGGGCCAGATCGCGGCGCTGCTCGCAGACGGCTATGCGGGAGCCGTGAGCCTGGAGACGCACTGGGGAGGGCCGGGCGGCGACAAAATGCTCGGCAGCACGATCTGCGGTTGGAATTTGCGCGGGCTGTTGTCGGCCTGACGGAGTGTGGGACGGCCGTCCACGGCCGCGCGGGCGCTCCAGCGCCCGCCTGCGGTGTTTCAGTTGGTCAGCGGGGTCTGGAGACCCCGCCCCATTCTTGAAGATAGGGCTGGAGAGCCGCCCCACATACTCGGTCTACTCTTCTGACAGCCACTTGTAGACGGTGCCGCCCAGAATCGCTCCGGCGATGGGCGCGACCCAGAACAGCCACAACTGTTCCAGAGCCCAGCCGCCAACAAAGAGCGCCGGGCCCGTGCTGCGCGCCGGGTTCACCGACGTGTTCGTGACCGGGATGCTGATCAGGTGGATCAGAGTGAGACACAGCCCAATGGCGATCGGCGCAAAGCCCACAGGAGCGCGCTTATCCGTCGCGCCCATGATCACGAAGAGGAAGATGAAGGTCAAAACGACCTCCGCGACCAGGCACGCCAGCAGGGAATACTGGCCGGGCGAATGAGCGCCATAGCCGTTGGAGGCGAAGCCGCCCGCCAGGCTGAAGCCAGCCTTGCCGCTCGCGATCACAAACAGCACGCTGGAGGCGGCAATCGCGCCCGCCACTTGCGCCGCGATGTAAGGGAGTAATTCGGAGGCGGGGAAACGATGTCCGGCCCAGAGGCCAATCGAGATGGCCGGGTTTAGATGACAGCCGGAGATGTGTCCGATCGCGAAGGCCATCGTCAGAACCGTTAATCCAAAGGCGAGCGCGACGCCCGCGAAGCCAATGCCGAGCCCGGGGAAAGCGGCCGCCAGCACGGCACTCCCGCATCCGCCGAATACTAACCAGAATGTGCCAAAGAATTCCGCCGCGGCACGTTTACTGAGACGCATAGATCGATACCTCAATGTGTGACTGAGTTGGCTGGCGCCGGCGAAGCCCGACGCTCGGCACGCCGCCATCTGGATCATTATGAAGATACAGGGCGGGCTGTCAATAGTACGAACCGTGTTTTCTTATTGTCACCACGTCACGCGATCGCCGGCCATGAGAAGCAGGCCGAGCGAGCGGGGATTCTTGCGGTCGAGTTCGACGCTCAACATGCGCCCATGCCAGGGACGTTCGACCTTGACCCCCGTCAAAGCGCTCACGCGGCTCGTCGCCTTGCCCATTGTCCCCAGCAGGTCGCGCAGCGTGCCGCCGACGGGCAGGTAGACGATCTGGCCATTCGCTTCGATGCCGACTTCGGCCAGGATGGCGACCTGCTTGCTCACGGCGACGCAGGTGAGTCCTTGCACCTTGCCGCAGTCGTCCACGGTTCCGGCGATGGTGTCGAAGCGTTGCGCCGAATCGAGCAGCAGGCCCCATTCAGGCGCGCCCAGGAGCGAGATGTCCCGGTCGGCGATGGAGGCGCGGCGCAGGAACATCAGGCGGAAGAAGCGCGCATCGGGGGCAATGTGAAACTGGAACGCCGTGGACTCGGAGGGATGAGTGATGACATTCACGCGGTTTTGCTCGACCGACGAAAGGGCGAATTGGACGCCTCCTCCGGCTCTCGGCTGAACAGCGTAATAGGACGTCTCGTAACCCTCCAGTCCTTCCACGGTCAGTTCGAGAGGGCCGCCGGAGGAATTTGCGGGCTGTATGATTTTCACTTCCTGATAGCCCGGCTTCAACAAGGGGGCAAGCACCTTGAGCCGGAAGCCGGGTTCCAGATTGATCGCTCCACTCCGTTCGTAGTTGCTGTAGCGAACCGCATAGGCGGTGCGAGTCGTGAGGGCCACCGCTCCCACCATCTGACCACTCAGCTTTTGAATGGATTCCCGCGGCAGGCAGCCGTTGTCTTCAAGCCTGAGGACGGCGTCGCGGAACAGGTCCCAGGCGTCGGCCGGATCGTGGCCTTCGTTGTGCAGGATGCTGTCCTGGAATTGAAGGGCCAGCCCCTTGCGGAAAATGACGAGCGAGAGCCCGGCGGCTTCGGCATGGCAGTCCGGACGGGCGTAGAGTAAGCCCTCGACCGGAACGCGGTAGACCCCGTCGACAGGCGATGTCTCGGCAGGGGGAACCACTCGATCGGGCGTGCTGGAAACATCGAATCGCCACGTCTCAGGCGCTGGCGGGCGGCTATGCCTGCAAGCACTCGCCGAAAGGATGGCAAGACAGAGGAGCGCTTGCGGGACGACGTTTGGGGACATTCGGGTGCTTTCGTCGTTCAATGAGACGCCAGAAAGGCGATTCCGGTTCCTGGCGGCGCGGCGGGGGCAGTCGGGATCCGCAAGATCTCGCTGGCGGGAGTTCTCCCGATAACGGGATTGCCTTCATCGGGCGGCTCGGAGTGGTCCAGCGGTTGCGGGCTCGGATGGCGGGCGCGGGCTGCGGGCGTGCGAGGCGCAAACGGGAAACTGAGACGTTTCAGGCGCCCTTGAGGCATTCGGCGATGTCGCGTTCCGGGATGGCGCCCTCTTTGATGAGCCGCCAGTAGGGTTCCGTGATATCGACCGTGGTCGCGCCCATGCCTGAACAGTGCCCGCCGTCGAGCACGAGATCGATCCGGCCGTCCAGCATGCCGAAGACTTCAATGCCGCTGGAGCAGGTGGGCGAGCCGGTCACGTTGGCGCTGGTGGCGACCAGCGGTTGGCCGAGTTGTTCGAGCAGCGCCTCGGCGACTCTCGACCGGGACTGGCGCAGGCCAAGGCGGCCGGTGTTGCCGGTCACGCGCAAAGGCACTTTGGCCGAGGCCGGCACGATGATGGTGAGTGGCCCGGGCCAGAAGCGGCGCGCCAGCAGGTTGAAACGGACTGGCGGGTCCGTCACCAGCTCTTCCGCCATCATGAGATCCGTCACCAGCAGGGGCAACGAGTAGAGCGATTCGCGCCCCTTGGCGGCGAAGACGCCCCGCACCGCCTGCAAGTTGAAGGGGTCGGCGACGAGCGTGTAGAGGGCGTCGGTCGGAATGGCGACGATGCCACCCTTCCGGATGAGTGCTGTCGCCCGGGCGATTGCTTCCGGGGCAGGCTCATGCTGGTCGATTTCGAGCAGGTCGGTTGGCGTCACGTAAGTTGTGGAGAGCGCTCCTCATGCAAGAGTGAGGGCAAGTCAACTTGCAAGTCTAGCGCGGGCCTATCGCAGCGGCAACTTCGATGGCCAGATTGTAGCGGCCGAACGGCGCGCTAAGCTGAACTCCGTCGACCAGCGGCCGGACGCGGCGCACCATTTCCTGGGCGATGGCGACACCCTCGGCGCGCGCTTTCTCGGGGCTGTCGGCGCCTTTCAACCGCTCCATAAATTCCGCGGGCACGGGAACGCGCAGTTCGTTGACCATGAACTCGGCGTTGCGGAAGCTGGTCAGCGGCCAGATGCCGGCGATCACGGGGACGCGGAAACTCTCGATGCGTTTGATAAAAGCCTCGACCTGATGGATGTCGAAAACGGGCTGGGTGACGATGTACTCGGCTCCAGCCTGAATCTTCCACTCCGTGCGCTTAATTTCCTCATCGAGGTTCAACGCCCCGGGGTTCGCACCCACGCCGAGCAGCAGCGCGGTCTGCGAGCCGATGGGGTTGCCGCCGATGTCGAGGCCCTGATTCAGCCCGTTTACTATGTTGGTGAGGCCGATCGAGTCCACGTCGAAAACGGCCGTGGCGTCGGGGTAACTGCCCATGCGCGGCGGATCGCCGGTGATGCAGATGAGATTGCGGATGCCGGCCGCGTGCGCGCCGAGCAACTCGCTCTGAATGCCGAGGATGTTGCGGTCGCGGCAGCAGAAATGAAGCACCGATTCGATGCCGGCTTCGCGCTCGATCAATTGGCAGGTGACCTGAGCGCTCATGCGGGCGCTGGCGCGCGGCCCATCGGGCACATTGATGGCGTCAATGCCGTGTTCTTTGCACAGCCGCGCGCCCTCGATTTCCTTGATCGCGTTCACGCCGCGGGGCGGCAGGATCTCCACGAAGGCGACGAACTTGCCCGCTGCAAGCTTCGCACCGAGCGCGGATTTCTCCGCCACCGGCACCTTCTTCAACGTCTGGACGGCGTCCTTCTTTTCTTCGACGCTGGCTTGCACGGCGCTCTGCCCCGGCTGCAGCGAGCGGATCTCGCTGCGAATTGCCTTGATATGTTCAGGCGTGGTGCCGCAGCAGCCGCCCACGATGCGTACGCCGGCCCACAACATGCGGCGGGCATATTGCGCCATGTACTCGGGTGAGCAGAGATAGAGGTTGCGGCCGTCCACCAGGGCAGGGTGTCCGGCGTTGGGCATGGCGCTGGTCGGCTTCGCGGTGAACTGCATCACGCGTTCGAGCGTTTCGAGCGTGGCCTTCGGGCCGACCGAGCAGTTGATGCCGACCACGTCGGCGGGCGATTGATCGAGGAACCTGGCAAAGGTTTCGGTCTTCGTGCCATCGTGGAGGTTGCCTTCGTCGTCAATGGTGATCTGTGCCACCAGGACGATATCGCGGCCCGCCACCTCGCGGGCGGCGGCGAGCGCCTCGCGCAACTCGTTGAGGTGCTGGAAGGTCTCCAGGATCAACAGGTCCACGCCCTCTTCCACCAGGGCTTCGATCTGTTCCCGAAACACCGCTCGGGCCTCTTCAAACGAAGTCTGTCCCAAAGGCTCCAGCAGCACGCCCAAGGGGCCGAGCGCGCCCGCTACGAAAACGTCGGAGCGTTCCTTGGCGGCCTCGCGGGCGAGTTGGACGCCGGCGCGATTGATCTCGGCCGTCTTGTTCGCGATGCCGAAGTTGGCCAGGCGCAGCCGGTTCGCGCCGAAGGTGTTGGACTCCAGAATCTCGGCGCCGTTGCGGACGTAGTCGCGATGGATATCGCCGACCATGGCCGGACTGGTCAGGTTCAGTTCGTCATAGCAGCGGTTGATAAAGACGCCTTTGGAGTAAAGAACGGTTCCCATGGCTCCATCGGCGACGAGTGCTCTTTTTCCCAGTAGCTCCCGGAATTCGCCGGCGCGGCAGATTCGCTTCTTCATTACTCTCCATTGTAAAGGCCCTGCCAAAAGTGACGGCTGGATCACCTCTGGCGGCTAACACGCGCTCGCTACGATACAGCCCGCCTGAAACGGAAAGCGCCCGAAGGCGCTGACTCTCCGGCGGCATTCGGCGTACTGAGCGCACCCGTTCCCCGGCCGCTCAGTTCCCGCTGGAGCGCTGCGTCACCGCCGTTCAGCAGGTGGCCTTCAGCGAGGCCGCAGATTATCAGAAAAACGGGGAAGACCTGCTCACCCATGTAGACCGTGGCGATGGCGAAGGCGTGACCCAGGAACAGGCCAAACAGACAGAAACTGAGCGACGATCCTCCAGGGCGCATCGGCGCCGCGCGCATGCCGTCGCGATAGAGACGGATGCTGAATATCACGATGGTGCCAGCCAGCAGACCACTGGCCACAACGCCGTGCATCAACGCAAGCAACAGAAAGTAGTTGTCGATCGAGGGCATGCTGGCCAGCTTGGGCCACTTGGTCAAGCCCCAACCGAGCCAGGCGTGCTCCAGCGCGATATCGGTGTACTTGTCGAGGAGTTCCTTCCGGTATGCGGCGGTTTCCTGATTGGAGTCCTTCGCGTTTTCCCGCCCGACGGAGGCGTACCGGTAGGCGCTGATGGCGGTCGGCACGCCGACCAACAGCACCGCCATGACAGCAATCTGGGCTCGGAACTTGGGATTTCGGCCGCGCGCAATCAACGAAACGCCCCACGCGATCAAACATCCGATCTGCGGTCCTCGAACCAGGCTGAGCGCGAGCCCGAGGAAACTCCAGCCGGTCAGGAACCGGCCTTTCGGCACTGCTCCGAAGATCTTGGATTGTCCCCACCGTCCGGAAGCCGACAACCAGCATTGCAGCCGCAAGGCAAACATGAAGATCACGCCGGCCAGGATCGAGTGGCCGTAGGCGCCCGCTGCCCGCGCGAGTCCGTAACGGAAGGTTGTCACCCAGCCCTCGCCTTGTCCAGGAAAGAACGGATCGAAGACCTTGCGGTAGAGGTTGAACCCAAATCTCGACTCATAGATGCAGGTCGCAATCACGAAGCAGACACACAGCACGAAGTTGCGCAGGAAGCGGTCCCGCAAACCGCCCGGGAAGACGGCCGACTTCGCCAGGAAGTACGGGCAGATGCCCGCGAAGATCATGTCGAAGATCAGATTGCGCGCATCCGCCCACCCCATGGCGTTGTACTCGGACACGGCCATGATTGTGGGCAACAGCAGCACACAGACGTCCATGGGCGAGAACCTGTAGCCCTTCATCCCGGTGAAGAAGAAGACCAGCGCAATCGGGATCATAGCCGCTTCGTGGAAGTTCGGATGCCCCATCGGCAGAGCCGCCCGCGCCCAGCCGGGCAGACACAGCAGACTCACCAGGTACACCGTGACGAAGGCTTCCCGGTGGTTCTTGCGAACGATGGTTACGATCGCGGCGATGGTGCCGAGCAGTACGATGTAGCCGAGCATGGCGTGACCGGAGTCAGAGACCCGTGTTCATGTTCTTTCTATGGTGTCACGGCCGGGGATCTGCTCTCGCGGTACACTCCTGGGCCGGCATTCGTGTTTGGCATTCGTCCTCTATTGGATGCCCGGAACTGCCAGCCAGCCAAAGCGGGCCAGCACTACCGCGGCGAAGAAGATCGCGAACATGAGATAGCTGATCGGATCGCGAACGGCAAACAGAACCGGGTCTTCATCGAGTTGGCCCCGCGAGGCGACCAGCCATACGCGCAGCAGCCAGAAGATGATTCCGATGGCCACCACCCACAACCATTGCGGTTCGCGGTAGAGCTGGTGCACCTCCTTGCTTTGGATGTAGAGCGTAAGAACGATGCCTGCCGTAAAGCAACTCGCGATGCCGGATGACTGGACCGCCGCCAGATCCCAGACAAAGTAGGCCCGGCCGGAAACGGCGGTGGCGTGGCGCTGCTGCAGCCCGATCAACTCAGACGCCCGCTTGCTGAAGGCGAGGCTCAGGAAGAGAAAACTGCTGAAGCCCATCAACCACTGGGAACAGAGCACGCCCGTCGCCGCCGCGCCCAGCAGAACCCGGATGGTATACAGAGCCGAAAGCGTGAAGACGTCCATCAGTGGCTTTCGTTTGAGGTAGAAGCAGTAGGCAACGGAAATAAACGGGTAAACGGCCAGGACCAGTCGAGCCGGCGGGGGCAGCCAGAACGACAGCACAATCGCGCCCGCGAGGCAGACCGGGAGGAGCGCCACGCCTGCCGCCACCGGCAGCGCGCCGCTGGCGAACGGGCGCTTGCGTTTCTTTGGATGCTTCCGGTCCGACTCCAGGTCGAGCAGGTCGTTGAGGATGTAAATCGACGAGGCGCAGAAGCTGAGCGCGAAAAACGCGAGCAGCGCCGGCAGCCAGAGGCTCGTGTCCAGCAACCTGTGCGAGGTCAGCAGGACGGTGAACACCAGGACGTTCTTGACCCACTGCTGGACGCGTATGGCCTGGATGATGGTCTTAAGACGGAAGGGCGGGGCAGGGAAGACCAGCGCGTTTGGGAAGCGCCGCTCGACCTCGGCTTCGAGGCTCGGTGACGCGCCGGCAACTACCGGCCTGCGTGCACTCCTCCAGACGGCCATGTCGATGGCGGCATTGCCCGCATAATCGAATCCATGCTCCCCGAAGCGCTCCACCAGATAGCTCTGCTTGCGGCTGCCGGAGAGGTTGCGGCTGCCGTCGCTGCCCCACGCGTCGTCGAACAGGGGGCTGAGATTGACTGACACGGCGTCGGCGACGCTTTGATCGGAGGCGGTCACCAGGCATAGCCTGCGCCCTGCCGATTTCTGCTCGCGCAGCCACTCGAGCAGATCAGCCCGGTAAGGGAGTAAAGAGCAGTCGAGAGCCGCCGCGGCGGTCAGACGGCGTTTGAATCCGGCCTTGCCGCGCGCGAGCCAGAAGGGCAGGCGGAACAAAAGCGAGGGCTTCCGTTTGACCGCGATGAGCAGCGATTCGTGCAGCGTATCGGTAGCGATAAGCGTGCCGTCGAGGTCGACGCAGAGTGGAACGTCATCGCTGTTGGGTTGCATGGAAGCTTGGCGGCGGACCAGCTACATTCTAACCACATGAGATGCGATCGATGCCTTTGGGGCTGCCTGATACGATAAATATTGTGTTTGCAGTTATTGAACGTAGAATTCGTGAAGGCATTACCGCCTACCTGTCGGGCCGGGTCGCCGAGTTGCCGCCGATTGCCGTAGAACAGCCCAAAGAAGCCTCGTTTGGCGAGTTTGCGCTCCCGGTCGCCTTCAGCCTGGCGCGCCAGTTGCGCAAAGCCCCGCGCGTCATCGCCCAGGAAATCGCCGCCGGTCTGCCGCCCATCGCCGGCGTCGCCTCCGTTGAGATCGCGGGCGGCGGGTTTCTGAATCTGCGCCTCGACCGGGGCGTGTATGCCGCGGGCCTGCTGCGCGGCGAGGATCTCCCCTCCGAGGCCGTGCCGGGCAAGGTGATTGTCGAGCATACCAACATCAATCCCAACAAGGCGGCGCACATCGGCCATCTGCGCAACGCCGTATTGGGCGATACCTTCGTCCGCATGCTGCGAGCCTGCGGCCGCCAAGTCGAAGTGCAGAACTACATCGACAATACCGGCGTGCAGGTGGCCGACGTGGTGGTCGGTTTCCACCAGTTGGAACACAAGACGACGGACGACGTGCGCGCGCTGATCGCCGCCGGCAAGTTCGACTACTACTGCTGGGACCTTTACGCCGCCACTTCGCTGTATTACAAGACGCATCCCGAGGCCAAGCAGTGGCAGCGCGACGCGCTGCACGACATCGAACACGACGAGGGCGTGGTCGCCGAGTTGGGCCACCTGATCGCCGACGCCATTGTCGAATGCCACCTGACGACGATGCTGCGTTTGGGCATCGAGTACGATGTCCTGCCGCGCGAGAGCGAGATCCTGTACCTGCAGTTCTGGGCGACCGCTTTCGAGCTGTTGAAGGAGCGCGGCGCGATCTATTTCGAGAAGGAAGGCAAGAACGCCGGCTGCTACGTCATGGCCGGTTCGCACTTCCGGGAGAACGCCGGCGACGAGGATTCTAAAGTCATCGTGCGCTCCAACGGCACGGTCACCTACGTCGGCAAAGACATCGCTTACCAGATGTGGAAGTTCGGCATTCTCGGCAAGGATTTTCACTACAAGCCGTTGCGGACGTACGACGACGGCCACATTGCCTGGGTCGCCACGCACGAACCGTATGACGGCGTCTCGCCTCGCTTCGGCGCAGGCACCGAGGTCTACAACGTCATCGACTCGCGCCAGTCCTACTTGCAGGACGTGGTCGTGGCGGGCCTGCGGGCGTTGGGTTTCAACGACCAGGCGGAGAGGTCGGTCCACTTCGGCTACGAGATGGTCGCGCTCACGCCGCGCACCTGCGTCGAGCTGGAGATTCCGGTCAGCGAGGAAGATAAGCAGAAGCCCTACGTGCTGGTTTCCGGCCGTCTCGGGCTGGGCGTCAAGGCCGACGATCTGATCGACAAGCTGATCGAGAAGGCGCGCCACGAAGTCGACTCGCGCCACGCCGACAAGCCCGAGGCGGAGCGGGCGGGCATTGCGCGCGACATCGCCGTGGGCGCGCTGCGCTACTTCCTGCTGAAGTTCACGCGCAACACCGTGATTGCCTTCGACTTACAGGAGGCGCTCAGCTTCGAGGGCGAGACCGGGCCGTACGTTCAGTATGCGGCCGTGCGCGCTCGCAGCATCTTCCATAAGCTCGAAGAACGCGGGCTGACCATCCCCGACTTTGCAGCGGTGCTTGACGAAGCGGCGATGGGCCGCCAGTTGGCGGACGAGAATTGCTGGCAGCTCCTGCTGGCCGCGTCGAAGGCATTCAAGGCGATTGAGAGCGCTCTGGCGAGCGGGGAGCCCGCCGCCGTGGCGAAGTACGCCTTCACCCTCGCCCAGTCGTTCAACACGTTCTATCACGACTATCCGGTGCTCGCGGAAGAAGACGACGAGAAGCGCACGTTCCTGTTGTGGATGACCGACTACTTCCGCACGCAACTGGAGCGGACGTTGACCATTCTGGGCATTCCCGCGCCAGAGTACATGTAAGCGGCATTCAGGCTGCATCGGCGAGGAGCGGGTGAGTTTCCGGGACTGCGGACTTCTGTTCGCCATCCCCCAGGAAGCGAGCCCGCGTACGCCGTCTGAAACCTCAAAGGGCTGCCCATATGCTGTGTGATAGGATGGCCACGGCGTGAACCTCTTACGTGTGAAGACCATGCTTCTGGCGAGCCTGCTGGCAGCCACCGCTCTCACCTCCGGCCAATCCCCGAAACTCCTGATTGAATTGAACGACGACGACCTGTTGCGGCGCGCTCCTGAACTCGCAGGGGTCGATTTCGACCGCAACGAAACGTTGGTCAGAACGGTGCTGCAGCCCGCGCTGGAGTCCCTCAACCAAACCTTCGGCGAATTTGCGGACTTCTCGGCATCGGAACAGATCTCCGAATTGCGTCTGGACAACGGAGGCGCCGGTGCGCACTCGCAAACTGAGCATTTCCGGTATGTGGCCAGCATGGCGCGAAACTCGCCGGAAGTGCACGAACTGCGCCTTTCCGCAAAGGAGAACAAGGTAGCGAAGGCGGGCGCGGGCGGCTTCGTCGCGGGCGACCGGTTCATCGCAATGATGGAGTTGCTGCGGCCTGAATTCGAAAGCCAGTTACGCATTCGCACCGTCGGGCGTCAAGGCGGCCAGGTGGTCTTTGCCTTTGTGGCGGGGTTCGGGGATGGCTCGAGCCTCACTCAGGGCTTTGTGTGGGTCGATCCGAAGCGTGCGCGGCCGATGCGGCTGCTATGTGAGACAACGCTCACCCAGGAGGGCGCTGCCGCTGAGCAACGGCGGCTCGATTTGATACTCTCCGAGGTGCATTTCGATGCATTGAATGCCACACTGCTGCTGCCCGCGCGGGCGGTATTCGACGTCTCGCGGAGCGACGCGCTGACGCACGCGGTTCATCGCTTCTCCGAATTCCGCTTGGACAGCCGCGACGGCGCGAACAACCCGGAATTGGCGAAGAAGAACGCGGGGGTATCGACTGCCGGCGTTGCGGAACGCGACGCGTTGGAAAGGTTCGGGGAGGGTGCGGCAGCGCTTGACGCAAGCAACGCAGCCGGAGCGGTTGCGCCATTGCGCGAGGCTCTGCGGCTCGATGCGACGCTCGCTCCGGCGCACTATCACCTGGCGCGCGCGCTGTATGAAACGGGCGACGCGACTGGCGCCGAAACGGAGCTGCGCGCGGCTCTGAGCGGCATGGGGAGTGTTCCCGCCGCACACAATCTGCTGGCTCGCCTGCTGATGGATCGCGGCGCGGCAGCGGAAGCGGTAGCGGAGCTGCGCGAAACGGTGCGACTGGCGCCTGACGATGCGAACGCGCACGGGAATCTGTCGGGGGTGCTGGAAGCCTCGGGCGATCGGGCCGGGGCGCTGGCCGAACTGCGACGCGCCGTTGAGCTGGCCCCCGCAAACGAGACTCTGAAGGCCCGCTTGAGCGCGATGACCGCCGCGCCGCCACAGCAGCCGCCGAACGGGAATGAGCCGATGATTCGCGTGGACGTGCGCCAGGTACTTGTGCCCGTTGTCGTGCTCGATAAGTCGGGTCACAACGTCAGCGAACTGAAGCAGTCCGATTTCCGTGTGTTCGAAGACGGAGTCGAGCAGACGATCACGAGTTTCCGCGCCGAGACCTCCGGTCAGGCGGTCGTCGAAACAGTGTCTAAATCCTCCGCTGTAGATGAGGCCGAAGCAAAACCTGCTGCACCCGCGCCAGCGACTGTCGCTCCGCCGCGCCATACTTATCTGCTGGTTGTCGACTCGCTGCACGCAGATTTTGCGAATCTGCACTACGTGCACAAAGCTCTGCAACAGTTTTTTGCGTCCGAGCAGCCGGGCGATTCGCAATACGGTGTAATTGCTTTGGGCCAACCGACGACGATCATCCAGAACTTGACGCGAGACCCGACGGCCGTCCTGGCTTCGCTCGACGATAAGGCCTTCTACAAGATGTACTCTGGTAGCCGAAAAGTGTCCGGCGCAAGTACCTTGAGTGAGTTTGTGCGGCACCTGGAAGAGGTGCGAAGGCTGGTCGATCAACAGGATCCCCAGGGCATTGAGGAGATGAAGCGACTGCCCGCGGAAGCCGATCGTTTCGGCTACGCGGAGCGCGCCGGAATGGCGTCGTTCCTGAGCGGGCTGCGGAGCCTGGTGAGCCAGTTGGCGAAGGGGAAAGAGCATCGCACGTTGGTGCTCATGTCCGACGGCTTCCAACTCGCGCCGGGCCACGATGCATGGGAGATGTTGCGGGCCTACTTCCCGGAACTGCCCAGGACATCGCTGGGCGGAATGGAGCGCATGCAGTCCGAATTCGAGAGTGTGGTGAAGGTGGCCGCACGTTCCAATGTTGTCATCAATACGATCGACTCGCGCGGTTTGTATGTGCAGTCGTGGGTGGATGCTTCATCGTCCGGGACAACCCCCAAGGTGGGGCCATCCGTAATGATGGCGATGACCTCGACGCAGACAGAGGCGGGGCAAACGCTGGGCGAATTCGCCGCCGCCACCGGGGGCACGTCGTACCAGAACAGCAACGACTTGCTAGCAGGCATCCGCCGGGCGGTTGCCGAAGGTCGCGACTACTATACGCTCGGCTATGTCTCGACCAACGCCGCAATGGACGGCGGGTTCCGCAAGATTGCGGTCGAGATAAGGGGTCGCAAGTTTACTTTAAGGACCAAACGCGGATATTGGGCGACGGAGAAGTGAAACGCAGTTGCGGGGATGACGAGGCACCCGCGGATCGCGCCGGACGCGGCGGCCGACCCGCCACTCATCCGGGAGAAGTGTAGGGGCTGGGGCCGGCATGCCGGTACAATGAAAGATTCCCCTTCATGACACTGGCCGCTAAGCTCGCATTCCAGTTTGAGAAAAAGATTCAGATTCGCGGTCAGGATCTTTACGCTCAGCAGGCCGTCAAAATCGTCGAAGCCAGCCCGAGTCATCTTGCCGCCGAGGTCCAGGGGACCCGGCTCTATGACGTAAGCCTGAACTACGCCGACGGGATCCTCGTTATCGGTTGCGACTGCCCGTATTACATCGACCAGGGGCCGTGCAAGCACATCTGGGCGGCGATTCTGGAGGCCGACCGGCGCGGTTCGCTGTCGGAAGCGCGCGAGTCCCGGTACCTGCAACTCGAGGACGATCTCGATGTCGATCTCGACATTCACGATCTCGACGGATCGGATGGCATCAACGGGCGGATAAAGCCGGGCCACCCCGTCCTGCCGCCGCCTCCTCCTCAGCCGCCACTCTGGCAGGAGCGTCTGACGGCGGTGCAGCGCATGGTGGAAGGATCACGCGCTCCCTCATCGGACGTCCATCGGGAATCGCAGATCTACTACGTGGTTGGTGTCGAATCCTCCAAGTATTCGGGCGCCATCACGCTCGAGTTGAAGGAACGGACTCGCAAGAAGAACGGCGATTGGTCCGTGTTGAAGGACCTGAGTCTCTCGTCTCAGCGGGTGATGGCGGCGCAGGATCCGCTCGATTCCGAGGTCCTGTCCTCCCTGTTGGGCGCTCAGGACTATTACGCCTACACCTACTCCTCCTACCGGCCGGTCTCCTCGGGTTCGCGGAACCGCGTGTTGCCGCCGGTGCTTGCGTTGCGGGTGATTCCCCGGCTCGCGGCGGCGGG
>Ga0181528_10000976_pt1 | contig 18437 bp, 17 predicted proteins | sample PEATcosm2014_Bin_47_FD_119742 | JGI IMG/M metagenome (GOLD analysis project Ga0181528, IMG submission 119742) | Peatland microbial communities from MTU Mesocosm Facility, Houghton, MI, USA - PEATcosm2014_Bin10_10_metaG | ecosystem: Environmental > Terrestrial > Soil > Wetlands > Peat | place...
GTGCTTCGCCAACACCTTCGTGATCGCCGCCGTCAACGTCGTCTTGCCGTGGTCAATGTGCCCAATCGTGCCAACGTTCACGTGCGGCTTGCTGCGGTCAAATTTCTCTTTCGCCATTGCTTTCGAGCTCCGTCTCTTATATTCGCTGCCAGCCGCCTTGCGGCCCGCGTCCGCCCAGGGGGCGGGCGTTGTGTCCCGCGCAGTTTGCCGCGCGGTACGGTTGAACTTTACTTGCCCTGCTTACCCTGCACCTTGGCCACAATTTCCTCGGCCACCGAGCGCGGCGCTTCTTCGTAGCGTGCAAAGTGCATCGAGAAGGTCGCGCGGCCCTGCGTGTTCGAACGCATGTTGGTCGCGTAACCGAACATCTCGGCCAGCGGCACCATGCTCTTGATCACCTGCGATCCGGCGCGATGCTCGATACCCTCGATGCGGCCGCGGCGGCTGTTCAAATCGCCAATGACGGTGCCCATGTACTCTTCCGGCACCACCACTTCCACGTTCATCACCGGCTCCAGCAGCACGGGGCTCGCCTTGCGGGCGGCCTCCTTGAAGGCCATCGAAGCGGCGATCTTGAACGCCAGTTCGTTGGAATCCACTTCGTGATAGCTGCCGTCGTAGAGCGAGGCCTTCACGTCCACCATCGGATAGCCGGCCAACACGCCGCCCTCCATGGCTTCCTTGATGCCCATCTCGATCGGCTTGATGTACTCCTTGGGCACCGAACCGCCCTTGGTGTCATCGCTGAACTCGAAGCCCTTGCCGGTCTCGTTCGGATACAGGCGGATCTTGACGTGTCCGTACTGGCCGCTGCCGCCGGTCTGGCGGATGTACTTGCCTTCGGCCTCGCTGTTCTTGCGCAGCGTCTCGCGGTAAGCCACCTGCGGCTTGCCCACGTTGGCCTGCACGTTGAACTCGCGCATCATGCGGTCCACGATGATTTCCAGATGCAACTCGCCCATGCCGCTGATGATCGTCTGCGAGCTGTCCTCGTCGGTGTGCACGCGGAAGGTCGGATCCTCCTGCGCCAGCTTGTGCAGGGCGACGCCCATCTTTTCCTGGTCCGTCTTGGTCTTCGGCTCCACGGCCACGTGAATCACGGGCTCGGGGAACTCGATCGTCTCAAGCAGTACCGGCTTGTCTTCGTTGCAAATCGTGTCGCCGGTGGTCACGTTCTTCAGTCCCACGCAGGCGCAGATGTCGCCGGCGCGGACTTCCGTGATTTCCTCGCGCTTGTTGGCGTGCATGCGCAGCAGGCGGCCAATGCGCTCGTGCTTCATGCGGTTGGCGTTGTACGCCATGTCGCCGGTCTTCAATACGCCGGAGTACACGCGGATGAACGTCAACTGCCCGACGAACGGGTCGGTCATGATCTTGAATGCCAGCGCGGCAAACGGCTCATCGTCGTTCGCGTGGCGAATTTCTTCCTTGCCGTTGTCCGGGTTCTTGCCCACCACCGGAGGAACATCCAGCGGCGACGGCAGGAACTCGACCACTGCGTCGAGCAGCGGCTGCACGCCCTTGTTCTTGAAGGCCGTGCCCAGGATCACCGGGAAGATCTTGATGGCGATCACCGAGCGGCGCAGAGAAGCCTTCAGCTCCTCCACCGAAATCTCGTCGCCCTCGATCCACTTCGCCATCAGCGTGTCGCCGTCGTCGTTTTCGACGATGGTTTCCACCATCAGCGCGCGCATCGCGGTCGCCTTCTTCATCAACTCGGCGGGAATCTCCTCCACCTCGTAGTCGGCGCCCATCGTCTCGTCGTGCCAGTAGATGGCCTTCATCGCGAACAGATCGACGCAGCCCTTGAACTTCTCGGCCTGCCCGATCGGCATCTGGATCGGCACGGGCTTGGCGGCCAGGCGCTTGCGGATGGTGTCCACCGCATGGTCGAAGTCCGCGCCCATCTTGTCCATCTTGTTGATGAAGCAGATGCGGGGCACGGCGTACTTATCGGCCTGGCGCCACACGGTCTCACTCTGCGGCTCCACGCCATGCACGGCATCAAACACGGCCACCGCGCCATCCAGCACGCGCAGGCTGCGTTCCACCTCGGCCGTGAAGTCCACGTGGCCCGGGGTGTCGATGATGTTGATGGTGATGTCTTTCCACTTGCAGGTGGTCGCGGCGCTGGTGATGGTGATGCCGCGCTCCTGCTCCTGCGCCATCCAGTCCATCGTCGCCGTGCCTTCGTGAACTTCACCGATGCGATGCAGGCGGCCGGTATAGAACAGAATGCGCTCGGTCGTCGTCGTCTTGCCGGCATCGATGTGCGCCATGATGCCGATATTCCTGCAACGCTCTAATGGAACTGTGCGAGCCAAAGCCTCTACCTATCCCTTTATTTCAATGCCGGGCTGTTCAAACTGAATGAGCCCGTGCTGGTTTCTGGTCGTGGGCGCCCTTCTTCAAAGGCCTGCCCCGCCGCATGGAACAATCGCAATTCGCAGCAAATCCCGCGGGGGCTAACCCGCGGGAAATCTTACTTACCAGCGATAATGCGCGAAGGCCTTGTTGGCCTCGGCCATGCGGTGTACGTCTTCCTTCTTCTTCATCGCCGCGCCGCGGCCATTGGCTGCATCCAGCAGCTCGTTGGCCAGCTTGTCCACCATGCCCTTTTCCGAGCGGCTGCGCGAATACGAAATCAGCCAGCGGATGGCGAGCGAGGTGCGGCGGTCGGCGTTCACTTCCACCGGAACCTGGTAGTTGGCGCCGCCCACGCGGCGGGTCTTCACTTCCAGCAGCGGCTTGCAGTTCTCTACAGCCTTCTTGAACAGCTTCAGGGCCTCGTCGCCGCCCTTGTCTTCCAGCTGCTTCATGGCCTTGTAGAAGATGTTCTGCGCCGTGCTCTTCTTGCCGTCCCACATCAGGTTGTTGACAAACTTGTTGGCCAGCGTCGATCCGTAGATCGGATCCGGCATCGGTTCGCGCTTGGCGACATGCCCTTTTCTTGGCATTGCTGTCTCCTCTTCCCGCCTCTGGGGCGGTACTCCCGGCCGCTCCCCGTGTGGGGCGCCGGGCGGTTATAAAACTGTTAGGCCTTGGGCCGCTTGGCGCCGTACTTGGAACGGCTCTGCCTGCGGTTGGCCACGCCCACCGAATCCAGCGTGCCGCGAATTACGTGATAGCGGACACCGGGAAGATCCTTTACGCGGCCACCGCGGATCAGCACAATCGAGTGCTCCTGCAGGTTGTGGCCAACGCCGGGGATGTAGGTGGTCACTTCGATGCCGTTCGTCAAACGGACGCGCGCAACCTTGCGCAGCGCCGAGTTCGGTTTCTTCGGCGTCTGGGTGTAGACGCGGGTGCAGACTCCACGCTTTTGCGGGCAGGCCTGCAGCGCAGGACTCGCCGTCTTGTAGCGCGGCGCCTTGCGCCCCTTACGCACCAGCTGATTAAACGTAGGCACTCTTTGTTGCTCCTTGTCTTTACAGGCGCACGATGGCGCTCCGCCGGCCGCCGCCGCACGCTGTTTTCCGCGTGCATCCCGCAGCCGAATCCCGGCTGCGCATACCGCGCGCCACCGGTCCAACCCAGCCGCTCACGCGACCGTCCATGCTTGATTCCGCGCAGCCCGGCCATACAACCGCCCAGACTTTGCGTGTTTCCTGTGATAGAGGCAGCGACGGTGACGCTTGAATCCCCGCTTGCGCCCCGCCCATGTTGGGCAGGGTACTCCGCTGGGAGCATTCCGTTTCGCAACCTGAACCTGCATACCCCGTTGCAAAGCGCCACGGGCAGCGCAGATCCGTTTCAGCGAGGGAGCCCGAACCACAACCGCCGTGAAGCGGCCCCGGGCTGGTCGTACCTTACAGCTCGACTCAAAAACACACAGACAAGCCTTGCGTACTCGCAGAACCCTTTGATAATAGCAACAGCCGGCAAGCCCGGTCAACGGCTGGAAGAGACTTTTTCCCGTGAACTCGATGCTCTACCGCCCAGCTTCGGCTTTTACCCCGTCCGGCAATGGCACTCCCCACGTCCGAGCGATGTCGCGCATCACCTCTTCGGTGGCTTCTAATGCCTCGGCCTGATGAGGATCAGTTAACGCCAGATGCCAGGCTACCGTTGCCTCCTCCATTGCTTGCTTAGGGTCACCCCCCAGACGAACCATCGCACCCGAATGCACACAATGGGCGACTGCCGAATTTGGTGCGAGTGCAAGGGCACTTTCCGAATCCTCAAGCGCCTCTCTTGATCGGCCTAAACCAAAGAGAACAATAGCCCTGCGATACAACATCCTCGCCGCCGCCGCCCGTCCGTCGAATTCCCCCTCATACACCAGCATTGCGCTCCCACCCAGACGGGCTTTGGGCTCCAGTCCGCGGAAACCGGCAAACGGGCCTCCCGGGTATTCCTCCAGAATAGCCTGGGTACTGCTGACAAAGACAATGCCGCGCAAGGTGGTTGGCAAAGGATCTATGTATAAGAGTCCAATGGGCGGACAGCTCACGCCATAGCTCACTGGACGCACAAAATAAATTGTCCCTACATAACATGGAGTACCTGGATGCTCATCCATGTATTGCTTTACCTGCCAATAGCTTTGCCCGGAATCAGTATTCGGCAGTAGGCGGTAGAGGTTGCCCGGCCCACCCGAGGCTTCGTTGGCGTAGGAGAGGTAATTGGGATAGCAGGCCAGGGAACTGCCCACATGCGCCACAAGTGCCAGTCCCAACACGATGGCCACCCAGCGCTGCCGCCGTGCCAGGCACAGTGCCCCGCGGCGGTCACCACGATCAGCAGCGGCAAAATAGGCAGCAGATGCCGCACCCCGCTGATTCTTTGAATCAGCAGACTGGCCGCCAGATACAGCAGCACAGGCAGCAGGAAAAACAGCACGGCGCGCATTCGCTTCCTGCCCAGATGGCGGAGCCCATACAGCCCAATGGCAAAAAACAGCATCGTCCCCAGCGTTAGCTTGACGACCAGCACCAGTGGAAAAAAGTACCAGGGCGCATTTTGCTTGTGCACACCTAGAATGGCGCCGCCTTCGGCGGTAGTGTTCACCAGTCCGTGCACCTCTACCAGGCCATCCAGGTAGGCCTGTGGCAGCAAGTGCACCGCCTTTAAGCCCTGTATTACCAGCACATCTGGAGACTTCATCCGGTCTAACTTTTGCCTCTGGATGGCGTCCGAATCGCGGCGGTGGCCCTGGGAATAACGCAAGCCGTAGCCAGCCCAGATGACAAGCGCAGCCAACACGACCATGCCGGCCACTCCAGACAGGTTGCGCAGTACGCGGCGACCGCGGGGGGCGGGAGTCAACCAGACCTCCAGCACCGCCAGTAGCGGCAGCATCACCACCAGTACTCCGCCGGAATGTTTGCTAAGCAGCGCCAGTCCCAGACAGAGTCCGGCAGCAATGAGCCGCAGCGGCGTGGGCGAGTCTACCCACTGGTAGAATGTGAAAATCGTCAGCAGCAGAAACAGAGTGATGGCCACATCATTGAGAACAAGTGGCCCGTGCGCCAGTAGATTAGGTTCAAAGGCCACTAGGGCAGTTGCCAACGCCGCCGCCATCGGGCCAAACAGCTTGCGGGTCACCCACCAGACGGCAGCACATAGTCCTAGTACAAATATGCTTACAGCGGCGCGAGCTCGCAGCAGAATGGGCCACCAATCAGCCCGCGTATACATCCAATAGATAGCCTGATCCGCTTCTTCTTCTCCGGCTATGCCCACTTGGCAGGCGGACTGCTCATTGGCCAACCCTGCACCGGCGGCGGCCACCATTTTGGCCAGCGGAGGATGCTCACGGCCATAGGCGTAGTCTCCACAGGCCAGGGCGCGCATGCCCGCATACAAGTGCGTGGATTCGTCGGCGTGCTGCGACATCTGCCGGACACTGAAGCCCATCTGAAGGGCCATCAGCAGGCAGAGCACGGCCGGTACCAGCCATTGCAGGCGTGAGTGTTTGCGGAATAATTGGTCTACACGTTCCATCATGGATATGAACCTAATCGCCTGCGTTCGCGTCTGTGCTGCGGACAGGGGAAGCATAACGCGCTACAAAAATGCGTTTTAATAGCAAGAGTCTCTTTTCAAACAACTCGTAACTCAGCGCGGCCACCAGGAAAGAAATCGCCGCAATCACAACCATATAAGCAACAGATATGAATCCAACTTCTGAGATTGATTGCGCAGTGAGACGCGGGAAGATATAGATCGCGCCAAGGCCGATGATGGGAACATGGTAGACGTAGATCCCATAGCTGTAACGGCCAATAGGCGCCAGTACACGGGATTGGAGAAGTTTTTGCGTACCCCCCCCCCCCCGACTCTCCGAGTGCGCCGCAAACAGAACCAGCGCGCCAAAGCCAATGGCCAAAAGCGTGAATCCACCGCATTCCGTAAATAGGTGCATCGCATCATCCACTTGATGCACAGTTGTACTGCCTACTCCATAGATCATCCTGCCAGCAATCTCTGGGAAGGTAATGAGCCATGTAAAAAATGCAAAGAAGCTACACAGGCAAGTCGCGGCCACCCAGGGCAGCCAGTTTTGCAGCTTTTTCATCCACTTCGGCTGGCGGTAGAGCCAAGCACAGAGGGCGCCGATGAAAAGACTATCCAAGCGGCAGACGGTGGCCAGCGCGATGGTGATCGAGGCTGGTGGCACGAGCGCCTGCACTCCAACATGCAATGCCCAAGAAAGGCGAATCGCGGCGGAAGCAATCGTAAGGCCGATGGCGACCCACGGGATGGCACGGGGACGAACCAGCCACAGCAGGAGTGGCCAGAAAAAGTAGAACTGCTCCTCCACTCCCAGTGACCAGAAGTGGGCGACTATACTCGCAAAATGGCTGTCCCACTTCGCCACCCAAAGCCCGGTCCAGTTGGTCAGGAAGCAGAGAAAGACCCAACGGTCCCGCGGCAGCGGAAGATTCCTGACGACCTCCGCGGCACCCGGCATCTGATAACGAGTCAAAACCACGCCGAACAGAATCAGCCCAACCAGAACCGAGTAATAGAGCGGAAAGATGCGCAGAATGCGGCGACCGTAAAAACCGGAGAAGTAATTCCCCGCCTCGCGTGTCTCCATCAGGATTCCCGTGATGAGAAATCCTGAGAGCACAAAAAACAAGTCAACGCCGATCCAGGCTTGCCCGAGGTAAAGCTGCAAGTAACCCAGCGGCTGGTTCACCGCTGGGATGAAGTCTTTTATGTGGTGAAAAAAGACGAGGATGATGGCGATGGCTCGAAGGCCTTCGAGCGATTGGAGCTTGCGCCCGGCAATTCCCTGAGGGTTGGTCGGTTGTTCCAGAACCAGAGAAGTTGTCACAGTACGCCGCCTTGCGCAACGGCGGAATGACAACTCCACCGCACCACCGGATTTACTCTAAAGATTTTGCGTTGCTTCTCAGAATCGCGTGACTACGACTTTGGTTCCGTGTTTTCTATCACTGGCGTCTGTGATGCAACCCTCGGTGGCCTCAGCGCAGCACGCTCATCACCACGCCGCCCAGCACCACCAGCGCGCCACCGGCCATCACGGGACGCCCCGGCGTCTCATGGAAGAAGAGGATGGCCGTGGCCTGCGCCACCAGGAAGAAGATGACGATGTAGATGCCCATCAGCCGACTGAAGTCCAGGCTCGTCAGGTTCACCATCAATCCGTAGACCACCAGCGTGGCGCCCCCGGCCAGCAGAAGCCATCCGGCGCGGCGGCCCAGCCCGGCGCGGATCAGGGCATCGCCACCCACTTCGAGCGCGGCGGCAAGAACCAGCAGAAAGAAAATGCGTAAGGTCATCGGGTCTCCTGGAAGTTCTCTTCTTCGTTTACCGAAGTTCTCTTCTACCAAAGCTGCGTCGCGCCTGGCGTCGAGTAACGATTCGCGGCCTACGGGTGAACAAATACCGCCCGCGCCGCGTCATTGCAAAAAAACTAGCTGGCGCCTTCGCCCAGGGCCGACACCGCGTCGTGGCGAGTGCGTTCGAGCGCCCGCTGCATCTGGGCAAAGAGCTCCTTCGACTGCTCGTCGGTGGCATCCGGCGGCACAGTGATGGGCGTGGCCCAGCGCACATGAACCTTTGAAAATGGCCGCGGAATCATCATCCGGTCCCACGAGCGCAGAATCCACGGACGCTGGCAGGCCAAATAAAAGCAGAGGATCGGCGCTCCGGTGCGGCGGGCCAGCGCGATGGGTCCGGGCTTAGCCACGTAGATGGGGCCGCGCGGACCATCAATGGTGAAGGCCGCGATATGGCCTTCGTCGAGCGTGCGCTGCATGCCGAGCAGGGCCGCGGAGCCTCCGCGTGAACTCGACCCGCGCACGGCCAAAAAGCCAAAGCTCTCGATGATGCGCGCAATGTATTCGCCGTCGTAGCTGAGGCTGGTCATCACGGCGATGCCCTGTCCGTGGAAATACCACGTCGCTGGAATCACGGAGCGGTGCCAGAAGGCTCCAATGCAGAAGGGCGGTGGCGGCTGGCCGGGTTGCTTGCCACCCGGCTCGCGGCTTTCCTCGTAACTCTCTTCATAGCGCAGGGTGCGGCCGATGATGGAGATGAGCAGGTGTCCGAGGGTGGCGATGAACCAGAGCGAGAGCCGCTGCTTGAAGCTGAAGCGCTGAGCTGGTTTTGACTGAGGCGTAACCTTCGACTGCGGCGCCGTGTCTGTCCCAGGCGCGACCTCGGGCTCGGTCGGCAACTCGCTGTCGGGTTGGGGCGGGTTGCTCACGGGATAAAGGATTCTACCGCGGGTTCTGCTGGCGGGCGGACTGCCATGCGCGGGCGGCACGCAGGCGACTGCCAATGGGCGGATGCGAGTGGAAGAGCCATACCACCAGACGCGAAGGCTCCTGCTCGCTCAGGTTCTGAGCCGCCAGCTTCTCCAGGGCGCTGCAGAAGGCGTCGGTCGTGCCCAGGGTCTTCCATGCATAGACGTCGGCGCGGCTCTCGTTGAATCGTGAGTAGGCGTTCATCACCGGCACCATGGCCACGCTGACCGCGGTTGCCACCAGGATCATCAGTGGCAGGTTGGCAAAGTCAATCTGCGCCAGCGGATGCTGCCAGTCGAACTCCGCCCAGCGAATGGCCAACTTAACGCACCAGAAACCGAAAAACGCTACCGCTCCCTGGAAGCAGATGGCCTTGAGAAGATGATGGCTGGAGTGGTGGCCGACCTCGTGCGCCAGAATGGCTTCAATCTCGTCCGGCGTGCAAGTGGCTAAGAGCGTGTCACTTAGGACGATGCGGCGCGTCTTGCCCAGTCCGATGAGGGCGGCGTTGGCCTTGCGGGTGCGGTCGCTGAGCGTCCACTCGTAAACGCCGCGAATTTTAGCGCCGGCCTTTTCACCCATGCGGGTCAGCCGCGCGGTAAGGTCTGCGTCGTCCAGGGCGCGGAAGCGGAAGAAGATGGGGAAAAACACCACCGGGGCGACATGCGCCACCACGACCGTCAACAGCATGAAGAGCAGCCATCCCGCCACCCACCACCAGTGCGGCATCCAGCGGATGAGCATATACACCACTTGCACCAACACCTGGCTGACTACAAACACCAGCAGGAAGCCCTTCACCTGGTCCCACATCCAGCCGCGAAGTCTTTGACGGCTAAGGTGATAGCGGTGCTCGACCAGGAAGAGAGCGTAGTCAACGCCGAGGCTGACCACGCGGGTCAGCAGCAGAAGAATGGTGGTGTAGTAGAAGAGCGCCAGGGCGGGACGGTCTCCGGCAAGGTGGAAGGCAAAGTCGCGGTAATTGCGGGACCATCCGGCGGCCAGCACCAGGGCCATCAGCAGCACTCCCAACACCACGTCGGCCACGCCCAGCCGCCGTACCCAGCGGTGGTAGCGCCGCGACTCAGAGGCATTGGCCGGAGCCGCGGGTAGCGTACCAGGTGTTGGAGAAAGAGTAGACATCACTGAACCCAGTGTACCGGAATCGAAGAGGCTGCCGCAGCCTGCGTTGCATACAAAGGGGTTACCGCAGGTGCACTACTTGAGCTCGGTGACCGCAGCACCTTCGGGCGGAACAAGCTGGAACTGCTCGGGCTTGAGCGGATCGTTGAGGGTGAGCTTCACCATGTGGATGGCAATGCGGTACTCGTCCCTGGGGCGCTCAATCTCAATGATGGAGGGGTAGCGCGTGCCGTTGAAGTCCTGCACCTCCCCGTAGTGCACGTCGGTGGCAATGGCTCCGGCTTCGTCGTAGATGGTCTGACGGTAAATGTCGAGATCAGCGCGGCTGAAATAGATCTTGCGGTGCAGGTGCCAGGCGCCATCCTGAGCTCGGCGCACCACGGCAATGTGATAGTTGGGCTGGGTGGCGGAGGCGTGCGTCTTGGCATCCACCACGGCCTGCGTGCCCTCTTCGAGGAAGGCGATCTCCGTGGCAGGGTCCACCGGCGGCAGCACCAACGCCTCGTAGATGACCTGCGGGCGAAGGTTTTCCAGCGAGTTGTCGCTGACGTGCGTGACCTGGTTGGCTCCGGTGATGAAGCGGTTCTTGGGCGGAATGGAGAGCTTGAAGCGGTCGCCGTCGCTGACCATGTCAAAGGCGCGATTGCGCACAATGGGCAGCAGGCCGATCATGCGCAGCATGGATGGTTTCTGCAACAGGATGTAGCCGCGAATCTGCTGATACTCGGTGACTTTTCCCTTTTTTTCGCCGCCCACCGTGGTGTCAATATCCACCGTGGCGTTCATAGTGGTAACGGCTGCGGAGAGCTGATTGATTTTGGCCAGCAAATCCCCCTGCGTTGCGCTCAAAAGGGGCTCGGTAGCGCGATGGTGCTCCACCCGGTGCGAGCGCAGCAGGCAGCCGCTGGTGCCCAAAAGGCACAGCAGCAGAAATCCAAAGCTCAGGCTGGCACGTATTATGCGCAGGAAGTCACTCTCCACGGATTCTCAACATTAGGAAGACGCTCCGTTCAGTATATCGAATCGCAGGCCTCCGGGGACAAATGCCACTGCGGGAGTCAGCGGTTTCCGCACATTAGTAACAGATGGAGATAACTTCCCGGGTATAGAGCGAGGAATTGTCCGGAGGCACTCCGCCTCAGTGCGACTCGGGGTCGCCGTGCGCGGCGGGCTTTTCCGCCTTGTGTTTGGCGGCCGCGGCAACGTCATCGGGCAAGGCCGGGAACTGCTCGTCCTTGCGGTCGGCCAAGGCCACCCGCATGAAGTCTATCCAGATGGGCAGCGCGGCCTGCGCGCCGGTCTCCTTGGCGCCGAGGGTCTTCTTTTCGTCGAAGCCCACCCAGACGCCGCAGGTAATGCTGGGCGAAAAGCCCATGAACCAGGCATCGGTGAAGTCGTTGGTGGTTCCCGTTTTTCCGGCCACGGGGTGGTTGAGCTTTGTAGCCGCGTAGCCGGTGCCGTGCAGCACCACGCCGCGCAGCAGTTCCACCATGATGCGCGCCGAGTGTGCGCTGATGACGTCGCGCACATCGCCCACGTCCTGCTCCAGCACGTGGCCGTCGTAGTCGGTCACCTTGCGCAGCATGTGCGGACTGAGGCGCACGCCGTCGTTGGGGAAGGTCGTGTAGGCGGCGGTGTGCTCCAGCAGCGTCACTTCGGCCGAGCCCAAGGCCACCGGCAGGTACGGCTGAATCTCCGTGGTGATGCCGAACTTATGCACGTACTCAATCACCGTCTTGATGCCGACGCGCTGCGCCAGCCGGATGGCCGGGATGTTACGCGAATCGGCGAGGGCGTGGCGCAGGCTGATGGTGCCTTCATATTTGCCGTCATAGTTGTGCGGCGACCAGGTGCCGCCGGCGCCGGGGAAGCTGATGGGCGAGTCCTGTATGGTGTCGTCCGGCATGGCGCCCTGCTCCACGGCCGCCGAATAGACATAAGGCTTAAAGGAAGATCCGGTCTGGCGCAGGGCCTGGGTGGCGCGGTTGAACTTCGATTCGTCGAAGTCGCGGCCACCGACCATGGCGCGAATCTCTCCGGTGTTGTTGTCAATGGCCACGAGTGCGGCCTGCGCACCACTGTCCTGCTCCAGCGCAACCTGCAGATGCTGATTGGGCTCGACCAGCAGCACGCGCACGTATGCTATGTCACCGACGGCCAAAATCTCCGAAGGATTGCGATGCGTGGTCCATGCCATATCGGCCGGGCGCAGGGTGGCCGTGTACTTGCCTATCTTGAACTCCGCCTGGGTGGGGCTGACCACGCTGACCAGCGCGTGGAAGTAGCCGCCCGCCTCCGGAGTGTGCGCCCAGTCGGCGTGCTCGTAGGTGGCAAAGTCGTCGCCCGAGGCATAGACGTTGGGCAGGTGAGCCTTCCATCCGTGGCGGCGCTCGTAGGTCGCCAGGCCATCCAGCACGGCGCGGTTGGCCACCCTCTGCAATGCGCCATCCAGCGTGGTGTAAACCTTCAGTCCGCCCTCGTGCACCTGGTCGGTGCCGAACTTCTTCTCCAAATAGCGCCGCGTCTCCTCCACAAAGTAGGGCGCCACGTTGTTGGGATCGCTCAGCAGACGCAGGTTCAGCGGCTTGCTCTTGGCCTCCATGGCCTCGGCGGCCGTGATGCGTCCGTCCTCCATCATGTTGTTGATGACCAGGTTGCGGCGGCGCAGGGCCTTGTCCGGATTGTTGATGGGCGAATACGCGCTGGGCCCCTTGGGTAGCCCGGCCAATAGCGCCGCCTCTTCGATGGTCAGATCCTTGGCCTTCTTGCTGAAGTAATATTCCGAGCCGGCCTCAAAGCCATAAACGCCGTGGCCGAGAAAAATCTGGTTGGCGTACAGAGTGAATATCTGCTCCTTGGTGAAGCGGCGCTCAATCTGGATGGCCATCATCACCTCCTGCACCTTGCGCCCGAACTTGCGGTCCGGGTTGAGGAACAGGTTGCGACTGAGCTGCATGGTCAGGGTGCTGGCCCCCTGGGCGCGCGATCCGCTGCTGAGGTCGCGATAGGCGGCGCCCATGACGCGCCACAGATCAATACCCCAGTGGCGTTCAAAGTCCTTGTCCTCAATAGAGATGACGGCGTCGCGCAAGACCTTCGGATAATCCTCATAGCGGGCGATGACCCGGCGTTGCAGGGCGAAGCTGCCAATGACCGCGCCCTTGTCGTCGTAAAGCTCGGTGATGGAACTGGGGCGGTAGCGTTCGAGATCGGTGACCTGCGGCAGGTCGGTCGAATAGACAAAGAGCAGTCCGGCGAGGGCTCCGAACATGGCCGCCGCCATCACGGCCAGCCCAAAGATCACCCGCGTCACCACGTGCGTGCGCTCGGCTGGAGGGATCGGCTGGACCTGCTTGTCTTCGACACTGCTCATCGCGGGAGTTCGCTCATTTTGGAGGCGTTTGGATAGCGCAAGGATACCACCCGGGCGATGGGTGGACCGAACCTGGCGAACCACTGCGGCCAACCATGGGGGCATGGTCTGGTGATTCCGGGCTGCTGTCTCTATCTTGTGATTCTTTGGCTGATTATTCTCGACCCGAAGGGATTCGTTACGGCTCCGGCGTGTCCGACTGCGGGTGCTGGCGCGCTTCCATCCAGTTTTGCAGGATGAGGACGGCCGCGAGCTGATCCACCACGGCGGCACGCTTTTTGATGGACATCTCCGTCTCCCGCAGCACGCGGTTGGCCTCCACCGAGGTAAGCCGCTCATCCCACAGGTGGATGGGCAGGTCGAAGTGCTGGCGCAGCATGTCAACGAACTCACGCATGCGGCCTGACTGAATGCCTTCGGCGCCGCTCATGCGCAGGGGGAGCCCGACGACCAGTTGGGCCACGCCCAGGCGGCGGATGACCTCATCAAGCGCGGCCAGGTCGGTTCTTTTATTGCGCCGGCGGATCGTTTCCAGCCCCTGCGCCGTATAACCAAGCGGATCCGTGACGGCCAGTCCGATGGTGCGGCTGCCGACATCGAGGGCCATGATGCGCCCCGGCGGGTTATCCTGTTCATGGTGCGTCACAATCCAAAGTATAGTGCCTGAAGACCGCCTGCGCCGTTTGTGCCGCAGGCTGAGAGCGCCGGGAGAGAGAAACCATGGAGCCGTTGCAATCCGCCCCCGCCGAGCCGGAAGCCACGCCCGCGACGGCCACGACTGGCGCCATCCCCGCGACGGCCATCCCCGGACAGACCACCCCAGCCGCGCCCGCGGCCGGCAGCCTGCACTCCGCCATGAGCAACGCCGAGCGCCGCCGCCACGCCCGCATTCAGAGCACCTCGCTGGCCGTCATCAGCGTGGGCGGCATCCTGACCCTGATGTACATTGCCAAGGCCGTGCTGGTGCTGGTGCTGACCAGCGTGCTACTGGCTTTCATGCTGGAACCCATCGTGGAGCTGTGCCAGAAGATTCGCCTGCCGCGCTCGGTGGGCTCGATGGTGGCCGTGCTGGTGATGTGCAGCGCGCTCTACGGCATCTTCTACGTCAGCTACAACCAGGCCAGTGAGTTTGTCACCGAACTGCCCAAGTACACGGTCCGCATGCGCTCGGTGGTGAACCACGTAAGGCAGAGCGCGGAGCGCGTCCGCCAGACGACGCGCAACGTGCTGCCCGACGACAAGGCCGACAAAAACACGGTGACCGTCCGCCAGACGTCGAGCTGGACCGAGCAAATTACCAACGGGGCGGTGGGCGCCAGCGAGGCCATCATGATGGCCGCCTTCGTGCCCTTCCTGGTCTTCTTCATGCTCAGTTGGAAGGACCACGTACGGGCCAGTACCGTGATGCTCTTTGACATGGATAACCGGCAGACGGCCTACGTCACCCTGGGCCTGATCGCGCAGATGATTCGCGGCTTCATCGTGGGCAACGTCATCATCGGCATCATTTTGGGCGTCACCAGCACCATCGCCTTCTGGATACTCGGCGTACCCTACTTCTACGTGATTGGGATGATCAGCGGAGTGGTCAGCCTGCTGCCGTATTTAGGCATCGTGCTGGCCATTCTGCCGCCGGTGGTGGTTAGCATGAGCACGCTGACCGTGGGCACCTTCATGGCCATCGCCATGGTGGTGGGCGTCAGCCATTTGATCGCCCTCAACGTGCTTTATCCGAAGATCATCGGCAGCCGCCTGCAGTTGAATCCGCTGGCCGTAACCTTGTCGCTGCTCTTCTGGGGATGGCTGTGGGGCGCCATGGGCTTGATCCTGGCCGTGCCGCTGACGGCCGCCCTGAAGATCATCTTCGACCATGTGGAAGGCCTGAAGGCCTACGGCAACTGGCTGGGCGAGTAAACCCGGGATCCTCTAATTCAACCGGCTGAATCTGCAAGAGATCGATGCCACCTGACGGTGAGCGAGGGCGGTGTGTCGCAGTCGGATAATGCCTTTGCCATGGCTCCGGGTGCGGCGCTGGACCTGAAGATCGCAAAGAAGGTTTACTTCCGCGCGGCAGAGTTTGACTACGTTTACACCCATCACAATCTAGGTGATGGACTGACGCACCAGAACAACATCCGCTATGGAAGCGGCCTGCTGTTCATGTTCTAGGCAGTCCGTAATGTAGTCTGATACCAAGCACGCTGGTTCCAAGTTCGTTGGGAACCGTTCGATTGCCCCATGCCGGCCTTCGCTCCGCCGGTGTGGGGCTCTCTTCTTGCCGGAAAGGCCCAGGTCGCGTCTGTTCCGGGCGGCAAAAACAAAGCGGCGCAGCCGGTGGGCTACGCCTGGGTCATCTCTGTAGTTGATTTCTTCTATTCGGCGTTTTTCTATTCTTCGACGCTTGCGACCTCGGGCCAGCGCAGTTTGCTCTTGATGAGCGCCTTGCGCAACTCCTCTTCGACATCTTCCTCGTCGTGCAGGCGGACCATGGCCATCTCGCTGATCAGAAGGTAGCGGGCGCGCTCTAGCATCTTCTTCTCGCGGAAGCTGAGCGGCTTTTGCGCAGCCAGCGTCAGCAGGCCCTTCAGCACGATGGCCACATCGAGCAGGCTGCCGGTGCGCATCTTGTCGGAGTTTTCCTTGAAACGGTTCTTCCAGTCGGTGCTGCTTTCGCACTGGCCGTCGCTCAGGTATTCCAGAATCTTCTGCGCCTCGCTGTTTTTGACCACGCGGCGCAGGCCGACGGCCTCGGCGTTGTGGAACGGAACCATGACTTTGAGGCTGCTGGCGCGGATGCGGAGGAGGTAAAAACGCTCCACCTGGGCGCCGATGGTGCGGCTGGATATTTGTTCAATGACTCCGACCCCGTGGTTTGGGTAAACCACCTTTTCGCCGACGTTGAAGATGGTCATACTCATGCGAAGACCCGGGCGACCGCAGTTGATGGGGCGGAACGCCTGATTATACGGGGCGCGCTTGGGCTGGGTCAATGAAGCGGATTCCCGCCCGGTGCGCCCATGCCCGTGGCGCGCTATAATGGAGAGCATTAGGACACCCCACCGCGCGCGGCGACCCCGCGCGCAAAGGTTTTTAGCAATGCCTGAACATGTAAAGAAAAAGCTCCTGGAAGAGATCAGCGTCCTGGAGCACGAGTTGAACCACGAGCTGCCGGCCGAGTTGAAGAAGGCCGTCGCCATGGGCGATTTGAGCGAAAACGCCGAGTACCACATGGCCAAGCAGCGCCAGGAATTTGTGCGCGCGCGCCTGGGCATGATGAAGAAGCGCATGGCCGAGTTGTCGCTGATGAACCTGGCGAACATTCCCCATGACAAGGCCGCGCTGGGCTCGACCATCGTTGTCTTCGACTCCGTCAAGGAGGAGGAGATCAGCTACAAGCTGGTCACCAGCGAGGAAAGCGACGTGACCAAGGGCCTGGTGAGCACCACCTCTCCCATTGGCCGAGCCCTGATGGGCAAAAAGGTGGGCGACGTGACCGCAGTGGTCACTCCGGGCGGCACGCGCGAGTTCGAAGTGCTGAAGCTGACCACCATGCACGACGAGGCGGAAGAGGCCAAGGGTTAAGCCATGACCTGGACCAGCGCGGTGGGCAAGTATTGCGGCAAGCTGCTGTACAAAATTGTGGACGGCCTGGCGCTGACCCGCATCTCGCCCAACATGCTTACGTTTATCGGCCTGCTGATTAACGTGGTGGCCGCGCTCTTCTTTGGCTTTGCCAGCGCGGACAACAACCAGCCGCGCCGCTTTCTCTACGCCGGGCTGGTCATCATCGGCGCCGGAATCTTTGACATGGTGGACGGCCGCGTCGCACGGGCCACGAACCAGGTCACCATCTTCGGAGCCTTCTTTGACTCGGTCATTGACCGCTACTCCGACGTGGCCATCTTCTTCGGACTGCTGGTGTATTACGCCAGGGCCAACCGCTTCTTCTATGTGGTGATGGTGGCGTTCGTCATGACCACCTCGGTCATGGTCAGCTACACCCGCGCCCGCGCCGAGTCGCTGATCCCCACCTGCAAGGTGGGCTTCATGGAGCGCCCCGAGCGCATCGTGCTGGTCATCATCGGAGCCCTATTCAACCACATGGCTCCCGTGCTGTGGGTGCTGTCCGTGCTCAGTACCATCACGGTCATTCACCGCATCCGCTTTACCTACACCCAGAGCACCGCGCAGGAAGCCGCCGCCAAACTCAGCGCCGCGGGATGAAGATCGCATCCGCGTAAGAACCGGATGAGTGCCGCGATGCTATCCTGTACCGTTCCTTGTGTGCCGTTCCTGGTATTCCCCGTTTTGAGGTGAAGATGTCCGAACCGATCATCCTTGTTCATGGCGGAGCCTGGGCCATGCCCGATGAAGCCTGTGAGGCTCATCAGAAGGGCGTGGAAATGGCCTCCGAGGCCGGCTGGCGCGCCCTGGCCGCCGGAGCCAGCTCTCTGCAGGCGGTGGAAGAGGCTGTGGCCGTGCTTGAGGACGATGAGAACTTTGACTCCGGCCGTGGAGCTTTTTTGAACCGCGATGGCCGCGTGCAGCTCGACGCCCTCATCATGGACGGAGCCACCCTGAAGGCCGGTGGAGTGGGTTGCGTGGAACGGCTGCGGAATCCCGTGCGCGCCGCGCGCGTCGTGCTGGAAAAGAGTCCGCACATTTACTTTGTGGCCGAAGGCGCCGAGCGCTTCGCCGCCGAGCACGGCATCCCCCTGATTGACAACAGCGAGCTGGTGCTGCCGCGCGAGGTGGAACGCTGGAAGAACGCCGCCCAGCAGCGCTACCTGAGCGTTCCGGCCGAGTTCAGCAATGGCGTCGCCGAGGTGGACTACGACGGCCAGTCGCCCGAACTGAATTCTCACGATTCCAACTCTCATGACACGGTGGGCGCCGTCGCCCTCGACAGCCGGGGCAACATTGCCTCCGCCACCAGCACCGGTGGGACCTTGAACAAGGCTCCCGGGCGCGTGGGTGACAGCAGCTTGATTGGCTGCGGCTGCTATGCCGACAACGAAACGGCCGCGGCCAGCACCACCGGCTGGGGCGAGCCCATGATGAAGCTGGTGTTCGCCAAGTGGGCCGCCGACCGCGTCACCCAGGAGATGGCTCCCGAACTGGTGGCTCCGGCCAGCATCGAATACCTGCATCGCCGCCTGGGCGGGCATGGCGGCATCATTCTGCTGGACCGCCGCGGA